>Ga0137298_11243_pt1 | contig 14741 bp, 16 predicted proteins | sample RamsorincwithD2O_2_FD_97182 | JGI IMG/M metagenome (GOLD analysis project Ga0137298, IMG submission 97182) | Mouse cecal microbial communities from Vienna, Austria - Glucosamine amended with D2O | ecosystem: Host-associated > Mammals > Digestive system > Large intestine > Cecum | place: Austria...
TGTCAACACCTACAAGGCTTATTGGAAGCACACAAAATATTTTATCAAGTACATCAGGGAGAACTATCCGAAGTGTACCACGCTGAAAAGCGCAAAGAAGTACGCCAATGAGTGGCTTCAGGCCCAGGTTGACCGTGGCCTGTCGGCCTGGACGGTCCAACTGGAGGCGAAGGCCCTCGGCAAGCTCTATGGCATCCAGCCGGATGACGAGAATTATTTTAAGCCCCCTAAGCGGAACCGGGAGGATATCAAGCGGAGCCGCGGGGACCGGGTGCGCGACCGGCATTTCTCCAAGACCAATAATGACGAGCTGATTAAATTCTGCCGGGGAACGGGGCTTCGCCGGAGTGAGCTGGAGGAGCTGCGGGGAAAAGACTTAGTGACCAGGGAGCAGATCGAGGCGGAGATTTCCCGCTTGGAGACCATCCCGAAGGAACGGCGAACGCCGGCGGACACGAAACGGCTTGACATGCTCCAGGACACCCGGTTGTTCCAGGGGGAGTATTTCACCTTCGTGCGAAATGGGAAGGGCGGCAGGATGCGCCTGAGCCCCATTATCGGCAAGAATGCAGAGCAGATCGTGGAGCGGATCAACAGCACACCGCCGGAGGAAAAGGTGTGGCAGCACGTCCATAAAAGCGCCGACATTCATGGCTACCGGGCCGAGTACGCCACAGCCATCTATAAGGCCCATGCCAGGGCGATAAAAGAGATCCCTTATGACCGGGTAAACCAGGGGACGGGGCGGCGGTATCAGAGTGAGGTATATGTTTGCCGGAAGGACGAGACCGGGAAGAAGCTGGACAAGGCTGCTATGCTGGTGTGCAGCAAGGCCTTGGGACATAACCGCATCAGCGTTGTCGCGGACAACTATATCCGAGGCCTGTAAGGAGGATGGATGCTATGGCGAAATTTGTGAAGGAAGGGGCTTTCGGTGGCTATAGGGATGTTCCTGGTGGACAGTCTGACCCGGAGTGTACCCATGTAATATTGAAACTGAAGGAGTATGACAAAATGCTCCAGGAACAGGCCAGAGCGGAGCAGGAGGCCAGGAGTACGAAATACAGTGCTGAGAGAGCGATTGAAGAGGCAAAACGGGATGCCCGCTACACGGCCCAGAAAGCCGCTGAGGAGGCCCGGCAGATGGTGGCGGACATGGAGTCGGCCCTGACCGCTGAAAAGGCTGAGAGCGCCCATCAACGGGCGCTGAATGCCAATCTGCTGCGGATATCCAGGGAGAGGGCAAACGCCGATAGAAAGCTGAGGCCAAAAAAAGAGCACACCGGCTATTTTGTTGTTTTCTCAGAGGAAACGGACCATCAGTACAAAGACGGAAATAGGCATATGAAAAAGGTGGTACTCTGGAAAACGGTGATACAGAGCCCATATGTGGTTGACTTTCCGGCGGCACAGGCTCGAAAGCAAATCCTGGAGGAGTTGCTTCAGGAAGATGAAGATGGACACCGACTGATTGACAGGCTGGGGATCAACGGGATTTACAATAAAGGGTATGGCAGCATGATCGAAGATCGGGAATGGTGTGCAGAGCCGGGGAAATACAACATTATGCTCAAGCCAAAATTTAAGGCAAATTTCAGAGCCGGTTATTGGGAGGTTATATGCCTCCATACTAAGCCCCTGGACGTGGTTCCAAAGGATATGAGGGTTTGTACATCAAACTAAACCTTTATCCTCCAGCCTGTCCCACAATGTCAGTTGGTCGAAACCTAACTCTTTTTCAATATCGCTTCTGATCCTCGCAGTCTCAAGGCTGTCCTTAGAGGAAACACGAAACTCGACCTCTATCACCTTCCGGCCCCGCCGAACTTCATCGAAAGCAACATCCTTATCACTGTATTGATTGATTTCCTTGACGGAGGGGACTAATACGCGTCTCTTAAAGTCTCTGTATTCTTTATACCGCTCCCCGCCAAGTAGCCGCTTCAATTCATCGACGCTGTATCGTCTCTGGTAGTCTGCCAAATCATGAAAGTGAATGCTTTTCACGAGTTCATAAAGCCTAATCGTGTACTTGCTTTTAAAGTGAAGCGTCCAAAGGAGTTCATAGCTTGTAAAGTTTTGCTTCAGCTGTAATAAAAATGGCTTCATATCACTGTCGAGTCGAATCTGTATCGTTCCCGAGCCAGCGTCAATATACGGCTTTTCAATCCACCGCAACAGGGTTTCTCTTTTTTCGGCAATTTCTACCCAAAGGCTTTTGTCCGCAATTTCTTTAATCGCTGCTTTCAAATCCTGATATATCTTTCCATTATTGTCATCAATTCCACACACGCGGCAAAATTCTGCTATCGAAAATTCATACAGCTTGAAATCTTCATCAAAGGGTGTGACTTGGGATATCAGGTATAATACGATTTTCTGTTGTTGTAGAGAAAGGTTAAATCGGCTTTTCTGTATCAGGTCATTTGCCTTAGTAACGGTTTTATTCCTCAATTCCAAATATTTGTTTTCCTTCATCCCCATCACCTCATCCCTCAATATACACTATTGTGCCAAACAAGTCAACGAAGTCACAATACGGTTTTTAGCGTAGATTTCTTATGAACTAAACGTCACAATTTGTCGAAAATAGAGTATTACCTTTCCTGGTATCCCCGATCTCTCCTACCGGCTCCAATAGTTTGTCTGTACTAAAAGTCACGATTAAATGAACCAAATGTCACGATACTATGTACCAAATGTCACCGAAACATGAACCGTTTGTCACATTAAAAGAGGGTATACATTATTAAAAAGAAAATAAGAAAGATAAGAAATATTTTAGAAAGATGCGGCAGCGCCGCATCCTAAAAAATATAAATTATATAATACCATTAAGTTATATATTAAATATAGCAAATGTATAGCCAAGAGGCAGTGCTTCCTAAACCTGGAGACACCGCCTCTTGGCTTGGTAATTTCATGTAAAAAGACGGTAGACCAACTAGGAGCAGAACGGCCCAGGAGAAGGTTTATCGGTGGCGGCAGCAGTATCCTGAAGGGCGCAAGGCTGACTGTCACCGGGAAACCGGCCTTGATCCGAAGACCATACGGAAGTGGTGGGATTGTACGCCCATACCGCTGCGGTTCGAAAATGGCCATATCACGGTGCCTGTGGAGCCGTCCCAGGCAGCCAGCGATTTCCTGGTAGCAGCTCTGGCCAAGGATGATTAGAGGGCATTGGGGTAATAGATAAGGCAGGTTTTTGATTTATGAATTGGTAAAGAAAAAATCTTGATTTTTTCTTTACTATGGCATATAATAAAAACAGAAAGGGGTGTTTGGTATGGGACAGACAGTGAACGTCAATTTTAAGCTGGATTCGGATGTTAAGAAAAGAATGGAGTTGGCTTGTGCAGAGATGGGCCTTTCCATGAGTGCAGCGTTTACGATTTTTGCAAAGAAGGTTGGCAGAGAGTATCGTATCCCATTTGAGGTTTCGGCTGACCCGTTTTACTCTGAAAGTAATATTCGTCATTTGGAAAATGTCATGCAGGACATTAAGGGGGGCAAGGCCCATTTTGCTGAGCATGACTTAATTGAGGTGGATTGATGCGGCTGCTGTGGGAGGATAGGGCTTGGGATGATTACCTGTACTGGCAGATGCAAGACAAAAAGGTGTTGAAACGGGTAAATCTGCTCATTAAGGATATTAGTAGAAGCCCATTTGATGGGATTGGAAAGCCGGAACCGCTGAAGAACAATCTTAGCGGATGGTGGAGCAGACGAATTGATGAAACTAATCGGATTGTGTACTATGAGCAAGATGGGATTATCTATGTCGTGTCCTGCCGGGGCCACTATGATTGAATTGGAGAACAGTTGCGGTGACACATCAGGGTTACATTGAAAAATTAGAGAGAGCGCTTGCCCAGGTTCGAGCTGGCCAGGGCATCGTAAAAACGATGGAGGAATTAGAGAGTATGGCAGAGGAAACGAGAATTGCCCAGCTTCAGCTACCAGACCCGGCAGACGGTGATCCGCACCCTCGGTTGCTCCTGGAGGGCCGGGGTATCCATGCCGGGGAGGGCTTTACCGCCCTGTTCCCCGATGGCTGGCATGACATAACCCTGGAGGTGAGAGGGGAGCCGACCGGCCCCGGCTGCTGGTATATCTCAACGCCTGGATTTAGCGATATTTGCCCCATTGGACTGTTCGTAAAGGTATAAGATATATAACACAATTAAGGTATATATCAAACATAACAGATGTATATGAAATAAAAAGAGGTGCCCCCATGCCTGGAGGCACCTCTTTTTGCTTGACAATATCAGGAATAAGCGATATATTTTATATAACTTAAATAGCAGATGTAAGCTATATAATTGAAATAAGGAGTGAAGGACTTGAAGGTGATAGCGATAGCGAACCAGAAGGGCGGCGTGGCTAAGACCACAACAACGCACAATCTCGGCGTGGCTCTGGCGGCAAAGGGAAAAAGGGTTCTCCTGATTGACCTGGACAGCCAGGCCAGCCTGACGATCAGCGTGGGCCTGGAGCCGCTGGAGGTGAAGAGGACGATTGTAGAAGTTCTGCGGAAGGATGGGGTGTCGGTCAGCGAGTGCATCGAGCGAATCAGTGACCGGCTGCACATTGTCACGTCCATCATCGACCTGGCTCCGATGGAGATGGAGCTGCTGTCCAGGGCCAGCCGGGAGAAGATTCTGGACCGGGCCTTGCGACCAGTTCGGGGGGAGTATGACTTCATCCTGGTAGATTGCCCGCCGCAGCTTTCCATCCTGACGATCAACGCGCTTTCCTGTGCCGATGGTGTGATTATCCCCGTTAAGACGGATTATCTGGCCTATAGGGGCCTGACGCAGCTCCAGGACAGTATCCGGGAGATTCAGGAGCTGATTAACCCGGAGTTGAAGGTGCTGGGGGTCATTGCGACGCTTTACGAGAAGCGGGTGGCCGACGATAATGAGATACTGGCTGCTCTGAAGAGGGAGTATAACCTCCTGGGCGTGATTAAGCGGCTGGCCGTTGCAAAGAAAGGCATCTATGATGGACTGGCCGTGGTGGAGCAGACGCCCGGCAGCGAGATCTCCATTGAGTATAACAAAATTGCGGATATGATAATTGCGGAAAAATACGAAAGGACGGAAAAAGAAAATGGCTAAGTTTGAGGATAGAGAGAACCGAAGGAGAACGTCAGTAGTTGGCAGCATCGTTGACGGTGCACCGGCGTCCTCCGGGAGGGGGAGGGGCCGTCCCAAGGAAGAACGGGAGATTAAGAAAAGGGTAAGCCTGTCGGTGATGCCGGGTTTGTATGAGGACATTCGGAGGATCGCCTATGTGCAGCGGAGGAGCATCAGCGACGTGGTTGGCGACCTGATGGAGCAGTTTAGGGCGGGACATGAGAAGGAACTTGCGGAGTACAGAAATATTAAGGCTTATGAGAAGGAAACGACGGCGGGCTATCTGAAAAGGGAGTGACAAAGCTTCCTGTTTCATTGATCAGCGCGTAAAGCCAGAGTTCTTCATCATCCTCCGCACCGAAGCCGTCTTCGTCGGTGTAATAAAAGCCATCCGGCTGTACCATCCAGCGAAAGGAAGCGAGTCCGTCCCGGAAGGACCCTATGCCGGCGACAAAATTTACCTGGGATTGAAACGGCCCCGCTAATTTTTGTTCCCACGGACCATGGATCACGCCGGGAAAGGATAAAAATCTGCCAAAGGGGTCTGTGATCTCTTTGACAAGTGTATTCTCTCCGTGCTCGGCGGTGGTCCGGAAAAGCTTCATACTTACGGGATGATATCCGCCTCTGCCGTTTTCAGTGTCACGGTAATAGAGAAAAAAACCATGACCAAGGTCCGTGCGGGAAAAATCCTTGATATTCATGTGGCATCTTCCTCCTGACTTACTTAAGAGGCTAACTGGTCCAAGGCTCGCTGAACCTTCATGGAGAAGGTTTCAGGCTCCGCGTCCTCCACACCGCTCAAGAGCTTTTCGACGGTCAGTACGGTTGGCTTCTTAAAGAGCAGGGAGTCCGTCTGCGGAAAGAGGGATTGGATAAGGCGAACTGACAAAAGCACATGTTCGGAATTGATTTCGTCTCCGCGGGCGGAGAGCATTCCAAAGAGAAGGCCCAACCGCCAGGTCATGGCCCGGGCGCAGATCATATTGGCGGGAAGGCCCAGAATGGGAATATTTCCGATGAGCTTGTCCAGCACCATGTCGGCTAAAAGGTCCTGCCGGCAGCCCTTGACGATATGGCGCAGCTCATCCTTTCCGATGGGAGGGCGGCTGTAGACGGCCCGGATGTCATTGAGCATGGGTCCATAGTGGGTGAAAAATACGGTGATGTCCATAACGGCTGTGAACGGGAAGCCCATCAGGCCGGAGAGGCCTTGCATGGCAATGTTGCTGCCAGCCTTTCCGTCGATGATATCGTATACCTTTGCGGTCCGGATTGTCATATTATGAGAGCCTCCTTTGTGTGAAATTAATTTTGCAGGACCGATGCTGTGATGGGGCGCAGCTTAGTTGTCCTTGCAAAATTCTACTGCCGCGCCAAAGAACCAGAGAGACAACAGAATAAACGCGGGATCCATAAGTAAACCTCCTTTTTTGGAAGGCGGGGCCAGACGGCCTCGCCTTCATTCAGTTTTTTGATGGGCGGCAAGGATGAGCTTAGCTGGGATTTGCTTCGTATACTGCCTTCGCGGCGTTCAGGTCCTCCTTGGTGACCGTGATATTGCGGGCCGCCGCTTTCATTTCGCTAGAGCTGATGTCGCTGAAGGTATACGGATCACTGCTCTTTTGGGCCATTTTTAGGATCAGGCGCAGAAATACGATGCCGGCCAGATAGACGGCGATGAAGGAGACGGCGGCGGAGGCCAGGATAGAGGCGCCAGGGATGAACATCCCGGCGAACATTGCGATCAGAAGGCCTCCCAGGTTCGCGGTGATGTTTGCGAGGACGGCCCGTGCCAGCAGCTTTAAAACGTTTTCCTTCAGGGAGATTCCCAGGGTGGAGCACAAGGAGGCGTACATCGCCCACACGGCGCCAAAGCAGCTGACGATGATGGCAGGGATGGCCAGGCCGGGGATGATGCCACCCACAGCGTCGGCGGCCGCCGCGGCCAGCGCGGAGTTCAAAATGATGCGTTCGGTTTCGTTTGCGCGGACATAGTAGTCCTTCAGGGCGGTTGTGATTTCCTTAGTCATATAGCTGGACATTGTAATTCCTCCTTAATCCTTGGCAGAATGTTTGAATGGGCGGGAATGACGGCGGGACTCAGTTCATCGTCGCGGCCTCGAGGCCCTGCACCTTGAGGGAAAGGCTTTGCCGGGCAGCCATATCCGCGATCAAGCGGGAGATTTCTTTGCCGTAATGGTTGAGACAGACGGCGGCAAATTCGTCCATAGTATTTTTGGGAAGCGCTTTTAAAGCGGTTTTAGCGGCGGTGACGGAGAGGTCCCTTGCCCTTCCGAGGGCGAAGGCGGCGACGGGATTGGAGCAGCCGGACAGCTTGTCCGCCAGCGCCGGAGCCAGGATGTCTATTGCCGCAGCGTAGTCTATATCGCTGATCTTTATTTTTATTTCCATCATAAGATAAGCGCGGCTCCTTTGTCTGCTTTTCCCGGCGGTCAGAAGGGCCACCAGGGAAGATGTTCACGGATGAGGTCGTTGGCCCTTTCACCCAGGAGCGGGCCGTATTGAGCGATGAACTTCGGACCCAGGCGCTGGGCTGCGGCATCTATGCCAAGGTTTTGAATCAGCTTGCGCAGCATTCTTTCCATGTCGTTTTCCTCCTGACCTTGATTTTGCGGTTTGATGACGCTGCGGGAATGCGTGGGGAAGAGAGGGGGCCTTACCAGAGAGGCCAGCCCGGGAACATTGCCTGAAGAATCTTTTGTGCCACAATGGGACCATATGCGCTCAAGAATTTCTCCATGATTTTTTCTCCTTTATGTCTGGATTGTTTGGTTGGGATGATTTTATAGCTTGCTTTTGGAGGAGACTGCGGGCTGGGCAGCCGGTTTCAGATCAGATCGCGAAGGATATATTGGGCGATCATAGCCAGCGTTGCGCCGTGCGTGTTCAGAAATTTTCCCATTTTTATGTCCTCCTAAATTTTAATTTTCGCGGCCTTAACCTTGCCGTGTGTAGATTTTACATGACACCGTTTTAAAAGCTTGCGTGCCGTTTCCGGATTTATCTGCCGTTCTCTTTCGAGAAAGGCGTCACAGAACCGGCGTAGGGAGTCAGAATACTGTGTTCCAGCTTGTCCATGAGATGCGTCATGTTCGATTCCTCCTCTCAATTTGGGATGGTCTTATTTTAAACGGGGGTCCGGCCGGCTTTTGCGGACCGCTTCCGGCCGGTGTCTCTGGGGCCTGCCCCATAGGGGAGGGCCTTCTTTGCGTCCGCTGCCGGTCCGCTCCCCCTTGACGCGTTTATCTTACCACAGGCAGCCGGGGCGTTTTGCGGGGCGTTTCCGGGCATGAAAAGGCTGCGGCCCCCTCACGGGGCCGCAGCCTTTTTCTTTCCAGAAAATCAAGAGTCGCTGTGTTGGGAATAATAAATATACCAGGGCGGCGCAAAGCAGACGGCTCCATCTAATACATAGAGGGCTACGTTATTTTCCTCCCATACGAGAGCGGAGGAAAATGACGGGAGTTCATAAGAGGTGATATACCGGCCCTCTTTTTCCACGGTATACTGGGCGGGAATATGATAGCTTTTTTCCAGGAGGTCCACGTAGGCGAGATAATCCTCCAGAGATACGCCCACCCAATCGACATTGAATTCGTCTGGCGGAACATTGACAGTATCGCCTGGAGCGATGAAGGATCGAGGCCCGCTTTCCTCGTCCGTCCCATATAAGGGAGAGTTCCAGGAGTAGAAAAAGGTCTCGTTGTCCTCTTCATACCACCAGTCCGGATAGGGGAGGGCAATGGGAAAATCCTTGAGATTAGCCACATCGGCGGCCATACGGTCAACATATTGCTCAAAAGTGTCCGTCTCGGAGGCCTCTTTTTCGAGATTCAAGCCTGTCCGCATTTTCCCGACTAAAGAAGACATATCATTTGTCAACGATTGAAGCTCCGTCAATAATTCCGAGGAAAGTTTTTCGAGTCCCTCCTTGTCTTTGGGGTTTTCCGATCGCCAGGCGTTGATTTGAGGGCACTTTTCCTCTATGGCCGTAACAAAGCGGTCTTTCTCGGATTGGCTGTTCAGGGAAAGCAGCAAATAGTCCGTTTCCACGGCTGTATCATGTAAATGGATATCATATATTTGACGCTCCAAGCGAGCCCATTCCTCAAGGCAGGACAAATTGTAGGTTGAAAAGAGATTTTCAGTGGGGCTGTTTACAAAATCTCTGTAATTTTGGTAAGTCAAAAGTGTATCGTCCACCAATGTTGGAATGCTGTCAATGACAACCTGGATAGCGCTGACGTCCGCGCCGGAACGGATAAACTTGTCATAGTCTTCAAGGGTCATTTGTTTTTCGAAAGCCTGTTCTTTTACATGTTCGGCTCTGCGCTTCGAGGCGGCCATGGCGGCCCGCGCGATTTGAAGGCTGTCCCAAGAGTGATCTTCAAAGAATGGGGTCAGATATGAAAGCGCCCATCGGAGATCGCCATAAAAATATTCGCACCGGATGAGATACCCATACCAGTCTGCAAGAAGTCTGTGGGTAAGCTCGTCCCATTCTCCGCTTTCAAGCGGCGCAGCTGCTTCGACGCTGGAGGTATCCTGGGGAGGAGAGGCGTCCGAGGACTTCTGTTCTCCGCAAGCGGTCAGGAGGGAGCATAAAATGGCTAGGATCAGGATAAACGCCGCGATTTTTTTCATGAGATCATCTCCTTATAATGTTCGTATGCGGAAATGGCTCCGCATTCTTGCAGGTCGTTTAAAGCATCCGTACGGAGGCCTTTCAAGGAACGCAGCTGATTGTATAGAGCGCCCAGGTCGGTTTCATAGGTGAGATGCAGGTTTTGCGCAGATGAAGTGATTTCCAAGGTTTGTTGAAGGCCATTGAGCAACTCGTCTTGTTCCAAAATTTCCCTTGTCAAGTGAGGGAGGCAAACGATCTCGTACAATGTCGCGGAAATGTCCGCGTCAATTTCTATAAGCGAGGATAAAAGCGCGGGGTAGTCGCCGTAATGCTGGTTTGCCTGCGGGTTCTCCACAACATAGGCAAGCACAGACGCCAGCTCAGGGTATTCTTCCTGCCGGTCCGCTTCCAGCTCCATTAATTCCCGGTAATGAGCGTCGTCCAGCGGTTTTCGAGACCAGGAAAATACCTCGCCGGTGGAAAGCATTTGATCCAGAAGGCCAAATACGAATTCTGTATTGATGACGGGGCCGGTTTTGTGAGCGGCGAAATAGTCGAAGGAAGCCTTTTCCCTGGAGAAATTTTCTGGCGTTTTCAAAGCGCAGTTTACGAGATTCCGCATGTTTTCGTATTGCTTGGCCGTGTTGGCGTATCCGGTGAGGCCATAGGCAAAAACATCCTTGTCACAATCGGCGCTGTAGGGTTGTGGGCAGAGAAGAAACCACCCCGCCACCAGGCACAGCGCCAGGGCGGACGCCGCCAGGGCGCGGCGCAGGCGGCGCTGCCGCAGGAGCTTCCGGGCGTTGCCGTGATCGAGGGTGGTCAGGTACTCCGCCACGGTTTCATGACAGACGCGGTAGCGGCCCTGTTCATTGCGCACCAGGAGGCCCAAGCGCTTCCAGAGCAGCTCATGGACCAGCAGCCCATACCACTCCTCCGCGTTGGCGGCTCCGGCACGAATGGCTTTGGAGTGGCCGATCCACTGGGGGAAGGCCCGCCGGAGCAGCCGGTCAGAAAAGAGGCGGTAGCAGCGCTCTACGACAGGGAGAAGCTCCGCGTCCTCTAAGGCCCGGCCCTTTCGTTGGAGTTCCCGGGTGATGGAGGGCAGCACGAAGGACATGGCGGCGTCGATCTGCCAGCGGGTATCCGTGCCGACGGGAAGGCCTTGTAGCTCCTTGTCCAGAAGCGCACCGAAATAGGCGTTCAAAAGCTCCTCCTGGGTGGAGATGGACAGCTGGCGGCCCTCCGCCCGGGCGGACTGGAGGAAGATGGAGAGCATCAGCGGCGTACGGAGGAGTTCCCGCATTTCGGGGCACTCCGGGGCGAGAAGACCCTCTCCGGAGAGTTTGGCGGCAACGTCTTCCTCAGTAAGAGGGGCCAGCTCCACCTGAGGGAACGGCAGCGCCGGTTCCTCGCTTCGACCCGAGATGAGGAGCCGTACGCCCAGCATGTGCGAGAATGCCAAAATTTCTTCAATAAGGGGCCTCGTGTCCCCGGAGGCCTCGTTCAAGCCGTCCAGCAGGAGGATCAGAACGGGCCGCTGTTCTCCGGAGCGGATCTCCAGGGGCTTTTCCAAAAGGGTGTCCAGGGCGTACCGGGCGGCGTCGTATTGTTCGGTTTTAAAACGGAGGTTTTCCAGGAGACGGCGGTGGATATAGGTGGATTCTCCGTCCTTCCAGCCGTAGAGGGATATGTAAACGATGGCGGGCTGGGCGGGGGAGTAGGTTTTTGACTGCTCGATGACGCCCCGGAGCATGGCGGTGGTCTTCCCCATGCCGCCCGAGGCGGTGAGCATGGCGGCGCGCCCCTGCCCGCTGAGCATGGCGGATACGCTGGCGGGGACCAGGGCGCCGTCAGGCAGGCGAAGGAGGGTGGGAAACAGGGCTTCGCGGTCCAGGAGAAAGGCAAGGCCGGGGTTTTCCCGGATGACCCGGTCCACGATCTTTCGCCCGCTCTCCCAAAGGGCCCAATGGGTGATGCCCACGCCGTCGATGCGGTCCAGAAGCTCCTGGAAGGCATCCCGCATGTCTCCGACGGATTGGTAGCGCCGTTTTGGCAAAGCGTGCAGGCCCCGGCGGAGGATCTGCCGGACCATGGCGCAAACGGTGTCGGGCAGGCTTTCCAGGCAGGGGCAGGAGGAGACGTCCGGCGGAACGGGACGGCTCATCTGGAAGGGCGTCAGGACCGCGCCGGAGAGACAGCGGTAAAAGACGGCGGCCACGGCGTATAGGTCGGAGGCGGCGGAGGGCGTTCCGCCTGTACGGAGTTCCGGCGCGGTGTAGCCTGGCTTTACGCTGTAGTAGGACGGCCTGTCCGGAGAGAGGGACCCGAGGTCATAGACGCTGTTATAATCGATGAGCATAGCCCGTTCCCGGTTCTCCTGGCCGATCAGGAGGATGTTGTCCGGGGCAATGTCCAGATGGAGAAAGCCGCTTTCATGGAAGGCCTCCAGCGCGTCCAGAAGGCTGAGCATCCGGGTTGTGAGGCAGCGAAGGTCCGTCTCCGGTCCGGACGCTGCGTCTTGCAGGCTCCGTCCCCCGGTGAAGCCCAGCACGGTATACAGAGTTTCGTTAAGGGTGAAGGTGTTTAGGTTGGCGCCGGTGAGGTCCGGGTGTTTTTCCAGCAGCCGCAGGTGGATGCGGTTTCCGTACTCGAAGCTCCTCTGATGGAGCTCCCAGGTTTCCTGTGCCTCGGGCGCGCGGGAGATTACGCCGTTTTCGCCCCGGAAAACGGCGGCCTTTGGGTGGAAGGGGAACAATTCCTTTATAAGAACCGTGTGATGTTCCTCCCGGTTCAAAAGGTCCGGGTAGCTTCCCATATATACGATGGCGTTGGAGCCGCGGCCGAGTTCTATGTCCAGGGTGCAGGACATAGACGGGAAGGGGAGGACCGTTCCGGGCGGAAGGGCTTGTCTGTGATCCATGTACTGCTTCACATCGCTTCCATTTTGATTTCAGTTTTCACCAGAATCAGTATACCGCATGGCCTTCCATGCGTTTGCGATATGCTTCCAGGCGCTTAGGATTCTTTGGGCCCGGAGGACTCCTGCAAAAAAATGGCGCTTAAAAACGCCTCTATCTGCGAGTCAATAAACATTGCCTCCTCAATGCACATGCAGTAAATGATCATCCAGTCGAAGGGCGAACGGGAATCCAAAGGCGCGAAACCGCAGTCGCAGAGCGTGGCGTTTAAGCGCGCGTAGCGGCTTTCAAAATCCTCGTCCTCCTCCAGCAGCTCGCCGTGCGGCCCGTCGCAGGGAACAGCCCCGTCGGTGGCAAGAAAGAGCAGGACCAGCGTCTTACGGGTGACGTCCGTTTTACGATGGAGCATTCTGGACAGTGCGACCTCGTCGGGCCAATTCTGCTGAATGTCCCGCTGAAGGGCGGAAAGGACCTGTGTTTCCGTCGTCCCTTTGACCGCCTTTTTAAAGCGGGGAATGAGGGCCTCATGGAGGTATGCGGCTGTGACCTCCCGAACGGAGATTTTTTTGTCCGGGTCCAGCAGGTCGTTGATTTCCGGCGCACACAAAATATTCAGGTATTCCCGGAAGAGCGAGAAGGCGGTGTTGTGGAAGCTGCCAAGCTGTTCCTGGGACTGGCGGAGGTACTCCTCCAGCTCGCCGGCGCTGGCGATATGCTCCGCGTCCTGGCGCACAAGGCCGGTTAGATACAACTCGTCTTTATTTTTAGGCGAGAGAAGTTTTTTCTCCGCCAGGTCATCGCGCAGGGCCAGCGCCTCGGGGTAGGTCATCTTCTCCCGGAGGGCAAAGAGAAAGACCAGCTCCTCCGGGTCGCGCCAATGGAAGCCCTCGCCGCAGGTGCGGTGAAGGAATTGGCCGGCGTCCTCGGGAGAAAGGCCCAGCGCGAAGCTGAGCTGAATCGCCCCCTGTTTGCTGATGGACTGGATGTCTCCGTTTAGCCACATCTGGATTTTGCGCCGGATGGTATCGCGCTTGGTGCCGGAGGGGCTGTTGATCAAAAGCCGTTCAAGAAAGAAGTCTAGGACAGCGCCGGTATTATCAGCTGGGATGTGGGCGTATCTGGCAAGGGTTTCGCCGATTGTACGCGGGTGGGCGTCCCGCTTGAGCTGCTCCACAGCCTGGGCAAGCGTCAGGGATTGTGACGTGGCTATATCATACATGAGCCGGGTAAATTCCGCTTGGATATCTTTCGTTTGCTCCATGATGGCTTAATCCTTTCGTTATGATAGGAGTATTATACATAAAAAAGAGAGCATTTGACAAGAGATGGAGAGTATAGGGAGAGGAAAGACAATAGGAAAATGAATATGGAAGAATATTATATGGATTGGTTTGTGTTTTACAGTCATAGCGGTTTACCCGTTTGCGCAATGCGTGAACGGGTAAACCGCTATGACCATAGTTTTAGGAATATCTTGACTGCCCCGGAAGTCTATGCTATATTAAAAATAGCAGGAAATTATTTCCTGCTGTCATAGAAATTCGCCGGCGCTGACCGGCGGGAAAGGAGGCGCTGCGGCACAAGATTATGGCTCGTCTGGGCGAGGGTAAATAGTAATTAGGCCCAGAGCGTCCCGGCTCCAGGTTCGCCGGTCGGGGGTTTAGCAGTTTGCTAATCAGAAGCCATCCAGGTTTGATACACCTGTATGGTGCGCGGGCTTGCCGTAGTAACCTTTGTGAACTGGAAAGCGCATCATGGACCCTGAGCGAGTAATCCTTTTGAAAGCGATGGTAAGTAGAACGTATCGTGTCCCTTCCCACCCTCTGAACGCAGCCGGTCATGCTGTAAATCTGCCGGGGAGCCGCTCCCTCTACAAAGGAGCCGACAGAATCCTAACTGCCGTAGATCTCAATAAATAGGGCTGCACACATAAGCAAGAAAAAAGTGTAGGGAGTTTTCCCAAACCCGTCACACATAAGACGTTAAAAAGTGTACTTTGCTGATTGCCGAGTCTCCGATTGGAGCTGA
>Ga0137298_11249_pt1 | contig 14669 bp, 12 predicted proteins | sample RamsorincwithD2O_2_FD_97182 | JGI IMG/M metagenome (GOLD analysis project Ga0137298, IMG submission 97182) | Mouse cecal microbial communities from Vienna, Austria - Glucosamine amended with D2O | ecosystem: Host-associated > Mammals > Digestive system > Large intestine > Cecum | place: Austria...
ACGATTTTCTCCTCCGGGAATCCGGCCTCGATGAGCTTGCGGCGCTGGAAGTCGGTAATGCAGGCGAAGCGGTCAACGCAGTCGAGGTAGTGGCGGCGTAGCCGGGCGACGGCGTTGCGGGCGGCATAGCCGACGGATTTGAGCATGGAGTGCTCACAGTTGTGGCGCACGCAGCCCCATTCGTTCCCTTTTTCGAGGCACAGCTCGCAGGGGCGATTGTCGCGCATGAACAGCCCTGTGGGGCATATCAGGCGGAAGTTGTGGACGGTCATCACGACCGGCACCCCGGCTTTCCGGCACTCGCGGAGCGCCGCCGGGGATATGAATGGATAAAGGTTGTGGACGTTGACGACATCCGGCTTCTCCCGCAGCAGAGCCTTGCGCATGGCCCGCACGCCCCCGGGGCAGCATATGCCCGAGACGAACCCTTTGACCTTGCCCGACAGGCTCTCCCGCACCCCCGCGGTGGTCATTCTGAGCTGGGCCACCTCGTGTCCCATCCCGCCGAGCATCGCCGCCATTTTGTCGACCACGGCCTCCTCCCCGGAGTACTTCCCGTAGTCGTTATGAACCAGCAGGACTTTCATACGAGTTGTTTGATCTTGCCCATGGAGATTTGTCAAGTAAGGAGCTAAGCCCGTTAAATAGGGCTATGCGTATGTGGTCGACAATTGTGCAGAATACGAAAATTCCGATAAAGAAAGCTATCAGCAAGAGGAATGTCCACTCACCGTATTGGTTGATGTTTGTGCAAATCTTTTGATAATGACCGTAAATCATAGGATGCATATGGAACAAGTATACTGCAAATGCTGATGCTGCCACATAGTTGATATATCGGTTATAGCCTATGTTGATTTTTTTGAAAAATAGGAACAGGTAGATAGAAGACAACAGCACGAGTGGGTTAAGGTATCCGTAAAGGCTTTTTGATATACCAGCTTCAAGGAACAGGACGTTGCATATAACGAGTGCGATTCCGAGCAGCATGTATACCAAAAAATTGGTTTTGGCGCTGAAAGAAGTGATTCTAAGGCTGTATCGCCGTATGTAGGTGCCTGTGAGGTAGATGCCAATCAGGCTGATCATACTCATCCCCTCGTTGAATTCCTTTGCCAGGCAGAGGTAGCCGTAGATGGTGCTGAAAATGTAAAATACCAATATGTATATGCCGAGCTGGCGTTGCGAGCGCCTGTCTGCGAAGTCGTTGATCATAGGCGCAAGAATGTATAGGCAGAGGTAGGCTGAAATAAACCATCTTGCCCTGATGTATTCGTAGCAACTACTGAACCAGTCTGAGAATGAGCTGGAATCCAAAACTTTTGAAATCAGAACCCCGGCCAGCAACCAAAACGCTATCTGAAATATCAGACCGGAGAAAGACTTGACTTTCCATCTTATGCCGAAATAGCCGGATATGAGAACGAAGCAATTGACACAAACGAAAGCAATGCTCCGCAGCTCAAGGTTCAGTAATGTGTCCCAAAAGTCTGTTCTTATGGACTCTGGCGATGGGGCGCCCCGGGATGGAATGTAATGGATTAGCAACACGAGCGCCATGGCGACAATCCGAAGTAATTCGAGGTTGCTTTGGCGCTGAGATGTCGCATAAATGGGGAGGGTAGCTGTCATTGTGTAATGGTTGGGTGGGTCAGTCGCGGCGGAAGAGGTCGCGGGTGTAGACTTTCGTCTCCACGTCGTCCAAGGCTTTGTCGTAGCGGTTGGCGATGATGGCGTTCGATTGCCGCTTGAACTCTGTGAGATCGTTGACGACGCGGCTTCCAAAGAACGTGGTTCCGTCTTCAAGAGTTGGTTCGTAGATGATGATTTCGGCGCCTTTTGCCTTGATGCGTTTCATTACTCCCTGTATGGACGACTGACGGAAGTTGTCGGAATTGGATTTCATTGTCAGGCGGTAAACGCCGATTACGCATCGCTGTTCCCTGCCTCTATTATAGCGGTTGTTGTCGGAATAGCTGTAATATCCGGCTTTTGAAAGGACCTGGTCGGCGATGAAGTCCTTGCGGGTGCGGTTGCTTTCGACAATTGCCGTCATCATCTGCTGTGGCACGTCTGCATAGTTGGCAAGGAGCTGCTTGGTGTCCTTTGGAAGGCAGTACCCGCCATATCCGAACGAGGGGTTGTTGTAGTGGATACCAATGCGCGGGTCGAGCCCGATTCCTTCGATGATTGCCTGCGAATCAAGACCTTTGACTTCGGCATAGGTGTCGAGTTCGTTGAAATAGCTGACGCGCAGGGCGAGATAGGTGTTTGCGAATAGTTTCACGGCCTCGGCCTCCTTCATCCCCATAAAGAGTGTGGGGATGTCTTCCTTTATGGCTCCTTGTTGTAGCAGGGCGGCGAATGTCTCGGCAGCCCGGCGGAGAAAGTCGACATCAGCGATTGCCTGAATGGCCTTATTTTCGGCGGAGAACTCGCTGTTTTCGATAATCTTAGGGTAGCCCACGATTATGCGGCTCGGATACAGGTTGTCGTAAAGGGCTTTGCTCTCGCGGAGGAACTCCGGCGAGAACAAAAGGTTGAGGCGCTTCACGCCTTTTGCGGTGTATTTCAGATAAAGCGACCTGCAATAGCCGACCGGTATTGTCGACTTGATGACCATTACCGCGGATGGATTCACCGACAGGACGAGATCTATTACATCCTCGATGCAGTGGGTGTCGAAATAATTCTTGACCGGGTCGTAGTTAGTCGGTGCGGCGATGACAACGAAATCAGCATCGCGATAAGCCTCTGCGCCGTCAAGTGTGGCAGTCAGGTCTAATTCTTTATCGGCGAGGTATTTCTCGATGTACTCATCCTGTATGGGGGATATGCGACTGTTGATTTTCGCGACTTTTTCGGGGATGACGTCAACCGCTGTCACTTCGTTGTGCTGTGCGAGCAGGGTGGCAATGCTAAGCCCCACATACCCTGTTCCGGCTACTGCTATTTTCATCTGGGATGGATAGTTAAATGTTGAGCAATCTTCTGATACGGCTGTATATTCTGCGGGCAACGCTATGGTATCGCGCGGATTGTCTGATAATGTAGTCCGACGGCTGGATTCCTTTTGTCAGATTCAATTTCTCCGGACTGTCGCAAAGATCAATCTTGAAGCGCGAATACTTCTGACGGCAGTTTGTGGCATCAGTGCCGAATCCCTCATTGGCGACAAGCGATCGGAACGGGTGTATGGAATATTTTCCCTGGCGGAACTGGCTGTAACAGAACCGGATCGCCCATGATTTGTTGCGGCCATCCATATAGTCGCGCAACATGGCGTACATATCGCTTCCTCCCCGGTTGAATGAGCGTTGAAGTTTTGTCGAGTTCTTCAGCTCTTCCCAGTCAGAAACACTCCAATCGACAGACTGCCACCTGTCGGCCCATGTCGCCCAGCCCCAGGAGGAGGAACGATTACAGAGATAAACGTCGGAGTCATATCCGCAAGGACGGTTTATTTTAAGCCCGTAACCGCATATTGAGAACACGCGCCTGTCATCGGCGTATAATGCGAGAGCATCCTCCATATATCGCAGGAATCCCGGCATAAGTATCAAGTCGTCCTCCAGCACAATCGCTTTGCCGTAGCGTGTCATAACATCTGTCACGCCTTCGATTATAGAGCATCCCAACCCTTTGTTTATGTTGGAAGCGGTAACGTTGGGGGTCAGTTTCTTAGCTAATCTGACGACTTCGCTGGTCTTTCGTGTGTCATTCTCGTCGCGCGGGCCGTCGATAAAGATATAAATCGGATGTTCCTCGAATCCGACATTGGATTTCAACGAGTCAGCCAGTCGCGATAAAGCGTCGGGTCTGTTAAACCCGAAAATCACTATCGGAGTTTTCATCTGAAAGGTTGCAGTTTTGACGGGAGTAGGTTAAGGGCAATGAACGCGAGCAGCTTGTAGTTGGCGGGATTGAATCTAAGTCCGGTCCACGCTTCGGAGATGCTTTCGCGCCTCATCCCTAACCGCATATACACGGAACTGCGCATTTTGAGCCAGTGGGATATGTATTTTCGGATTCCAGCGGGATGGAATTTTTCAGCCAGCTTCTCTAATTCCGCGCCTACAATGTCGTTTTCAGCCGGAACTCTTTTCGGTTTTTCCCTTACGTCGTATCCTTCGACATTGAATGTCGCCAAGGGCGTTGTCGAATACGCTATTTCGTAGCGGCAGGCAAGTCTTGCCCATGTAAGCAGGTCCTCGCCCGATTTTATGCCTACCGGGAAGCCGCCAATTGATTGGATGGCTGTCTTGCGGACCACCACCGCGGAAGTCCATAAGGGTGGGTGTGATGCGGACGCTACCTCAAAGTAGTTTGACAGGATCCCGTGTTCTCCTGTGAATGGCAGGTTTCGGATAATTGTAGAGGTCTCGGTGCCATTGGGATTCATGAACTTATAATTGACGGCGAATACGCAACATTCGGAGTATTCCCGCACCAGCGATGCCTGGGTGGCGAGATAATCAGGGTGCCATTCGTCATCGGCGTCGAGTAGGGCTATGTGTTCGCCGTGTGCTTCCTCAATGCCGCGGTTGCGGGCGGCGGAGACCCCGGCATTCGGCTGGGTTATCAGACGTATGCGCGGCTCGCTGAATTTTTCAACCTCCGCGATGCTGCCGTCGGTCGAGCCGTCGTTTATGATTACGATCTCGAAATCCTGATAGGTTTGCGACAGGACGGTTCGCAGGGTGTTGGCAACCCGCCGTTCCTTGTTGTATAGAGGGATTACGACAGAAATCATGTGACCTCGTTCTTGAGATAATGGTAATACGAGTTGGTGCCTGCGCTTTCGAGGTATTCCGGTGTGTGAAGTTTCCAGTTTAGTTTGAATATTTTCGTGTCATTCGTTAGTGTGTTCCAATCCTCAGGATTAAATTCTTTGTCAAGAATGCGGGATAGGCCGAATATCTGAGGATTGCTTATAGGCACATTGTCGATAAGTTCTCTTATCGCCGAATCTTTTTTATAGAGAATATCGATAAAATGATCAAACAGGAAATAATCCACAAAAAGTGTTTCTCTTGAAAGATATTCGACAAATAAGCGTTCAAGAAGTGCCATAAGTCGGTTACCGGGCTTTGCGTTCAAACAATACACGGCCCATCGGCACTGACTCACGAAATGCCCATACGGCGCTATATGGATTGTGTGAAATTGTCTTGAGAAGAAGCGTTCGTCAATTGTTGAAACACAATAAAGAGTCGCGTCAAACCACAGGCCACCTCGCTGCGACAACAAATTGACTCGCAAGATGTCGGCAAAATGGCAATTCTTGATTTTTCCTGCGTGATAGAGCTTTATAATGCGGTCGTCAATTGTAACAAAGTCAGCGAAATTGTCAAGCGTGATTAACCGCACTTTTCGCTTCCCGGAATTTTTCATTATGCTTGCCAGGCACATAGATGGTATCGGGGGCATATCTTTCTCGCCTTGAAGCCAGCACACCCATACCGTCTCATCAGATTGCATAGGCTGGCGAGATGGCTCGTAGTCTGCTAATACCTTGTTTGCAATCGGATCCAGGTATTGCTGGATTGAAGAGTTTCTGGCATCAGAGATCCTTCTTAGAACGCCGGTTGGCAACACGCTTCTTCCGAAGGAAAGAACGACGTTTCCGAGTGCGATGAGAGGTCCGAATCGCCAGGTCTTTTTTATCAGTTCAGCGAATGAATGTAATTTGCTCATGATGCGAGCTCTGCTTTTTCTTTACGATAAATGCCCAGTGCCATTCCGTAGAATGCCCATGGGATGCCGAGTGTGGCGAGAGAGTAACTCACAGTATTATCACTGTAAAGAGTTACAAGCATGCCGAAAAGAGACGCCCCGGCCGTCAGCACGCACATTTTAGTCCATTCATTCCGCGACTTATGGTATATGTTCACGCAATGGAACAGAATGGCTAAGTAACTTGCCAAAAACAATCCGAGCCCGATAAGTCCGTTGTCGCATTTCATAAGTAGCAGGTCATTGTGAAGTTGTCCGCCACGGCCGAAACCGATGATTTCGGTGTAGAAATACTTTTGGACACGTCCCGTGCCGGAGCCGATTAACGGATGGTCCTCATAAAAAGGCGTGACTTTTTTCCACATTTCATTACGGCCACTGGTGTTTACATTGTCCTCATTGACATTGCCGGTCAGGAAGTCTGAGATGGTTACTTCGTCAGGGCGGAAATACATTTTGGATTTGACTGACGGAATGTAAAACAGGGCGCATAGGGCCAACATAGCCATCCCTGCGATTAACGGGAGGGATTTCGCACGATATTTAATGAAGAAGAACGCGGAAAGCGCAACCGATGTCTCAAAGATATTTGTGCGATACACCCAAAGCAAGCAAGGCATTATGAAAAACAAGGCCCAAAGCAGATTCTTCTTTTTGTCGACGCCCATTGAGTACAGCGCCAATGAGAAGACAACCCAGGTCGCGTAGTTGGTGCAGAGTGCGGCTGGATTCCAGAACACTCCTGCGAAAATAATGCCCTGCATTGGGATATATTTATATGCGAAAAACGATATAAATGCCACGAAGCGAGACCATATGCCGGATTTAAGAAAGATCACGACATTGTCCACCACGGCAGAAGCCGCAAGTGCGATTAATGGCGGATATAGATATTTCAATATCATTCTTATGCCGAATGATACGGATGGTGTGTAAAGGAGCCCTATGATCGTCCAGGCGATGAAGATGAAGAACAGCTTTATTGGCCACGAATATATCGGCGAGTTCGGCGCGTCGCGCAATAGCAGGACGCATATCACTTCGGCCAATGCGAGATGAAGCGCGAGCACGGGGAGCAATCCCGTCGTGACGAGCAGGATTATGACATACTCCTGTCCGGTGCACTTGAAATCTATCGTCGATTTGTTGAGTGTTATTCTGGCGGGCACCTCCGCTACCTTCAAGTATTTGAAGAATAGGTAGGTGAAACAGATGAAATATGTGATGCAGACGATTAATGACATAATTCTTTTATTCCAGCAAAAGGATATGGCGCCTCAGTTATCTTGCTGGCATCCGGCAAAGCTCGCTGAATAGCTCAAGCCATTTAGGCATGATTGACGCGGGATAGAAACGTGCTACGTCGCGGGCGGCTGCCTTCCCCATTGAAATGCGTTCCTCGGGGTTATCCATCAGCCTTTTGAGGGACGCGCGGAATGCGGCGATATCCCCGTCAGGCACGACTATGCCTGTCTCAGGAGAGAGTATTTCGCATGGGCCGCATGGGCAGTCCATCGCCACAGTCGGCAAGCCACATTCCATCGCTTCGGTGATGACGAGCCCGAATCCGTCGCTGCGCGACGGGAAAGCGTAGATCGAAGCTTCCACGAGTTTTTCTGCGATGTCCTTGCAGGGGTTATTCAGTGTGACTTGGTCTTCCATCCCGTATTTGGCGATGATGTTGCGGAGAAGATATTCTTCCTGCCCGGAGCCGTAAAGGTCGACTGACCATTCAGGATATTTCCGTGCGAGCATCCCGAAAGCCTCCAGGAGCTGGTCCATGCCCTTTGCGGGAGTCCAGCTGCCGACTGCTATAATCTTCTTGCTGAGGCATGTCGACTTCCGTTCGCTGCGGAATGACAGTGGATTGTGAACATAAGTCATATTGGCGGGATTACCCCATAGCCCGACATCCTTTTTCGTAAGCCCCACGAAAAGGTCGTACTTCCTGGCAGTGCGTGCGAGCCGCCATTGCAGCCATTCCATTTTCAGGATGTGCAGCCTGCGGAACCGTATCCTGTGCAGCCCTCTGACGAAATTGACAAGGAAGTTTTTGGTGTAATGGAACTCTAATATCTTTTTACCGGGAATATCAATCTTTGGCAATGTCTCAACCGACTTTCCAGCAACCGCCACCGAGATATCGGGGCGCAACTCGTTCAAGAGCTTTATTAACGCGGCTTGATATCCGGTTGTTGATGAGGCAGAATCCGGGAGCGTTATTCTTGTCGCTTTGGGAGAAAGAGGGAAAAAGGGTTGAACGGCCTCTGACAAAGTGATGACAACCACCTGGATGTCAGGCTGCTCGACGAGCCAGTTCACCTTCGTCGCCAGCACCCGTTCGGTGCCTCCCCCTGGAGCGAGGGAGTCGATTAGATAAGCAATCGTCATTTTACTGCTAAAATCGGGATAACGCCTCTGCGAGGTTCAGCATCTGTGCCTCCGAGCAGCCCGTAAGCAGGCATAGTATGTCATCCTTGGATTATATAATATTAAGTGAAGCTAATTGTTCCTCGTAGACCTTGGCGGTGGCACGGGCTGTCTTCTCCCATGTGAATAGCGATGCCTGTTTTAGCCCCATCATCGTACGGTTTTCGTATAGGCGTATATTGTCGTGTTCGATGTCGTATAGTATTTTGGGGAGAGTGCGATTTATTGGTTCGTCAATGTAGACCGCAGCCTCGCCACCCACTTCCGGGATGCTGCTGTTACGGCAAGTTATGACTGGGCATCCGCAAGCCATAGCCTCCAGAATAGGAAGGCCGAAGCCTTCATATGACGTGATGTTGATTGATGCGGTCGCAGTATTGTACAACCATCTCAGCTCTTCCTGTTTGATATTCTTGAGGATATGAATGTGTGGGTTCCCTGCTGTCAATTCCTCTATGTGTTTTGGAGTGCGGTTCCACACAAGTACTAAATCATTGGCCGGATGGTCAAGAGAAAGATATCCCCGTATCAATTCCGGGGTGCGTTTCCTGCCGTCGTCGCAAGACACGCTCAGGTAAAACGACCGGTTAAGCCCCAGGCGAGATTCCATCAGAGGCAAAATCGCATTCTTGTTTTCCTCACGGAAGAAATTTTTATGGTCTATTCCCCAGGGTATCACGGAAATTTTTGACTCCTCCACATCCATTGTTTCTATGATGTCCTTTTTGGAGTTTTCAGAGCAGGTTATGATATGGCGGCAGGCTTGGATGAAGGGTGGGTACAGGGTGCGGAATGACGTGTAGTCGAAATTCGGCACCTCGAATTTCATGAAAAATGCGTCGTGCACGGTCACTATACATCGAGATGGGTCTATAATCCCGCCGTCGTAGTTATGTGTGATATGCTGGAGGTCATATCGTCCGAGCAGTTCGCGCAGCCTTAACCGACGCCCCCATTGCTGACCGTTATGGTTGTTGCGAAGGTAGGAATGTATGGTCTTGAACCGGGTATTGAGATGCTTGGCGCTGCAACCTTTTACATTCTGGCTATAAAGAGAGATTTCGTAAGGGAGTTCGTCGGCTATGGCATCTAATCCCAAAATCAATTCCTTGCAGGTTCTTCCTATGCCCGTATATCGTCCGATAACTTCCAAAATCGCCGGGTTAGCGTCAATGAGAATGCGTTTATTTCTATGTGTCATAATGCAGTGACGTATGGGATGATGAGAGATGGAGAGTTATTATTTTAATTGGGGCATTACGTTCGGGATGTTATTTTTAAGCAGGGGCAGGATGCCGCAGAATCTTGGCATATACTTCCGTAACGCTATTATAATCGGAATCTCGAGCAGTACGCCTGTCGTGAACAGGACGATAGGAGGCAGATTGGCGTTAATCCGCTCCAATGTCACAAATATATATAGATGGGTTCCCAAGATTATTAGCGAGTAGCGGCCGAAGAATTGTAGGAATCGGCTGCGTATACTTTTTGAAATCAGTATTACTCCAGTCGAACCAGCGAGGGCCATCGCGATGACCAACGACCAGTAATCATCGAGCATGTTGCCTCTATAAAAAACGTCCGGCTTGTCAAACGACCAAATCATATGACAAAGCATAAGCATTATCCCCCCCAATGGTATCAAAAACGTGCGTTTCCAGCGTGCGGTAATTCCTGATTTTGCCAAATACCCTAACAGGAAGAATGACGTGCCTGTAACGGCGGAACATAGGAACAAGAAATTATCAACCCCTGACCTCGACAGCCAATAACCCGCTATCGAGAATAACAAGGCCACAGATGCCAGCCATATTATCTTTTTCGACACCTTGAAGATGGCGTAGCTGATGAGCTGTATTTCAAACAGACAGAGGATAAACCACGTAGTTGTTGGAAGCGACGAATTTACATAGCAGTCGATAAGAGAGCTGTCGTGACTCAGAAAATACCATAAGTCATAAACCAGTTTGGGCGATTCGAAGAAGATATATGGAATCAAGAGCGTGTTTACTTTCTTCATCAGGAATTGCTTGAATGGCAAATCCGCTTTGAAAAATACACCAGAAAGCAGGAAAAAGAGGGGCATTTCGAATGTGGCCATCCATTGCTGGTGAAAGCCGCTATGCAGCCCCATCACCAGCAATATGCCGATTCCCTTGGCAATGTCAATGTCAGGATTTCGAGCCATATAGTTTATTGGTGATAGTTTGATAGGAATTGCTGTTGTCTCAATTTAACTAGACCTTATTCCGTAGCCGGGGCTAATAGCTTGTTAAATAAATCCTCCCAGCGGTCGGCTATTGCCTGCACGGAAAATCGGTTTACTGAAATTCTGGCATTTTCAGACAATTGATTCCTATACGATTCATCTTCTATGAGCTTTGTTAACTTAGTGATGTATTCTTGTTCATCAAACGGTGTGACGAGTTCGCCGTTGTAACCTGACTGGATGATTTCAGATGCTGATGCGAAACTATCGTATGCGATTGGTACGGCGCCACATTGCATCGCCTCTGTTAAAACCATTCCCCAACCTTCATGAGGGCTTGTCATACAGGCTATGCTTGCTTCCTGTTGGTAGGGTAATGGGTTTTGGAATCCGAGTAATTTGAAATTCGGAATATCTGCTACAATCTGCTTAATTCGGTCTGTGCGCATCGTATTCCCGTAGCCAATCATGTTGAAAGTCCAATCAGGATATTTGGCGAATAGTTTCTTCCAAATCAAGGCTGCCTTATCCTCTCCTTTTGGGGCGCCGAAGAGGCCGACGAAAAGAATGTGTTTCTTTTTTTCTGCACGGGTAGCTTCTAGTTGCGTCTCTGTATAAGGATTGGGATTTCCTATAAAAGATATTTTTTTTTCGATGCCGGGACAAATATCAGTCAATTCTGGCAGAAATTTATCAGAAAGCGCTACAACGTGGTCTGTAAGTTCCAACATACCGCGGTATGAGCTTGTCATCCTGGTGTATAGATTTCTTCTCGTTCGAGGGTACAGGACAATACGTGCAATTCTTTTAAGGTGATCCTTCATACTTGGACCTCGGAGCGGAACTACCCCAAGATTCCATAAATTACGATATGTCCCCGTATCATATGTATGGATTACGGAGATGCGCTTCGCTTTCGAGCTGCCGACATTCAGCCAAAGTGGATACTCGGCAAAATTCCCACCTTGGTCGATGATTATGTCTATTTTGTTGTCTAACAGGAATTTGTGGTAGAATTTAATGTTCTTTTCCGATAGGAGTTCTTTTGACGGAAGATATGTGAGCTTGGCCGGATAGTCAAATTCATGCTTGATGGTTATTCCGCTTTCAAATATCAGATAGAATACCTCATGACCGCGTTTTTGAAATTCGCGGGTCAATGTGTCGGTCACTCTTCCGATTCCGCCCTTGTTTGGATGAAACGGAGTGATATAGCAGAAAGCGATTCTCTTCATATTTCAAAAATCTTATAAAGATTGATACCAGTGAGCCGCCATATCTTAATCGGTGAAATTCCGAATTTTGTATTCGTTATGCCGGATTTCCGATAAAGAGTGGAGTGGTTCGCGCGTATGAATTTGTCATATTCTCTGAGTTTGGACTTTATGCCAGCCTCATTGCCGCACATTTTTGGGTTAAGCATCAGTTTGTAGGCGAATACGGTCATGTGGAGCGTGTCCTCGTTCAAATAATTTTTAGTGTTTGCCGGGGTGGTTTCGCTCAGTGACGCGTTTATCCGGATCAGCTTTTTTGAAACGTTTATGTAGTCGTCGATATGGCGCCTATAGCCTGTTACGCTGATACTTTGGCCTTCCCGGCCGATAAGGTATCGATATATGCTTAGCTTGCTGACGTATATGGTTCTGACATATGGTAACGGAGAGTTTATGTAGTCTATGTCGCCGTAAAACCTATCCCATATGACGATGTTGTTATCCTTTAAAAGGGATGTGCGATACGTTACTGAATGTATCGTTTTGGAGAAACCGCCGTTTCGCTCTATGTATTCTTCAAGAGGCATAACCATGCCGGAAAGAGCCGGATCATATATCTTTTCGGCGAGTAATCGGCCATCTTCATCAATCTCGATAAACGGTGTCAGGAGTATGTCCGCGTCGACGCTTTCAAGCTCATCGAGATATTTCTCAAGATTCCTCGTATCAAAAGAATCGTCGGAGTCAAGCGATTTGTAATATTTTCCGGTGGCTTCCTTTATCGATAGGTTTATACCCGATCCCCATCCGCCATTGGGCTTGTCGATTACCCGGACTGATTCAGGAAACCGCTGTTCATATGCCCTGGCGATTTCAAGGGAGCGGTCTTTGGAGCCATCGTTGACGACGATTATCTCAACCTTGTCGAGATCGCGGATGCCGGTCACGCTGGAGAGGCATCGGTCAAGATACTTCTCCATATTATAGACCGGAATGCCGATTGTCAGAATCTTTCCCATTGTTTAAAAGCCTGATTAATTATAGGAGCCATGTCGTAGTACTTATATTCAGCCAGCCGTCCTCCGAATATGACATTCGGTTCCCGGTCGGCAAGTTCCTTATATCGCTTGTAAGTTTCCTGGTTTTTCTCATCGTTGACAGGATAGAACGGCTCCATGCCGTCAGTCCATTCCGTTGAGTACTCTCTTGAAATGACGGTATGGGGGTTGGAATATACGTCATCGCCAAACGCCTCGAAGTGCTTGTGCTCGATTATGCGTGTGAACGGGATATCCGCGGATGTGTAATTCACGACGGCGTTTCCCTGATAGTTAGGCTCGTTTATGATTTCGGTTTCAAACTTTACCGTGCGATATTCAAGTCTGCCAAAACGGTAGCCGTAATATTCGTCGATTTTGCCGGTAAATACTATTTTGTCCGCGATAGATGCCCAGTAATGCCTGTTTTGGAAAAAGTCCGTCCCGAGTTTCAATTCACTTCCCTCGAGCAAGCGGTCGATGAGTTTGTTATAGCCTCCGATCGGAATGCCCTGGTACGCGTCGTTGAAATAATTGTTGTCAAATGTCAGTCTTACCGGAAGCCGGCGGATGATGAATGCCGGTAGCTGGTCGCAGGGGCGTCCCCATTGCTTTTCAGTATATCCCTTGATCAGAAGCTCGTAAATGTCGTTGCCTACCAGCGATATGGCCTGTTCTTCTAAATTTCGGGCTTCGTATATACCGGCTTTACTCATACGTTCAATGGCATCCCCGCGTTGCTCGTCAATTTTGGCTTTGGCTTCTGAGGGTGTTTTTACGCCCCACATTTTGTAGAACGTGTTCATGTTGAACGGCAGGTTATACAGGTTTCCGTCAGGAGCTGCTGCGACTGGGCTGTTTGTGTAGCGATTAAAGGGTACAATCGAGTTTACGAAGTCCCATACCCGTTTGTCCGATGTGTGGAATATGTGCGCGCCATATTTATGGACATTGATTCCTTCAATGTTTTCACAGTAGATGTTACCCCCGGCGTGCAGGCGTTTGTCAATCACCAGGCATCGTTTTCCGGCATCGGTGGCAAGACGTGCGAACGTCGCTCCGAACAGACCGGAGCCGACTATTAGAAAATCATATTTCTTGTTTGCGCTCATGCGAATAATGGGCATTATGTTATACCTGGATATGAATTATGAGGTGAAGTATCTGTGTTTGGGCGTAATAAGATGTCTACGAACTAATCCAACCATTCTTTCTAAATAGTCCAATATCATACGGAATAGTGGATTCGTGACGTTGTATTCAATATGGTTGAATACGGGGAGCCGAATGTTTTGGCACTCTTCGTAATAGCGAAGCCGTTCCGGGATATAACAGTTTTTGGACTCTTTGGGTAATATCCATGTTTTCCTCCACTGACTGTGATATGCTTGGGATAGGTTAAGTGCTATCTCATAAGCATATTCCGATTGGCATTCCAATGGTATTGAATCAATGAATTCTTTGAAATATGCGTTAGTATATTCCCAAGAGCCTTTTTGGGTCTTCATAAGCGATTTCGGGTTTATGTAGTTGCGACAGACATAAACTATCTCTCGCCGGAATGCGACCGTGCCCGTCAGATTGAAGGCTATGCGGATGTTCATAATCCAGTCCTCGCCGCTCCTAATATTAGACGGTATATCAAAGACGTTCGGCGTAAATAAACTGCGATGGAATAGTTTGCACCATGGTCCTGTGTTATATTCTTGTAGAAGCGACGCCCGGCGGTACTCTTCCAGACCGATGGTTTGTGAATAGTATTTCCATCCGTCGTGGTGCGAATAGATGTATATCAAGTTATTACCTTTTTCCACGCAATTGGTGAAAGTTTCGACAGCGTTCGGTTCCAGACAGTCGTCCGCGTCAAGGAATGTGATCCACTCCCCCGAGGCGGAGGCAACTCCTCGGCCTCTTGCCGCGGATGGTCCTTGGTTTTCCTGACGTAGGACTTGTATGCGATTGTCTAACCGTTCGTATCTTGATGCCACTTCGAACGTGTCGTCAGAACTGCCATCATCAACTATAACCAATTGCCAGTTCCCT
>Ga0137298_10349_pt2 | contig 14643 bp, 8 predicted proteins | sample RamsorincwithD2O_2_FD_97182 | JGI IMG/M metagenome (GOLD analysis project Ga0137298, IMG submission 97182) | Mouse cecal microbial communities from Vienna, Austria - Glucosamine amended with D2O | ecosystem: Host-associated > Mammals > Digestive system > Large intestine > Cecum | place: Austria...
ATACGTGTGCCGTTGGGACTTTCTCCGGCCGCTAATACCGGTTGTACACGGGCTGCTCCCGGGAAGTCCGGTAGTTGTTCCCATCCCTTTTCGATATTCGCGAGGTTGAGGCGTAAGAAGGTATGGCAGGGCTGTCCGTTCTCATTTCCCCCTGCTACGTAAATCTCCTGTCCGGTAAAAGCAGCCGAGAGATTATCCATTGGAGACGGTAAGGAGGGTAAGGCGCAAACCGCTACCTCTCCTTTCGTGGGGTTATAGGAGATGCGGGAGACCTCGACCAAGGAAGAATCACTGTTGTTTCCTCCGATGCAAACGATACCTTCCGGGGTGGAAACCGTAGCGCCGTAGGCGACGGGACGAGGCAGTCGGTCGATCTCTTTCCAGCCTTCGGGAAGAAGGACGAATATCTCGCTATAATATCGCTTGGCTCCTCCCTCGGTGACGGGTTTGTCCGGAAAGTTACAACCTCCGGCAACGATCAATACACCGTTATGGATGCCGGCGAACGGGGCGGAAACGCCAAGGGAAGCCGTATCGGCTGCTCCCGGTAGATCCGGTAATTTTGTCCAGTTTATCATGGTGTTCTGTTTTTTAGATACAGGCTGGCCGCATCCCGCTACGCAGAGTAGCAGGAGGAACAACCAGCCGGTGATTTGTTGTTTATTATGCATAGCTTATTCTTTTATAGCCCGGAACGTAGAGGCCGGCATACCCGCCTCGTTTACAAGATTCGCTCTCGTGAAGGGTTGCCAGCCGTAGCGTACCAGCTTCGGGTGAGTCACTTGATCGTTCCACACCTTTACTTTCCCGTTCTCTACCACGGCTTGCGCCGGATAGTAAAGTCCTTCCTGCTCGGCGATCTCGAATGTACGGATGGGGTCCCCATCGGAGGTTGTTAAGCCCTTTGCGTAATCGAAAGTGATATAGGCGGCGTTATCGGTAAACGTTGCGTTGCGGAACAAAGGGCCGGATGTGATTACGTTATGTCCGTAAGTCTTGTTCAAGGCCCAATGTGCCAGTCGTTCGCCAATCTCTTTTTTTCGGGTAGGGTGAACGTTTAAAGAATCCCCGCGATCGCTACTAACGGCCATACCCGTATTCGATACGGTTTGCGCCAGGCGGCGTTGGCTGTCCCTGAACCAAGTCCAACTCGGGCGGTCTATGCTGGATAGTTGGACATAGTAGAAAGGCAGGTCTGCGTTCCAATTCTGGCGCCAGCTGTTCACCAATAGCGGGAATAATCGTTCGTGTACTTCCATATTATGGGCGTTCGATTCTCCTTGGTACCAAATAATCCCTTTGATGGGATATCGATGAAGGGGTTGGATACCCGCCTCGAACAGATAACAAGGCTCATACGGATGGCGTTGGAGCGGGTTGGACGCTTGCTTGATGTTTAAGGCCGCCCGTTCACGTACCCAATCTTGGATAAAGTCGTTCTTCGTCCAATCCTGTAAGATATCCGGAAACTCGAATTCCAGTGTTTTCCGGTCGATCCATGCCTCCGTAGGCGAGCCGCCAACAGCGTTCAATATCAATCCTACGGGTACTTGTAAGCTATCGGCCAGCATACGCCCGAAGGCAAATCCTATGGCCGAGAAGCGTGCGGTATTCCGCGTGTCGCATACTTCCCATTGGGCGTCGTGGTAATATTGCAGGCGGTTCAATGAATCCAGTACGGAAGCGTCCCATTCCACGGCGTAGGTCTCCCAGCGGGGCTTTAGGTCGAATAAACGGATTTGCGAGTGTTGTTTCGCGTAATCCAATTGTTGCTGTTGTTCTTCCTTTACGCTCTCGTTTACCCGGAACGCCATGTTGGATTGTCCGGAGCATAGCCAGACTTCCCCGGCTACTACATCCCGATAGTTCAGCGTGCGGCTGGGGGTAGAAACCGTTAAGGTATAGGATTTCCCGCTTACCCGCAAGGGATCGAGCGTGACAGTCCATTTCCCGTTCGTACCGGCTACGGTCTCCTTCCTTTGTCCGGCGAGGGTAACGGTTACTTTCTCCCCTTGGTTGGCGATACCAGATATAGGAAGCGGTTGATCCCGTTGCAAGACCATCCGGTCCGAATAGATGGCAGGAAGCTGTAATCCTCCGTAATCGCCGGTTAGCGCACCATAAACGGTGCGGGCCAAGATACCGGCACCTTCAGCGTTGGGATGCAATGCGTCGGGCAATAGATCCGGACGGTCATATAATCCTTCCTGCAAATCGACCAAGGTCGCGCCGGCTATCCGGGCGATTTCTTCGATAAGCGCTTGCTCCTTCCAGTACCAGTCTCTTGTACCGGATTTAAAACGAGGATGGCGGTGAGATATCGGAGTCATACGGCAAACCCATACCTTGCATTTCGGATTGGCTTTCCGGAAAGATTCGATCAAGGAAAGATAATCCCGAACGAAATCGTCCCGGTAATTTGGCCATGCCCGAGGGTCCGTATCGTTCAATCCCAGATGGATGATCACGTAATCCCCGGCAAACCTCAGTGCCTTTTGATACGCCTCTTGTTGAGTATAAGGACGATATCCCTTGTTTAATAAAGTAGCCCCGCTATGCCCGAAGTTCTCCACTTCGTAGGCATCTCCAAGCATCTGTTGCAATTGGGCCGGGTAGCAGTTTGTTTCCCTGTTCTCGATTCCGTAGCCGTAGGTCACGCTATTACCTACGCAAGCCACCTTGATTCTTTGCGCTTGCCCCATGAGAGCGAAAGCGAGGAAGATGGATAAGATTCCTATTATTTTTCTCATTTCATTCAACCTAATTAGACGTTATTTAAGTTGTTTATCCGGAGAGTAAACCAGTCCTTCCACCGCTTTCTCTCCATCCGGGGTGACGCAAACGAACGTAAACATCCATTTCACCAGACGGACCTCGGGGGTATTGAACGTACCGACCGGAAGCTTCATGAACACCTTGTTCCAGCCTTTTTCCAGATGGACCGGGGTTGGTTTACGGCTTACGCAGTTCTCGTTCCCCAGTGGGATCTCATTGGACTTCTCCCGGTGGGTAGCGGTCCATACGGGGGGTGTTATCTCTTGATCATTTACCCAGATACGGCTCTCTTTATAATCCCATTTCCCTTGTGAGGGAGGAAGATCCATCTCCGAGCGCCCGTAATTCTGGAATTCGATCCACGCCCCTACGTCTTGCGTCTTGGGCGAATAGATCCAAGTCCATGCGTAAGCGGTATGATTCGGCTGCGGGTCCTTATAGACACCGGGAACCAGCGGTCCCCAGACATGGCGCAGGTAGATTCCGGCACCGATGGCGTCGTGCGTGCTGTAGCTTTTCCCTTCATAGGTATATTGCGTCTGAAGCGCCTTTTCCGGAGGGAAAGAGCGGGTCAGTTCCCCATCATTCGGGAAAGGGTCGGTGATACGCCATCTCACGTTGGTTTGCTTGACGTAGGCGAACGGGTATCCTTGGAAATGATGTTCTTTATGCCATAACATCCGCCGCTCAAAATCGACAAATGCCTTATGCTCCTCGTTATCGGGATCGATAGGCAGCATCGTTCCGTTCTTATCGAAATATTGATAGCCGCCGCCCAACCAAGAACGTTCGGCGATCGCTAATAGATTCGGATACAAATTATTCTCCCGGATCAATTTGTCCTCCGGCTGTACGATCCGGTCGTGCCATACGGCAAGGATCGTCCCCGCCAAATCATGGCTTCCTTGCGGTTCATTGTAAATACGGCTGGTGTACAAGGCGATTAAGTCGGCGAACGTATCAAAATGGTTGATATAATGGAAACGGGAGTCGATCGCGGGAATGCCCGGTTGCGCTTTTCCCCGGTAACTCCACATTTGCTCCATGTCGATCTCACCCGGCTTGTACTTCCATCCCGGGTTCCAAGAGATCACTTGTTTCCCTTTCGCACGGATATAAGCGACCATCTCGGGTACGAACTTTGGATTGGTAAACTTTACCTCGTCGGTCCCGATATGTAAGTAAGGAACCTCCTCGAATACCTCGCAAACCTCGTCCATCAATAGTTTTAAGATCGCCATACCCTCCTTGCTCTGCATATCATGACGGAACGCCCGGATGAAAGCGTCGCTATGCCCCGGCATATCGATCTCCGGGATCAATAGTACGTTATGCTCCTTGCAAAAGCGAACCAGCTCCTTTGCCTCCTCGATCGTGTAATATTTTCCGGGCATACGGCTCATATTGCAGCTGTCGTTCAGCATCGGAAAGATCTTGCTCTCCAGACGCCAAGCTTGGTTCTCCGTGAGATGCCAATGAAATACGTTCATCTTGTAGCGGGAAAGTACCTCGATCTCCCGTTTCAGTTCTTTCATGGAGATATAGCTCCGCCCCACGTCTTGCATGAATCCTCGTATACGGAAAGCGGGCCAGTCGGTGATCTCGCAGCCTTGGATGGAATATCGCTTTCCTTGCCGCTCGGTCAGTTGGCGCAAGGTTTGTATCGCCCAATAAGCTCCTTGCTCGGATACCGCCCGGATGGTTATCCCCCGGGAAGAGACGCTTAGTTGATAAGCCTCCTCGGAGTTGAGGGGGATTCCGTCCAATTTGTCAACCAAGGAAACCTCTATCTTGTATCGGCTATCCGGTTGGACGCTTACCGGCAGCTCCTCCAAGAATTCCATTAGGATGGAACGGAGTTTCCCTTCGGAAGAAACCGCGATTTCCTTCGGATGGAACGAAGCGTTTGTCCGGACGTATTTTTGGGGCAAGGGCAATAAAACAGGATTCCGGGCCTGTACAGACCCGGAAATGCCTATATATACAATAAGAATAAGATTCAGTATTGATCTCATAGATTGTTTCTCTAAGGAATAAGATCTGTTAGCTTAACGGCTTGGAAGGTCATATGTGCCACGCTTGACTCGTAAAAGATTCCAACCGTTTCCTTATCGATCATGGAGAGACAGGAATATCCCCAGCCCTCGGCCTCGTCTAATAAGACTTGATGTTCCGTAGGCCAAGTAAGTCCGCCGTCCAGACTCGCCTTGATCGTGATATGATTACGCCCTTTTGTCGTGTTCGGGTTGGAGAAGAGTAGAAGGTCCTTGCCGGTGATGTTATCCTTGGCGTTTACCTTGATCAAGCTGGCCATACAAACGGATTCCTGTAAGGCGCTACGGCTGGAAGGATGCTCCGTCCATGTCTTGCCTAAATCCTTTGTAGTGGCTACGGCACGGCTACCGCCCCGGTTATCGCGCATATTTAGCATCAATACGCCCGGCTCTACCTCGGCAACTTGTGCCTCGGTGGTATTCGTGCGGGCCAAGTTGTGTAGATGCCATGTTTTCCCTCGGTCTTTGCTATACATGATACCGGCGTTCGGCACACGGGTAGCGTCGATAAACTGGATGGGGAAGACCAAAGTACCGTCTTGCATCGTGATGCCTCGTCCCGGGCCTTGCAATAAGAAATACCAAGACGGGTCTTTTACTTGAGACGTGATGTTGATCGGTTCACTCCATGTCTTGCCGTCGTCCTCACTTTTCACGAGCATAAGTTGGGCGGTCTCGTCCGGTGTCATTCCCGGCATGGAGTTCCACCAAGCCCGTTCGTTACCCATACCATGCGTCCATGCGGCTACTACCCAGATCGTATTGGTCTTTTCGTCTACCAAGATCGATGGGTCTCCCACGCCGTTTTGTCCGTGGGGCAGGCCATCCGTTTGTTTGAAAGTCATGGCTACTCGCATCGGTTCCCAAGTTTGTCCCTTATCGGTACTGCGGCTTACTCCGATATCGATTTTCTCTTGCAGGTCCACGCTGCTATTATAGCGAATATCGTAGACTCCGAGTAATGTTCCGTTATTCGTCGTCACTAATCCCGGGATGCGGAAGGCCGCCGATCCGTCATCCCCGGCTTGGCGTACGCCGATACCTACATGGCGTTCGTCCACCTTTCCTTTCCAAGTGATGTCGATCGGTTTGTTGTTGATCTGGGCGTTAGGTATCGTAGTCGCTACTTTTGCCAATAAGGAAGTCTCTGGCTTCATCTGGATACTTACCCAGAAATAGTTGATGCCTTTAAGCATCGGTTGCTTAGAGGTTAGTTTTACCGTGCGCGACAAGGGGGCGGTAACCTCATCTTGCCGTACGGAATAAGATTCAAGAGCCTTACGGGTATTTCCCGGTATATGGCTGGATATGTACGTAACGGGACTGAAATGTTCCCCTTTGCGGGAAGGAGCTTCCACTCCGCTATAAAATAGACGTATCGCTTGGATGTCCGACAGGTTGACATTGTCTCCGATCTGTATCGTGATCTCGTTTAATACATCCCCTTTTTGGGCCGGTATCCGCATCTCGTAAAGTACATTGTCGATCCGGTCTATCAAGATGGGGATTTGTTGCTCTCGCACATAAAGACTGTCTGCCGCAAAAGCCGTTTGTACGATGAAAAGAAGGCAGAAATACAGGAAAGTTTTTTTCATGATGTTTTTTGTTTGTAGGTTGAAATTAATAGATATGTGAATTCCAAAGGTAGCGATATTCATTCATATGAACAAAGCCCCTTTGGAATTCGTGCCAAAAACCTAGTTATATCCAATCGCCTTAAACCTATGTACGATTAGTATCCGGGAGTCTGTTTCAATGCGGGGTTGTTTGTCAATGCCCCTTCATTGATCGGCCATAATAAACGTGATTCTTGTGCTGTGGTATATTTTAATACATAATCCTTACCGAAGCGTCTCAAGTCGTACCAACGTTTACCCTCAAAGAAGAACTCGCGAAGTCTCTCTTTAAGGATAGCTTCCATCACATTCTCGTCGCCCGCCTCAAACGGGTTATCGTTATAGAAACTTCCTTTGTCATTCGGATAAGCCACCTCGTTCTTATGTGCGTTAAAATATTCGGAACCGTAAGCACGCTCGCGAACGGCGTTGATCTCTGTAGAAGGATCTTCTCCGAGCAAGGCCTTAGCCTCGGCTAATAATAGCAAGGCATCCGCATAGCGATAGATAGGATAATCATCGTACCAACTTCTCTCGTTACTACCTTCCAAGGTGGTTCCTTGGAACTTGTATTGGATTGGCGCGATATACTCCAAGGTGCCGTCTTCGTGCTTTTTATAAACGGCCTTCAAGGTACCTTTCAAGCGGGTATCACCTTCGCGGAATGATTTTAGGTAATGATCTTTCTTTACTTGGTAGCGCATTAAGCCTTGTAGGTTGTATCCCGGTATTTCAAGGAATGGAGTTCCTGTCTCGTCACAGTAGCCTGCCATGTACTCACGTTGAGGTACCATATTGTTACGCCAGTTATAGTCTCTCCACATCATGAAATCATCCTCCTTACCACTATGGAGCGCGAAGATCATCTCGCTGTTCTCCTTATTGTTGAAAGAGAAAACGTCCGTGAATTTCTCTTGCAGCTTTAAGTTGCCGTTTTGTTGAAGATCTTGCAAGGCTGTCTTGGCTACGGTATAATCGCCCGTGCCGCCACCCATCTGGCGTCCGCTCCATAGATAAACCTCACCTTTCAGCATCAAGGTAGCGGGTTTAGACCAATAACACTTTCCTTGTTTATAAGAATAATCTCCGCCAAAAGCTTTTTCCGAGGCATCGATATCCTTCTTGATCAGATCCATCACCTCACTCGCTGGAGAAGCGGCCTTATCAAGGTGAGAGATATCCAATTCGCTACCTAAGGTTGGCTCCGTAGTAATGATAACGTCTCCCCAAGAGCGTAACAAATGGAAATAGATATAGGCGCGTAAACCGTAAGCCTGCCCTAAGTAATAGTTCTTTTCGGCCTCGCCTAATAAATCGGTCTCGTTCGTTCTACGGATCATCAAGTTGATTTGGTTCAGTGTCGTATAAAAATTAGCGAAGTTGCTGATACCTGTAAACTCTGCGTTGATCGTGTTGTATGAGAAACGCTCTACGCCTTGGGTAGCCTCGCCTCCGAATGGCTGATCTCCGTAGATGTCCGAGCGAGGTTCGCCCAATACGAATATGTTATAACTGGATTGTGAACGGAGCAATCCGTGTAAACCTATGTTGAATGCCTTAAACTGGTCCGGGGATTTCCAATAGTTTGCGTCGGAAATACTACTTACGGGTTCCATGTCCAAGGAGTCGCATCCGCTGAAATTCAGTAATGAGACTGCTGCCATCATGGCTATAATTATCTTTTTCATAAATGTCTGTCTTTTTTAATGGGTTTGACTAAAATGTTACGGATAAACCAAGAAGAACCGTTTTAGGAGTTGGGTATCTACCGTTATCAAGACCTTGACCATAGGTAGTATCTACCGCCGGTTCCGGAGATACACCGGTATATCCTGTGATGTAGAACAAGTTTTGTCCGGTTACATAAACAGATGCATTGCTCATCAAGGCTTTGTTAATCCATTTCTTCGGTAGGTTCCAAGTCAATGTGATTTCACGTAAAGCTAGATAATCACCCTTTTCGTAGAAGCGGGAGCTGTTGTTGTCAACTGCTGTTAAACCATTGTTGGAGCGAGTAATATTCTTCTTACTCAACTGATCGGCATAGTAGAACTTAGGTATATCCGTATCCTGGTTTGTCTCCGACCAACTGTCTTTCACCATATCGATGATGTTAAACGAACCTTGATATTGTCCAAGTGAACGTGCGGCTAAGTCGTTATACAGCGTATGCCCTAACGCATAATCAAAACGAGCGTATAAAGAGAAATCCTTATAGCCTAATGTCGTGGAGAAACCACCGGTTACTGTCGGGAAAAGATTACCTACTTTCACGCGGTCTAGATTGTTGATTACGCCATCATTGTTCAAGTCGGCCCAACAAACGTCACCCGGCTCGATCGGTTGCTTACCTGCCTTATCCTTTAAAGCTTCCCATGCGGCGGGGCCATACAATTCTCCAATTGCGTCGTAGCGGTTATTGGCATTCGCTTTCACGTCATCCCAATCCTTGAAGATATGATCTTGCTTGAAGGCAAATAAATCACCCAGCTTACCTCCTTCTTGTTTTCCGCCAACCCATACGACTTCACCCTTTTGCGGGTCGTATACTTGGTAACCTCCTTGGCGGTTATTTTCGTTCCCATTGGCCGGAAGCTTGACAATCTTGTTCGCTACCGTAGATAAGTTTGCTGATACATCCCAACTGAATCCGTTTACGTTGTTTAGGATATTCGCTTTTACTTCCATCTCGAAACCTTGGTTACGTAAAGTTCCCAAGTTGGTTTTGATGCTGTTGAAACCAGTGTAATTGGGTAAATCCAAATCTGTCAATAAATCGGAAGTCGTACGATTATAATAGTCTAGGATAAAGCTCAAGCGATTGTTGAAGAATCCTATATCCAAACCTACTTCGAAAGATTTACTTTGCTCCCAACGTAATCCACCGTTTACCAATTTGTCATTATAGAAACCTACAGAGCCATCATAGTTTGTTATGATCGATCCGTTCGCGTCTTTCTGCCCATAGCTGCCATATACGTCGTAGTATCCTAATCCGTTTACGTTACCGTTCACGCCGTAGCTGATACGAGGCTTCAGGTTAGAGATCACATCTACCAACTTCGATTCCTTAAAGAACTCCTCTTCCATGATATTCCAACCAGCGGAGATACCCGGGAAGAAGCCCCAACGGTTATCGCTCAACTTGGAGATTCCGTCATAACGAGCTACGACCGATAACAGGTATTTGTAATTGTAGTTATAGTTTACACGGGCAAAGCCAGAAAGGATACGATAGCCTTCCTTGTAGCTATAGGTATAGGTACGATTACTACCAGCGTTCAAAGTAGGGATGTCATCCGACGGAGAATTTTCGGTCCTTGCGTTCAGCGTATATTGATGCCAATTGAAATACTCGCCACCAAGCATTGCCTCCAGATTGTGTTTTTCTTTGAATGTGTCTGTGTACGTCAAAGTAACACTATGTTGCTGTTGGTTCTGCTTTATATATTTGGCCTCAGCCTTACGGGTAAGATTCGGGCTAGTGGCGTTTTGTTGTTGGTAAGATTTCTCGAACTTATCTGTTTGATCGTCTACGTGGTATAGGGCGCTATTCTCTTTCAAGATTAATTTCTTCGGGATGATCTCTAGATCAAAACCGATATTATAGGTAGAGCGGCGGGTTCCATTCGTATTCGTTAATTTATCTTTGTAGTAAAGAGGGTTTCCATCACCCGTGCCGAAGCCTGAAGCGGGAGATCCGTCTTCCATGTATGGGTTCCATGTAGGGCGTTGGCTCATTGTGCGATAGAAGAACTCATATGATCCGATCCAAAGACCCGGCTGGCGAGACCATGTATAAGTCGTTCCAGCGTTGACTGTCAAGATCGGAAATATCTTATAGGATCCATTGAATGTCCCGGAGAAACGCTCGTAGCTGGTTCCCTTAATGAGACCGTCTTCTTTGTAGTAACCTAAGCTGGCTGCGAATGTACCTTTGTCGTTACCTCCTGTGATATTGATATAATGATCTTGCGTGAAAGAAGGGTCTTGGAAGGCTGCGTCTTTCATTTGCCCTGAGTAATCCTTGAATAAGATTTGTTTATTCGGATCGGTTGGGTCTTGCATTTGTTGCCAACCTTCTGCCAAGAGGCCTTTGGTACTGTCATCCAAATAACGGATATCAAATAGGTCATTCCCGATACCGTATCCCATTTGGTTATCCATGCCTGAACGTCCAGTTCTTTGGTATCCTAAGCGATTGTAGTAAATATAATCGTGAGCGTTTAAGTAATCATAACCTGTGCGAGCAAAGTTGGCACCTCCCTTGAACTTGTAAGAGACGGAAGCGGATCCTTCTTTACCACGTTTCGTGGTAACCAAGATTACGCCACCATTGGCACGGGCACCGTAGATAGCGGTTGAGGCTGCGTCTTTCAATACTTGGATAGACTCGATGTCGGAGGGGTTGATGTCGGCCAATGAGTTGCGCACGATACCATCTACAACGACCAATGCGCCATTATCCTTACCTGTTATGGTAGCTCCGCCACGAAGTACGATATTTGGGTTTGCTCCCGGCTGACCGGTCGTGTTTACGACGCGCAAACCAGATACGGTTCCTTGCAAGGATTGTCCGGCGTTAGACATCGCTGCATTTTCCAGTACGGCGTTATCCAATTTAGAGATAGAGGTTGTCAAGGTCGCTCTCTTTTGTGAGCCACCGTAACCGGTTACCACTACTTCGTCTAGCTGTTCGGCGTTTTCTTGTAGGATCACGTCTACTTTGGCCTTTCCGGCTACTGGAACTTCTTGTGTCTTGTACCCAATGAAAGAAAATACTAATGTGGCGTTCTTGTTGGATACGGTGAGAGTGTAATTACCGTCGAAATCGGTAATCGTTCCATTTGTCGTGCCTTTTTCAACGATAGACGCACCGGGGACACCCATGTTGTAGGTATCCAGCACTGTTCCGGAGACTGTCTGCTCTTGTCCGTACATAAATGCCGGAAGTAGGAGCGCGAGCATTAAGAGCAGTAGATTCTTCTTCATAATGAATTACTTTTTTGTTGTTTATTTAGTTTATTGGATGAGATTAATTAGCATTCGTCGGTCATATTAGCGACTTTCGGACGTAAGAAGATCACTTGGATTAAAAGTGCGATGAGTACCAATCCGGCTAGCATGGCGAAGTCATGGCCAAGATTACCAGCGTCGGTAGATTTTCCTAGTATATCCGTGATGGCGGCTCCGGCAAATACACCGGTCATATTCATAATTCCATAGGCTGTAGCCCGATAACGGGGGGAGATGAATTGGCAAAGGATAGGCATATTATTGGCGTCGAATATACCATAACCGATACCGAAGCAAAGACCACCGCCGATAATCATCGGGAAGTTGTGCCCAAATCCTAGTAATAGGAGAGAGGGTATCGTTAATGCCAAACCGATGGCGCCTGTGTATACACGTCCCCGGACATTCCGCTGGATCCATTTATCGGATAAAATACCTCCGGCGATTACCCCTATAAAGGAAGAGATAGCGATCGTGAATGTAGATAACGGACCGGCCTCGGACATATCCAACGAGAGATTTTCAGCGAATAGGGTAGGGAGCCAGTTCTTTGTCGCCCAACCCGGTAAGCTCGGCGTGGCGAAATAAAGAAGAATGATCCAAAAAGCGATGTTCGTGAATAACATCCATAATCCTTTAAACGCACCGGAAATCGGATTCTCTTTCGGATAATTTTCCAGTTTTACGGCTTGTTCCACATGATCTTTCTTATCGTGTAAGAAGATGATCAAGACCACGCTATAAGCGATGCCGATGATACCAAACCAATGGAAAGTCGTTTCCCACGTATAAGCGCTGGCCACCGTAGCTCCGAATCCCCCCAAGGCTTGGCCTACGTATAGACCTGTCATATGGATACCTACGGCTAATGAGCGTGTTTTCTCTTGGTGATAATCTGTGATAAGCGATAATCCGGCAGGAATATACAGGGCCTCACTGACCCCCATCAAGGCACGTAGGTAATAGATCTGATTGAAATCCGTGCAATACCCCATCATCAAAGTCACGAAGGACCAGACAAATAAGCTACCCACGATTAGCCACTTCCTGTTTACCCTGTCTGCCACCATACCGGCTACAGGGCTCATGAATCCGTAGATCCAGAGGAAGACCGCCATCAAACGTCCGAAGTTCGCCGCAGACTCTAGTTCCACGATATCCACCATCATAGCTGATTTCATGGTTGATAGCATCTGGCGATCCATATAGTTCAGTAAGGCGACAACCCATAGTAAACCGACTACGATCCAAGGATATAATTTCTTATTTTTCATTTGATTGAGGAAAATAAAAAGGAAAACAAAGCCTTAGAACATCAGGAGCCACGGTTGTGACCCCTGATGTCAATTGACCAATTTTCAGTATTTTAGATAAAGTTATTTAGAAAGAATTTCGTCGCAGAGTAAACTACATTTGAGAAGCATTCTAGGAATGTGGAACGGACCTTTGAATAGATTGCCTTTGGCAGATTGAGAGAGACTACCATCGAAGTGTAGGTAGCCATACCATTCCCCATATTCTTTGTCGGGGAGATGATTAAATGTGTAATCGTTTATTAGTTTGTGCATTTCGAGATATTTGGCGTCGCCAGTCGCTTGGTAGGCGTAAAGCGTAGCGATAACCGCCTCGCATTGTGGCCACCAGAACTTCATGTCGTGCCAATACTCTTGGGGAGGGAAGTTTTTGCAATCCTTGAAATAGTTGATTCCGCCGTACGTCTTATCCCAGCCCCAGTCCCAAGACCAGTTGAGGATTTGTAAGCCCATCTCTTTTAGTTGGGGGTCCCATCCTCGGTATTTGGCCTCTTCCAAGATAAACCATGCGGTCTCGATGGAGTGGCCGGGATTGATGGTACGCCCGGCGATAGAGTCGATAAACTCACCGTTGGGTCCTACTGTCTCCAAGATAGCCTTGAATTCGGGATGCATGAAATCACGGCGTAGCTCGGCTATGGAATCATCGATTTGTTGTGTAAGTATGGGATCGTTTATAGCCTCACGGATGCGTGCCGCCGTATCGATCAGTATCATGCAGAAAGAATGGCCTTTCGCCACGAGACCTTCACGAAATTTAGGCTCCAATAATCCCGGGGTATTCTTATAGTGTAATACTTGCTTGAATAAGTTCACGGCCTTCTCGGCATAGCCTTTGTCGCCTGATGCCAATGCATAGTGGGCCATAGCGATCGCCGCAAAAGTCTCGGAGAATACGTAACGGCGTTTACGTACAGGGATGCCTGTCGCTGTCACCTCGAAGAACATACGTCCGTCCGTATCAAAACAATGTTTCTCGATGAAATCGATACCGTTTTTACAGGCTCTCAGCCATTCTTCGTTCTTCTCAATGTGATTATAGGCATATGCCAAGATAAAGGCGAATCGTCCTTGGAACCAAACGGATTTAGTGGAGTCCATCAGAGTACCATCCCGGTCTACGCAAGTAAAGTAACCGCCGTTCTCTTTGTCCAGTCCGTATTTCATCCAAAAAGGAAGAATATTGGAAAGAAGCTCATTCCGATAGGTCTTGCCCCAATAAGCTAGATATTCCGATGGATTAGATAAATTGTCAAACGCTGCCATACCTTAGAATTTATTACATCTTTCAAAGAAATTGATAGCCTCTAATTCCGCTTTCATCGCGGCCTCTTCTTCGTCCGTCATATTCCGGAACGGGGTACGGTTCTTGCCGAGATCTAATCCGATCAATTTCATGATGCGTTTTCCTCCGACGATATTACCACGGTAATTGCAGATAACGTTAATAACCTCCTGAGAGAAGTTTTGTCTCTCGCGAGCTGTCTCTAAGTCACCGGCTGCCCAAGCCTCTAGGATACCGGTTAATTCTTTTCCGTTATAGTTTGTGGTACCACCGATACCTCCTTGCGCTCCACCCATCGCAAGGCAAGGAAGAATCGTTTCATCCTGTCCGTGCAACATGTCGAATTTACCATCCTTGTATAAACGACATTGATTGTATTCGTATAAGCTCTCGTATGTATATTTGATACCGGCGAAATTAGGGATACGCCCGTCTACTGCTTTTAAGAAATCCAGCATAGGGAGGAAAGCGTTGTTAAACGCAGGGATATGATAGTAGTAAAACGGTAAGGCAGGAGCGCCGCAAGCGATCTCCTCGCAGTACTTTACCAATTCCTCAATTCGACCGATACGAGGGAAAGGAGT
>Ga0137298_11253_pt1 | contig 14640 bp, 16 predicted proteins | sample RamsorincwithD2O_2_FD_97182 | JGI IMG/M metagenome (GOLD analysis project Ga0137298, IMG submission 97182) | Mouse cecal microbial communities from Vienna, Austria - Glucosamine amended with D2O | ecosystem: Host-associated > Mammals > Digestive system > Large intestine > Cecum | place: Austria...
GGTTTGCATATTTTCTTGATTATTCATAAATTGCAAATTGGTACGAAGCGAACGAAACAACTCGGAGATTGGAGATTTTGGGTCCTGCTGGACAAATAATTCTCTTGCTTCCTTTTTCATTTCACAATTTGGAATAGAAACCAAGACAGGCACTCCAAATTCACTTTCAATTCCTTCTGCAGATTTTACGGTCTGGTCAAAGATATTGGCAAAAAACACATAAGCACAAGCAACTAGAAAACCAATTCCAACAAAAATGACGACATCTTTGGTATGGTTAATATTGTCTGGTTTTTCTGGAATACTGGCTTCGTCCATTACTTGAATATTGCTAATGTTATATAACTCTTTGACTTGTTTCGCAAATACACGCACTAATTCATTGGCAATGCGTGCCGCTTCTTGTGGATTTTCATGTTGAACCGATACTTCTAATAATTCTGCATTTTGTACAGCCTTTACGCTAACATTTTTTTGCAATTCTTCTCTCGTTAATGGAAGTTTTAAGTTTTGAATGGTTTGGTCTAACACAATTTTGCTTTGTGCTAATTTGCTATAGGTTGTTAATAGTTTGGTATTGATGGAAATGTCTGCTGCTGTAATTTGGGTATTGGTTCCCTCTTGCGGTTTACTCGCTGATACTAATACCACCATAACGCTAGAACGGTAAATTGGTATCGTAAGTTTTACAGTATATCCCACACCAAGCACGAAAAAGAGGAATACAATCAAAAGGATGTGTATTCTCTTGCTCCACAAGGTATGAAATATGTCTTTCAAAACGACCTCTTCCATCGATTCCCCCACTTACTTTTTCTCATTTTTCATACGGGTATTATTATACCATTTTATGTCAATTTAGTCAATGATATCCAGTTAATTTGGCGTTTTGCTAGGAAAAAAGTTCACAAAATGTGAACTTTTTAGTTGGAACTGCTTTCTAGTTGGTTTTTGAAACACTTTTTATATTCTTCTATTTTATCGTAATCAATTTTGCCTATCTTAAATAAAATTTGGCTATCAAGAATACGATATATTTCATCTGTCTTTGCAATACTATCTTTTCGTAAATGATTTTTGGCATCTTTTTCCACGAACTTATTACTTTTGTATTTTAGTTTTTCTAAATTGGAAGATAATATCATACCAAAATTTTCGATTGGAATAGCAGTATTGTTTCGGTCAATGATAACAAAAAAATGATTCGTTCCCATTGTCCCATCTGAATATTTATATTTTTGTACGAATACAATATCTCCAACTTCATATTCTTTTCGATAAATTTCGCTATCTTCTTCTAATACATTTTCAATCTTTCCCTTGTGCCACTCTTCTTCTACAGGAAACTCTTCAAATGCTTCTTCTAAATCTCTTACTTTATTATGTTGATAGGCTAATTTCAAAAAATCGCTCAACTCTTCCTTCACATCGATTTCCTCCTTTCTTCTTTTTATTCTCTCTTTTTTCGTTACCTTCATTGTACCGTCGTTCAATCAAAAAGTCAATATTTTTTGTACGTCGTTTTTCGACCTTTTTCATCAAAAAAGATAGGAATAACAAGAATTCCTATCTTTCTTTTCTATTTTACCATTGCCTTAAACTGATTTAGGGTAACTCCTTTACTCATACGAATACGCGGTAATTCTAATTTATTCGAACCTTTATACACTCGACCAGATTTTATAGTAAAGGCAAGTGTAAAGCCTGCTTCTTTTATTGCTGCTTTCGCCGCATCGTTGTAATGTCCAAATGGATAGCAAAATACCGTAGAATCTCCCAAAATTTCTTGAGATTTCTTTAGGTCTTTGACGGCCTCTGCCTTTGGTATGGTTAAGATACGTCCTTTTCCATCTTTTCCAGAACGGTGCATATCGTGAGAATGAGATTGTAAACTAATTAAGTTTGATTGATATTTTTTTACATCCGAAGCAGCATGTATGGTAATAACAAAGCTAGTTCCTTTTGCTTGATACTTTTTCAAAATCGGAATGGCTAAATCAAAGAAACTATCGTCGCCATCATCAGATGTAATCACAATACTTTTACTTGGTAAGGTAATTTTTCCATCGATAAAATCTTCGACTTCTTTCCAAGTTGGGAAATAATAGTTATTGTCCACTAGATACTTTACTTGTGCCTCAAAGTCTGAAATTTCCATCCAGTTATTATTCGGAGCCTTAAAGTTGTTCTTATCATAGAAATTATGATACATTAGAACTGGTAATCCTTTTCCTGAAGTAGTTACTACTGCCTTTTTCTCTTTTACTTGTACTGTTCTTGTAACCGAAGCCTCGTTCCCAGACTCGTCTGCAACGGTATAGGTTACTTTGTAATCTCCGATTGTATCGGTTTTGACCTCTCCTGTGATTTGGATTTTTTCGGTTAAATCTCCGTTATAGTTGTCAGTTGCTTTGGCGCCTTCTTCTTTGTATTTTTCGCCTTTTGCAATCGTTACCTTTTCAGCTCCATTTAACTTAATTTCTGGTTTGATATCGTCAACAATATGGACTTTTCTTTCGACTGTTGTTTCTTGTTTTCCCCTTTTATTGCTTACTTGATAACGAATAACATACTCTCCAATTTTTTGATTGTCTACCTCTCCATTTTGGAAAATACGGTCAGAAATATCCTCTTCTTTTGCTTTCGCACTAGCCCCTTGCTCTATGTACTCTTCGCCTAATTTTAAGGTTAACTCTTTTTCTCCTTTTAGTTGCAATTCTGGTTGTAAATGTTCTTCTTGGTAATTTTGTACTCCTTTTACTGCAAGGATTCCAATCAGTACCAAGAAAACCGCAATCACTAGCAATGCGACTGCAAATTTCTTTTTATTGACAACCTTTTTATGTGGTTTTGCTGCTTCCGTTACATTTTGTTCTTGTTTCTCTTTTTCTTTTACTACCATATTTCATCCCTTCTTTTATTTTCCTGTTATTACTTTACTACACTTTTCGAGAAAATACAATTGTTTGTATAGACTTTTTCCATTTACTTCGATATAATGAAGCAACACGAGAAAAGGAGTTTTTATCATGTTACAAACACAAAAATTAGGAATTGCATTCTCTGGTGGTGGATTACAAGGTATTTCTCACATTGGCGTTATTCGTGCTTTTGAGGAACTTGGTATTCGCCCAGATTTCATTTCTGGTACTAGTTCTGGCAGTCTAATTGCTGCTCTTTATGGTATGGGCTATACCGCTGATGAGATGGAAGACTTAGCCAAAAAATGCTGGAATAAATTAGCACCGATTAAAAAAAGTACAGTCCTTAAAATGGGGCTTCATTTTTTGTTCCATAACGAAATCCCTTGCGAGGGACTTGTGGATGGAAAAATCGTTGAAGATATTGTGCAATCTTTTGCCTCACAAAAGCAAATGCACTTACTTTCTGACGCCATTATTCCAACTGCTTTATGTACAGTAGATACCTACACAACAGATCAATGTATTTTCTTATCCGAACTAATCGAAAGCGACCGTGACCATGTTCATTATCTTTATGATACACCGATTGCTACTGCGGTTCGTGCTAGTATGGCTTTCCCTGGTATCTATAACTCTTGCTCTTACAAGGAATACAATTTCATTGATGGTGGGACTAAGGAAAATTTGCCAGTCGAAGTTTTGAAAGATGCGAAAATGGACCGTGTCCTTGCTATCTCTTTTGATTACAAGACTTACCATCCAAATAAGGGACTGATTAACTTGTTCCTTCGCGTGTTAGACATTTTTCCATCTGACCGATTACGTGCTTCTAAAGAGGCTGCTGACTTTGTGGTTCATATTGCAGACGAGGACACCGCTCTTTTGGAACTTCACGATTTATCTGCTACCATTCAAAAAGGGTATGATGCAGTTATGCAATGCAAAGACGAATTAACCAGTTTTATCTGTCAAAAATAGTGAAAAACGGTAGGTTCCCATTACTGGGTTCCCACCGTTTTTCGTTCATTTGACAATTTTATAGAAGTAGATACGAATTTCGTTCTCCGTAAAGCCATAGAGTTTCAGTTTCTTTAACAAGTCCTGCTGGACACTCTGGTCTTTTAAGAACTTCGTGCTAAAAAAGAGTGCTGCAACAGGTCCTGTCATTAAGCCCGCTACCCAAAGGATTCTCCTTGTGTTTGTAATGGGATAAATCCAGTGCCTCTCGAGAGCGTTGGGGTTCATGTACTCGCTGAAACTCCGTTCCATTTCCTGATTGCGATAAATACCAACCAAGTCATATTCTTCTTGGAATTGTTGTTTACCTACAATCGTAGATTGGATCCGGTCTTCCATTGCCATTGTCTACCCTCCATCCAATGTCTGTTGAGTTTTTACTGCTGAATTTTCAGGCTGTTTCTTAGTATACCACAAATATGTAAATTTTTCAACTTACAACTCCTTCAAGAACGGAAGAAATTCCTTTCATTACTTTGAATATATCTTATAGGTAGTTGGAATAAAGATATATTCATTTAATAAATCCTTACCATTTATCTTTTTCATATATCCATCTTTACTCGTGCTTTTTATAATTCTATACAAATAATAATTATCTACATTTTCTTTTGCAAATTCTAATTCTGTGGCAGTTATATCAATCGGTGTTCCTTCATCTCCCTTTGTAGATTTTACTTCAATATATTTCTCTACATACATTCCATCTTCATTTCGTTCAAAAGTCAGGATATCAAAACCTTCATTATCTTTTCTGTTTTCAAAAAATTCCTTCATCTTTTTCACTTGTTCTTTTGCACCTTCATGCTCTAGTCTTTTGATTTCACTTTCATATATTCTTTTTTCATTAATTTCTCCTTGTTTACTTTTTACGATTTCTTCTGCAATATAGTCTGGTTTACTTTTTCTTTCTAACTTGCCTTCTGCTTTTCTATATTTTCTAATCTTAACCTGTCCTTCTACGTACTTTAATTCTCCCTCTGTTTCTTTATCTGTCCAATACCTTTCTCCTATCTCCTCTACTTTGCCAGCAATTTGACTAATTTCTTCGTCTTCCTTTGCCTCATACTCTGTCTCGACTACTTTCAAAGGAAATTTCCATGCAAGGCGTTCACTCCCCTCTATATCTTTTTCTTTTGTTTGATACGGTTCTTCAACAAGTTCAACTATTCCCTCGTAAATGTATCTTCTTTTTTTATCTTTCGAGAATAAATACATTGGTAAGTTATTTTCTTTGGAGTGATAGATTAGCGCATTGTTTCTTTTTAATTGTTGATCTCCTCTTAGTCCTTCTCCTGTATAGATAATTTTTCCATCTTTTACGTTTCCATCTTCATAAACATCATTTTCTTCATTTGTTACTAACACCAAACAATTTAGTGTATTTGTCTTCATAATTCCGGATTGTCCACTTATCTTAAATATTTTCATTAGTTGCTCTCTTGTAAAAATGTCTCCAATGTTTATGTTCTTTATCACTGTTAAATTTTCTTCGTATTCTGTTTCATATAGGGCTTCCCCTGATTTCTTCATATTTTACTCCTTTATATACTGCGCTAATGGTATATCTGCTGGTGCTAAGTCATAATTTAATATTTCTGAGCGTTCAATCCATTTATATTCAGAATGGTCGTGAAGTCTAAATTGGCCACCTAAATATTCACACTCATATAATCTTAAATCAACTGTTTTTTTCGGATATTTGCATATATTATTCTTGACATATTTTTTTGCCTTTATCTTTAGTTCAAATTCTTCTAAGATTTCCCTTTCAATAGCATGTTCTTCACTTTCATTTATCTCTACTTTTCCTCCAGGAAGTTCCCACTTTCCTAGTACATTTTCATCTCCAGTTGCTCTTTTTGCAATTAAGATTTTATCGTCCTTTTTGATTAACGCTGCTACAACAACAATATTCATTTTACTCTCCTATTCTTACAACTCCTTCAAAAACGGAAGAAACGCGGTTGGAATTGCATATTTTGCTTGAATATCTGCTAATGGTATCCATAAAAACTCTGTGTTTTCTGTTTCTACCTCTACTAGATAACTTTGCATTTTCCATTCAATATGTGAAAAGATATGAGTTCGTGCTGTTCCTTTTTGGATTGCCATTTCTTTTAATCCATACTCTTTCAACCACTCACACTGTTCTTTTTTGGTTAATTTTCTTTCGACATTTGGTAGTTCATATAAATTTGCTAATAATCCATTTTTATCCCTTTTTCGGATGGCAATCTTATCTTGATATTGCAAAATGAAGACAGTAACATCAACTTGTTTTCGCTTTGTTTTTACAATACGGATTGGCACTTCATTCGTTGTTCCATTTTTTCTGGCTTGGCAAATGTCTGCTAGTGGGCATTTTTCACAAAGTGGCTCTCCATTTGGAAGACAAACCACTTCTCCTAATTCCATAATGCCTTCATTGAAATCTCCGGCTTCTTTTGGCATTTGTGGTTGCAAAATTGCTTGGATTTCTTTTTTCGTTTTCGGCTCTAAAATATCGATTTTCCAATCCAATAATCTCGTGATCACACGCATCACATTTCCATCTACTGCTGGAACAGGTTCGTCATAGGCAATCGAGGCAATCGCTCCTGCTGTATACTCGCCAATCCCTGGTAATTGGATTAACTCTGCATAAGTTTTTGGCATTTCTTCCTGATAGTTTTTCACCATAATTTGAGCTGCTTTTTGCAAGTTCTTAGCACGGTTATAATAGCCTAAGCCTTCCCATAATTTCAGTAATCGCTCTTCTGGAATTTCTGCAAGCGTTCTTACATCTGGGATTTCTTGCAAAAATCTAGCATAATATCCTTTAACAGCCTCTATTCTGGTTTGCTGTAGCATAATCTCCGAAATCCAAATGGTGTATGGATTTTTATCTTGACGCCAAGGCAAACTCCTTTGGTTTTCTTGATACCAAGTTACTACCCTTGGAACCATTTGTGGCACTAGATTTTGGCTATCTTTCTTCATCATGCTCTACTTCTTCCATTAAATGAATTTGTTCTGCAATTTGTCTTTCTCTACTCGCAAAGATTTCTGGGTCTGAAAATAGCTCTTGCATCTCTGCTAAATATTTTTGGTAGGCTGGATCTGGATAATACATTTTCGCATACCCACCTTTTCCATATTTACTGGATAATTTTTGAAAAGAATACGCAATAATTTGCTCTAATGTTGGATGTTCACTTGCGTGTTTATCTCGTTGAAAACGAAGAGAGCGAATGAGCATATTTTCCACTGAAATCTCACGGTCTGCGGAAGAAACTAATTTTCCATAAACACTTCTTGCTTCATATTCTAAACTTGCTCTATGGTCTACAATAGCTTCTGCCATCATGGTTCTTTCTTCTTCACTGAAAAATGCCTGTAGCCCTTCGTCCTCTAAGAACATTTGAGCAGATACGGCTTCGTGTTCGTCTGCATTAACAGGATAACCAATATCATGGTAAGCAGCAATGGTGTAAACTTTGTTGGCGTCAACTGGCAACTGAAATGCTTCTGCAATTTCAAAACTACGGCGAATCACTTGTTGAATATGGTCTATTCCGTGTCCCCCAATATTATGTGCATATCTTGGTAATACACTTTCGTCAATATATTGTTTTAATTCTGGATTTAACTCTGTCATAAATCTTTCCTCCTTTTTCTCTCCCTATTATATCAACAATGTCGAAAAAAGCAATCTTTTCTTTTTACTTGCCAAAAAGTTTGCTTGCGCGATATAATAAGGATAACAAAATTAGAAAGGAAAAAATCATGAATATTTATCGTTCTTTGAACCACATGATTGCCTATATCGAAGAAAATTTAGAAAATGAGATTTCGTATGAAAAATTAGCCAAACTTCTTGGCGTGAATGAATATACTATGCAGAAATTATTTAGCCTTTTGTGTGGAATTCCATTAGGAGAATATATTCGCAAAAGACGTCTATCCAATGCTGGTGCAGACCTTTTTCGTAGCGAAAAACTGATTGATGTTGCTTTGAAGTATCACTACGAAAATCCAACATCCTTTTCTCGTGCTTTTGAAAAATTTCATGGGATAAAGCCAAGTCAAATTAAAGAACAACCAGATAATTTGAAATTTTACGCAAGACTTACTTTTTCAGAAAATATTTCCGCAGAAGAGCCAATCGAATATGGAATTGAAAAAAGAGGACCACTTGTCCTCTATGGTAAATTTATTCCAACTACAGAAGCCACCATTTCCCATGATGCTCCTATCTTTTTTCAACAAATGATTGCCGAGTATGATGCACTCTATGGCGATTTCAATTATGGTATGACCGTATACGAAGGTCGTTTTGTTACGGATCATCTTCAATACTGGGTTTTATATGACCACCCTGTTCCTGGTTTTACGCGTTATGAATTACCAGAAAGCACTTGGCTTATTTTCCGTTCTCCTTCGTATCAAGCAAAAGATATTCAAGCCGCTACTGCACAATTTTATTCTTCCTTTTTACCAAGCGGTTGTCCCTATACCTTACGAGATTTACCAGATTTAGAGCATTACCACGGCTCCGTTACCGATATTTTAATTCCGATTGAAGACCCTTCCTAAGACTGATTTTTTTTGGATAGAAAAAGTCAGTCTTTTTCTGTGCCTTTTTTATATAATCTTCTTAACAGGAGGCACTTTATGAAGAAAATACACATATTTGAAATTTTTTTAACCGCAAACCATGTATCAGAAGAAAGCTGGCTCGCTTTTTTTAATACCATCGCAAAATTAAATGGGTATTTCCACCCTTTTGATGTGTATGCCACAACAAGCAAAAATGAAGTCCGTTTCTTTTTGGTTACTACTAGCATTATTCCACCTATTCTCAACTCACTTGGCGATTTTTTAATCCAAGAAATCGAAAGTGAGAAAGAACCTTTTGTTCTTCCTGCTCTTTTTCCTTTTTCGATTGTTACCAACAAGGAAAAAAATCTATTAGACATTTTCGATAAAGTGGAAAGTCGAAATGGAAAAACACTTTCGATGGTGCAAATGCATTTTTTTGCTTTTGCGAAAGACCATTTTTTTACCAAAACTTATCTGTATTTTCAATCTGGACCGAAGGCTCCTTTTCGCAGGAAAAGAGCGTTTTTTGCTATTCCACATTTCTTTTTTAGTATTGATTTTTCGGTATACAATCGATTTTTCTATCGAAAAAATGCAACCGAATACTTAGATATTCAAAAAACGTTGGCTCTTTTTCAAAGTAGTCCTGAACATGCTCTTTTCCATGTCCATACTTTTCCTTACTTGCCAAAAACCTATTACTTAAATTCCTATTCTTACGATATTCGTAACCATTCGGTTGTGATTGGTTCAAGCGGTACTGGTAAGTCTAAATTTGTTGCCTCTTTCATTCGTGAAATTCTACAAAGTCCAGATACGCTTGCGCGAAGTAAAGTGGTGGTCATTGACCCACATGCTAGTTTGGAGCAAGATATTGGTGGGCTTGCCAATACTTGCGTATTAGATTTCCAAGATGTTTCAACCAGTAGTAATCTTTTCTTGCAGAAAAGTGGGCAAGATTTAATCGCTTCTGTGGAACTTATGCTTTCTCTATTTCAAACTTTAATGCAAGATCAGTATAACCCCAAACTAGAGCGTGTCCTTCGCCATGCTATTCATTTACTCGAAACTTGTCATTTGCTAAATTTCTCTAATCTTCGTAAATTGCTCTTTGATTTAGATTTTCGTACACACCTTCTAACCCAAAAGCAAGAACAATTACCAGATAGTGTTGTGCATTTTTTTGCGACAGATTTCAATGAATTGAAATCCAAATCTTATTCTGAAGCAATCGCTCCTATTCTTGCTTTTTTAGACGAAATGGAGTTATTACCTGCTTTTCAAGAAAGCACAGACCTGCCGCAAATTCGAGATATTATCTCCCAACATGACCTTACTGTTTTTTCACTCGACCAAGCCACACTTGGTCAAAAAGTTACCAAAACCATTAGTGGGCTTGTTATGCAACAAATCTGGGAATTCGCCAAGGCTCATACCTATCCTGAACCGCTTGTCCTTGTCGTAGATGAGGTTTCTGTGATAGAAAATCCCATCTTGGCTAGACTCTTGTCTGAAGCAAGGAAATATAACTTGTCTGTCGTTTTGATCCAACAATATTTCAGCCAAATTACAGAAGAATTGCGTAAATCTATTTTTGCAAATGTTCCCAATTTCTATGTGTTTCGTGTTTCCAAATCGGACGCACTTTTGCTAGAAAATAACTTGCAAATGGAAGTTGCTGTTCACAATTCATATAAGATACGTTTGAAATTACTAACCGAACTCAAAAACCGTGAGTGTATTGTCCGCATTAGCAAAAATGGTGTGCTATTACCTGCCTTTAAGGCACAAACCTTGGACTATGTTCCACAACCTCGCAAGAAACAAATCCAAGTTCTAACCTCTGCACCGCTTCCATTTCAGTTTGTGGATACAGAAGTTAGTTTTGGAGAAGAAATCCCATTTTCGATTGACGCTTCTTCGGATACCTTACGTGAAATTATGCAATCTCAATCCAGTGGTAGAAAGCAGGTGATGTTACATGGATGAAACAAAAGCACAAGAGATGATTTCACAAATTTTTCAACAAGTTTTTGGAACTGCCTCTCCCTATTCTTTGGACGAGGTTCTAGCAAAGTTTGCATTTGACCTCAAACTTCCGCAAAAGGTATATGATAGCATTACGGGAGAAGAAACTTGGTCAGAAACCATCCACGGTACTAAATTTATTACCCAAAAAAATATGGAAAAACATGATATGGCAAAAGGTTGGATGCTTCCCAAACAAGAAGTAAAAATTTTGAAAGAATTGCTTGCCATCTGGCAAACGATTAACTATATCACGACAGAGCGTGAATATGACTGCATTGATGTAGCACAATGCGATCCAATTTACCGTAGTGAGAAGTGTTTTCGTTCAACGGATTGTAGCGAATGTAAAAGTCTTGTTTTTTGTGATGGGTGCCATCGTAGCGAGTTTATGCTAGCTTCTCAACGAACAGTAGACTCTGGCTTTTGCATTCGTGTGGACGACTCCAATACTTGTACCAATAGTTATCACGTGATGTGCTCGAAACAAATTAGCAATTCTCTTTTTATTCAAGATTGCTCTAATTTACACGAGTGTATCTTTTGTTCCCACATTTCTAGTCGTAGTTATTGTATCTCCAATATGCAATTCGAGAAAAGCGAATACTTTGCTATCAAAAAGGCAATCGTAAAATGGATTTTAAGTAAAACGTAAAACGAGAATTCACTTTGAATTCTCGTTTTTCTTATTTGGCGGAGTGAGTGGGATTCGAACCCACGGGCCGGTATTCCCGACTACTACAGTTCCAGTGTAGCTCGTTATGACCACTTCGATATCACTCCATAATACCAAATATTATTATAGCGAATTTATTTATAAATTTCAAGAGTTTTTCTTTTCTTTCCCACATACTTTGATGAAATATTGAAATATTTTATTCATATTTTCATCTTTTGAGTATAAGCTTTCTGGATGAAATCGTACTCCCATATAAAAAGTTTTATTGGGTGCCTCAATTACATCTGGATAACCATCATCACAAAATGCCACTTTTTCTAGTAAAGGACACTCTTTTATCGTCCTTTTGTGCCTTGAATTTACTAGCATTTCTGATGTATTTACGATTGAATAAAACTTTGAATTTTCCTTAACTTTAATGCTATGTACATATTCCTCAAAAGACTTATCGTGTTTTTCAGGATTTGGTATTAATTCAGTAGTTCCACCAAGAGCTCTTGCGATGTTGTTTTGTCCAGCACAAATTCCTAAAATTGGTATATCTTTATCATAACAATATTTTGCGATGATATTTTCATAACAGTCTGTTTCCAATCCACCTTGTAATAGCACACCATCACATAATTCAATTTGTGCAATTAAATTTTCTTTTTCTTGCCTAGATAGGTTATCTTCCCATTTATCACCACAGTATTTAATTTGTGATTCTGTTGGTAATATTCCAATTGCTATCCCACCATTATCAAATATCGCTTGTTTTACTTCATCACGAATGAAAGTATCTTCCTTTCTATGCTGATACCTTTCTTTTGTGTCATGTTTACTAACAATTCCTACGATTACTTTTTGTTTCATTTTTCTTTTCCTTTTCTAATACAAAACATCTCTTTTTTACATTTTTTTCGCCCATAATAGCAGTGTAAATTTGGAAAATGGCTTCCTTTATTTTCTCGGAAGATATTTCCGCCTGTGAGGTTGGTAATAGTAATGCTGAATACACAACCCAGTATAGTTCTAAATCAAAATCCAATTCGATACAGCCTACCTGCTCATAAAACTTTGCTCTTTTCTTTCGGATTGCATTTTCTTTTTCATTCTTGCCAAGTCCCACTTTCTCCATTTCAATAAAAATCCCATCATAGACACTGGCTTGCTCTTGCAAGAGTCTCAATGCTTGCGAGCCATATCCTTTGCTTTGTTCTGTTGGTAAAATTGCTAGGTAATCTAGTTGCAAATATGGGTTATTTTCTAAGGAATTAGTAAGAAGAAATCCCACCATTTTGTCTTGGTCAACGACTTTCCAAATGGTTGTAATTCCTGCTTCTGTCGTTCTTACAATATGGCGATAGGATTTTCTCTCCGAGGCAGGAAATAACCTGCGGTAATGAGGATAAATCTCTTTTTTCCATTCTGAAATACCGGACTTTTTCTAGTTCCATTTTTATGCTTCCCTCGTTTCTGTTAGTTTTCCATAAATGATACGATAAATATCGCCCCAGTTATTTACTTCTTGTACCATCGGATTTCCTTCGATTTTGCGTAAATTGGTATCACGGAAATATAACGTGTGGATATTGTTATCTGCTAGTCTTTGAATAATCTTCCAATCATCATCTATCATAAAATCTACGTTTTCTTTTTGGCAGATTTCGAGTTTATCTTCTACCATCCAATAGGTTTTATCAAAGGTAATCCCATTTTGTTCAAAAATATGGATAGAGTCCTCTTTCATTTCTGGTACAAACATCCCTCTTGCTGTGATAACCACAAACTCCACGCCAAGTGCTTTTAGCCTTTGGTAGACTGCCTTAAATCCTGGCATTAAGGTACTTTCTTGTTTAGAGATAATCGAAAAATATTGGTCAATAAAAGCTTGTTCTTGCTCATTTGTCCAGTTGTATCTGGCTTGAAATTTTGGCTCTTCTCGGTCAATAATTGGACTTCCTGCTAATTCTTCGATTGCAAAAATTTCTTCATAAGTGCGGAAAGCCGCTTCACTATCAAATACTACTCCATCTAAATCAATTCCTATTCTCATTTTCTTCTTCTCCTTCTATCATTTCTAGTAGATAACCTGCAAAATAACTAAGTCTATCATTATCAATACTTCCATAATTCAAGTGTGCTTTTTGATGCGTTTTTTGGTCAATGACAAATTCTCCAATCACATATTGCTTTTTCTTCGTTACGAAACTTTGTGAGTATTCCAATGTGAAATACCTTGGCATTTTCGGTGCTAATACAAGTGCCACATACTTACTTGCTGCATCTGTACCATCATAATCTGGAAATACAAAGAAAAAAATATTGGTTCCTTGCTTGGTTTGCTGAAAGGAAATTGCAAAATCTTCCTTAGTTACTTCTCGGTCAAGATCTTTTAGAACTATATTTGGATTATGTTGTAACTCCTCTTTGACTTCTTTCCATTTACCGAATAACCATTGACGCATATTTTCTGGTCCTTTTTTGAGTTCTTCATTAAATTTTCGCCAGTTTCCAAACACTTCTTGAAATAGTTTGCCATTACTTAGTTGATATTGGATACTAGTTGTAATCTTGTTCTCCATAGTTTTCTCCTTTTACAAATCAATCACATATCTTTTTATTTTCTTATCACTAACGGTAGAAGTGGCTTCATTAACATAGTTTGCCCCTATTTTTTGAAATATCTTTGGTGAAATGATGTTATCTTCATAATGGCACAAAATAACCTCTTTCATCCCAAGGCTTTTGCATTTTTCTAACAATTCCTGTGCAATTTGTGTTGCATAACCTTTTCTTCGTTTTGACGGACGGACACCATAGGCAATATTTCCCCAGATATCATACCCCTTTTTGGTTAAGTTATAGCGAATACAACCTGCTCCGATTAGAACATCTTTATCCCACGCAATAAAATAATAACCTTTTTCGTACCAGTCTAAGTCTATATGTTCACCATTTTTTCGATTTTGTAATTCTTGCAAAATGCTTGTATAATCATTTTCCGTTTCACAGGAAAGTTCTAATACATCTGGAATTAAATCACTTTTGGTTTGTATAAATTCTTGATACATTTCAAGATAAGCCTCATAATCTACTTCTTGTAGTTCTTTTAGTTCAATCATATGATTACTCCTTTTCGGTATACGCTCTACCTAGCATTTGCTCGCAAAATCCCATCTTTTTGTAGACTTGCTCCGTATAAAACCCTTGCTCCGTTTGGACACAAACTTCTTGAATATTCTTTTTCATTAGATCTTGTGCAATTTCAGATAACATCTGCTTACACACACCTTTTTTCTGGTATTTCTTGTTGGTTGTGATATTATATATAATTCCCTTTTCTTTTCGGTAAATAACCGTTGCTGTGGCTATGACTTCTTCTCCTTTTCTACCGAAATAGTGAAGTACTTGATAAATATGGTC
>Ga0137298_11258_pt1 | contig 14542 bp, 24 predicted proteins | sample RamsorincwithD2O_2_FD_97182 | JGI IMG/M metagenome (GOLD analysis project Ga0137298, IMG submission 97182) | Mouse cecal microbial communities from Vienna, Austria - Glucosamine amended with D2O | ecosystem: Host-associated > Mammals > Digestive system > Large intestine > Cecum | place: Austria...
TCCTCATAAAAAAGTAAATAATACCTATATTATACACTAATTTACATAATAAGTCAAAATATTCCAATTTCATAAAAGAAGAATAGTTGTTATGCAGCATATTTAGACCATATTTTTATTTTATCAAATAATCTGAATTCAACGCCACTGCCGGTAGTTAAGACGCTATACACTCCCATATATTCTCCGTCTAAATTGAATAGTTGTATAATATTTTAAGGAATAACCAAGTCCTATATATTTCGTTCCTTTCTCGCCGCTTGTTTCATAGTCTATGGTACGAATAGTTATCAAAGGTTTCATTCCGCCCATTATGTTTGTACGTTTTAATCGAAAGCAATCGATTGTTACAAAAGGAATATATAAAATAAGTAAAATCCCTACTACAAGAATGATTTTTTCGATTAGACTACCACGATAAGTTATTTTCAATTTACGATTTCCTCCTATTATTTTGTAATATATGATTACAACCACCCGTATAACGAGTGGTTGTAATTGGTGTCTATTTTAGTGTAACTCTGTTTTCGGTTGTTGTAAGTTAATATGAATAACTGTACCCTCTTCCACGGTAGTTCCAGCTGTAATATTTTGAGAAATTACTTTTCCACTACCCATATAAGAGATATTTAAGTTCTTTGCTTTTAGGGCATTTCTAGCCTGTGTTAAGGTATATCCCTTTAAGTCTGGAACCGTTTGGCTAACAGTTGCAGTTGAGTCTTCGGTATATAACTTAATGATAGAAGAGTTTTCAAGCGGTGTACCTTGTTTTGGTACTTGGTTTGTAACAATTTGATCCGAACCGCCAGAAGTACTAGCAATAAAGCCTGCGTCACTAAGAATTTGTTTTGCCTCTGAAATCGTCTTATTACGAACATCTGGCAAAGATTTTGTTTCTGGAACAGAAATATTTTGCTCAAGTTCCGTATTATTTGGAATTTCTAGGTATGGCAAAATCTCAGATGCAATTTGTGATACGACAGGACCTGCTAATTGTCCTCCTTGATGGCTTTGCCCCTTTGGGTCATATAACGTAACAAGGATAACAAGTTCTGGGCTCTCGGATGGAGCAATTCCAATATAGGAAGCAACATAAGCGGTATCATTTCCTTGTGGCTCCGAAGTACCAGTTTTTCCTGCAATCGAATAACCACGTACCTGACCATAAGAACCAGTACCATCATTGACAACAGAGGTTAGCATATCTAACATCTTCTTCGAGGTATCTTTCGAAATAACGGTACGAACTTCCTTTGGTTCAATGGTGGTAATAATTCCGGTATCGGCATTTTCAATTTGACGAACTAAACGAGGTTGCATTAAAACACCATCATTGGCAACAGCAGAAACAGCCGAAGTAAGTTGAATTGGTGTTAGGGTAATTCCCTGTCCAAAAGACATGGTTGCAAGTTCCACAGGACCTAATTTAGAAAGACCATGGAAAAGACCTTTTTCTTCTCCAGAAGTATCAATACCAGTTTTGGATAAAAGACCAAAAGCGTCATAATAGTTATATAAAGTCTCGCCACCGATTTTTCTTCCAAGTTGCATAAATGCAGGATTACAAGAATTCATAAGTGCTTGTCTTAAGCTTTGATAACCATGTGCTGCAGACTTCCAGCAACCGATACGAGTATCTCCAAATTCTTCATAACCAATACAGTTGAAATCCACGTGGTCTGTTACACAAATTCCTTCTTCTAAGGCAATGGCAGCTGTTATAATCTTAAATGTAGAACCCGGTTGGTAACTTTCCGATACGGTTCTATTTTTGAAAGTAGCTTTGACAGCAGTGTCTTTTTCTTCTTCGGTCAAACTCTCCCAATCATGATATTGTCCCTTCAAATTCTCGTTTGCGATAAATGGTTCATTTAAGTTGTAGTCTGGATAGGAAACCATAGCTAAAACATCGCCGGTTTTAGGATTCATTACTACAACGGTACCGCCATTTTTACAATCATAACCAAGAACAGCTTGCTTTAGATATTTTTCACAAATGGACTGAATATTGGCATCAATAGTAAGCGTTAGATTGCAACCATTTTCAGCAGCAATATAGGTTTCGTTCTTATCTGGAATGAAATCTTGACTGGCATCTTTTTGGGTAATGATACGACCAGGCGTACCCGTTAAAACACTATCCCATTTTTGCTCTAAGCCATAAAGTCCTTGATTATCTGAACCGCAGAAACCAAGCATATTAGAGGCTAAACTACCATAAGGATAATAGCGCTTCTCGTCCTCATCAATGTTAATGCCAGAGGTACATTTTTCATCTGTCATCCATTTGCGTAGCTGGTCGATTTTCTCCTTCTCTTGTTTACGAGCGATTGTTTCAAAAGCCTTTGTGCTATTGACTTTCTCCAGTGTACTCTCATAATCTAATTCAAAGATATCGGAAAAAGCCTTTGCCACTTTTTCTTTGAGAGCCTTTGTCTTTTCCTCGTCAACCGCCTTGTTTTTCACAACACGAATTAAATTCGGATTGATGGTAACTGTATCTACTTTAGCACTAATGGCAAGTGCTTTTCCATTAGTATCGTAAATCTTGCCACGCTTTGTACTAATGACTTTGCTTGTGGAAAGTTGTTTGTTCATATCTGCTCGGAATTCATCTCCATCGATAAATTCAATCCAAGCAATACGAAGAACTAAGACAATAAATAAAGCAATCGCAAGAAGCATAAAAATACGCAACTTCTTATTGGCACTACCAGAGGTAATCGGGTCTGGTTGATAAGGATTTGCCTTTTTCTTAATCGTTCTTGTATTTCGGATATTTTTCATATTTCTTGTGTATTTTGAATTTCTTGACTGATTTGTAATTCCAATCACCTACTTTTTCTTTTGGTTTTTATTGGATAATTTTCCAATTTAATTGTACAAGAAGAAAACCAAAAAAGCAACTAAAATAGGGAAATTTCACAAAACATTCAAAAACACAAAAAATACAGAAAGACTACCTTGTAAAATCTGTAAAAATCCTGTATAATAGGAAAGAGGGAGTTTTCCAAAATGGATGGATTAAGAGAAGAAACAATTCGTTTGATGAAACGATATCAAATAACAGCAAATAAAAAATTAGGACAAAATTTCTTAATAAACGAAGAAGTGGTAGAAGAAATTATCCAAACGGCAAGGATTACCGAAAAAGACCTTGTTATTGAAATTGGACCAGGACTTGGAACACTAACTTCAAGATTACTCGAGCGAAGCGGAAAAGTATTAGCAATTGAACTCGATGACCGAATGATTGGCATTTTACAAGACCAATTTGGCGGAAAAGAAAATTTTGAACTACTGCATGCAGATATTTTGAAAGTCCCACTTGCAGAAAAAATACGGAGCCGAAAAACAAACTGGCAAATATGACCAGGTAAAAATTGTAGCAAATTTGCCATACTATATTACAACACCAATTATTATGAAATTACTAGAAGAAAGACTAGAGATTGAACATATTACGGTTATGGTACAAAAAGAAGTGGCAGACCGACTAACGGCTAAACCAGGCGATAAAATGGCAGGAGCCATTACCTACTCTGTTTGCTATTACACTATCCCAAAAGAAGTGGTGTTTGTACCAAAGAACTCATTTATTCCAGCACCGGAAGTAGACTCTGCAGTCATCCAATTGCAAACTCGAAAAGAATCACCAGTTGCATTAGCAAGTGAGAAAGACTTTTTTGCTGTAATCAAAGCAAGTTTTATGCAGAGAAGAAAAACACTCAAAAACGGACTACAAAATGCGAAACTGTTTGGAAAAGAAGAAATCCAAGAACTCTATCAAGTATGTAACTTACCAGAAAATTGCCGAGGTGAGAACTTGAGTTTAGAGCAATTTGCACAAATTGCGAATTACTACACGAGCCACCAGAAAAAAGATTAGAAAGAAAGGAGAAGATATGAACCAGATTATTGTAACAGAGAAGATTTATGTAACACCAGAGTTACGCCGTAAAAAGAAGATTTACAAAATTCAATTTGCACTATCTGTTTTTTTCATGATTCTATTATTCTCCTATTATATCTATGCAGAATATGAAAGAGACAAAAGTGAGCAAGTGTCTCAAGATATTTTAACGAGCATAGCACAAACCAAAGGAAATATAATCGATAACACCATCAGTAATAGTGAAATTCTAGTTGTTACGATAGAAACGGAGAATGAAATTGCACAACCAACGAACCCAGTTGTACAAGAACCACAAACAGATGGATTGGGAGTGTATACCGCAGAAGATGGCAGACAATATAAAACAGAGTCCATCTTAAAAATACCAGTCTTAGACCTCAATTATCCAATCTTATCCGAACAATCGGAAGAATTGCTCAAGATTTCTCTCAATAAATATTGGGGACCTGCACCAAATGAAGTAGGAAACTATTGCATTGTAGGACATAACTACCGTAGTGGAAAGATGTTTGGAAATTTATCCAAAATTAAAAATGGTGATCAAGTAGAATTAACCGACCCAAGTGGACGAACACTTACGTATTCGGTTTATAATAAGTTCATTGTAGAGCCAACTGATACAGACTGTACAAGCCAGATTACCAATGGTTACAAAGAATTAACCTTAATCACTTGTACCAACCAAGGAAAGCAGAGATTAGTCGTAAAATGTCGCGAAATTTAAGAAAAAACTTTACGTAGAAAAGAATCTATGCTATACTAACTTTGTTAAAATAATTGAATAAAGAAAACTTTATAGAGATAAGTGGAGGGACCGACCCAGTGAAACTTGGCCAACCAGCAAAAACGCAAAGGTGGCAAAATCGGAGTATATAGTAATATACGGTTATGAAGAAATCAAAGTATCACCCTATTTCTATGAAAGTACAGAAAAAGAGGTGATATTTTTTGATGTAACAAAGAAAAAGCAAAATATGAAATAAGAAAAGGAGAAATGAAATGAAAAACTATTTTTTTACCTCAGAAAGTGTAACAGAAGGACATCCAGATAAACTCTGTGATAGCATTTCTGACGCTATTTTAGATGCTTGTCTTGCCCAAGACGAAAATGCAAGAGTAGCAGTAGAAACCTTCGCAGCCAATAACACCATTACCATTGCAGGACAAGTTACGATGCAAGGAACACTCGACGCAGAAAAAATTGCAAGAGAGAAAATCAAGGAAATTGGTTTTGATTGTGCTCAAACCGATATGGATTATGCAACTTGTAAAATTGTGGTAGATATTACGAAACAAAGTCCAGATATTGCAATGGGAGTAGATGTTGGAGGAGCAGGCGACCAAGGAATTATGTTTGGCTATGCTTGTGACGAAACCGAAGAATATATGCCATATGCGATTGCCATGGCACATAGGCTATCCAAGCGATTAACTGAAGTACGAAGAAGCGGAGAAATCCCATATATTCGTCCAGACGGTAAAACACAAGTAACAGTGGAATATGAGGAAGATAAGCCAAAACGTATAGAGACCATTTTAATATCCACACAACATGAAGAAAATGTGGATATGGACACCTTAAAAAAGGATTTAATGGAAAAAGTAATCCGCAAAGTAATCCCAGCAGATAAAATAGACGAAAACACCAAAATCTATGTGAATCCAACTGGAAGATTTGTAATTGGTGGACCGCTTGGCGATACCGGACTTACAGGACGTAAGATTATTGTAGATACCTATGGTGGATATGCACGTCATGGTGGCGGTTGCTTTTCTGGAAAAGATGCAAGCAAAGTAGACCGTTCGGCAGCATATATGTTAAGATATATTGCGAAAAATTTAGTAGCAAATGGCTATGCGAAAAAGTGCGAAATCCAAGTGGCGTATGCGATTGGAATGAAAGACCCATTATCCATTTGTGTCAATACCTTTGGAACAAGTGAAAAAAGCGAAGAAGAACTAGCCAAATTCGTGCGTGAAAAATTTGACTTAACCCCAGCGGGAATTATCCGTAACTTAGACTTGAAAAAGCCAATCTATGAGCAAACGACAAACTATGGGCATTTTGGAAAACCAAACCTTCCATGGGAGCAAATTTGTAAAATGTAACCGAATCGAAAATGCAGGAATTTCTTTTGAAATAACTGCATTTTTCATGGTTCTATGTTAGAATAGTAGAAAATAAGATAAAATGGGAAAGGAGAAAGACGATGGAGAGAAAATTAAACATAGTAATCGAGAATTGTCCACAAAATCATAAATGCCCAGCGGTAAACGTTTGTCCAGTTGGAGCATTAAGCCAAAAAGATTTTGAAGCACCTAAAATCGATTATGATAAATGTATCAAGTGTGGCAAATGTTCTAATTTTTGCCCGAAAAAAGCATTGGTATTAGAATAAAAATGAGGTAGGCGTGTCCTACCTTTTTTGTATTAAGATGGTACTCAAAAATGAGTTTCTGGTACTTTTTTGCGACCTTCTCCATAAAATACAAGAGGGGAGGTGAAAAATATGGCAAAAATAATCGTATACAACAATGATACGAACCGTATGGAAACATATTATCGAGGAGAAAATGAACCAATGCCATATAACACAAACGGAACACTTAAAGTAAAAGAGTTTCGTGGCTCAAGTAAAAGTGATACGCTATGGACGGAAAAGAGGGCTATGCAAGCATGGAATAGCCAAAGATACTTGTATGGAAAACCAATACCGGTTGGCTATGCGTTCAAAAGACCTTATGAGGGAGGGCACGGCTCCCAATCACAACATTATGCTGGTGTTGCCTTTGATGTAGGGCAAAGATTAAGCAATAGCCAAAGAGATGCTATCCGAAGAAGTGCTATTGCTTCGGACCTATGGCGGATATGTGGAACCCGCCAACTTGACTCCGACTTGGGTACACTTTGACCGAAGAAGAGGAAAGCCAGCCTGCTCAAGTGGAGGCTATCCATTAACAAGGGAAGGGGCTAGAGGAGCTTATGTGCTCATTGCACAAGATAACCTAAATACATTAGGATTTCGTACTGGTGGCTTAGATGGTATCTTTGGAAAGCAAACCACAGAAGCGGTAAGAAGTTACCAAAGAAGTAGAGGGCTAGGAGCCGATGGAATAATTGGCTGTAACACTTGGCGTTCTTTACAAGAAGATGTTGTAGGAACTGGGCGAACTGCAACAACACTAGACTAGAAAAAAGAAGATGAAATGCGTTTTCATCTTCTTTTCCCTTTTATGGGTTACAAATGTTGACAGACGTAATATTATGAAGTCGGTAATAATATAATTCTTTTTGTTTCTTTCTATTCGTAGTTTCAATCACAATCCAAGTATCGTTATACTCTTTCAAAATGCCTTTTGTCTTACAACCATAGGCTAATTCCAAATGGTCATCCGTTTCTAATTCAATTTCTTTTCCAATCCATTCTTTCAAGGAAGAAAATCTTTTCTTATTTTTGATGGGAAGAGCACTAGCAATACGAGTGATTTTAGAAGATAGACTTGAATAGCCTAAAATAAAAGCAATAATAAGGATAAATTCCATTATACCTCAACTCCTTCCACAACTTTAATGGCAATGATTAAATCCATATCCACTAATTTAATCATTGTCTTTTTCCCTTTTTGATATTCCACTTTGATAAAATCGTCGTTTACACTAAGCACTTTTACTGGTGTAGTAGAAGTAAAGTCGAGATCTAAGATATCGTCAATCAGGGTCAAATAGCAAGTTTGCTCGATTAGATGATGGAAAATCTGGTTTTGGCTATGGTCTTTGCACTCCATTTCAATATTGTTATCTGCCAATTCGTCCAAACTAATTTTGAATACTTTGGCTAAAACATCTGCCTGTACTAAAGTTGGACTGGTAATATCACTCTCCCAACTGGATAGGGTTTGCCTAGATACCCCAACTTTTTCTGCCAATCTTTCTTGTGTAAAATTATGTTTTTTTCTTAATTCAATTATCTTACTACCAATCGTAGTCATTTTTTATCACCTCGTCAAAGATTATATCAGTTCTTCAAAAAATAGAAAATCAAAACCATTTAACATTTTGTAAGAATGTTTTAACAAGCAAGAAAAAAAGAACGACAAAGCGTTCTATTTTTTCTTATGATAAATATTTCCACAAGATTTGCAAGTAACCTTCATCTCATAATTTGCTACCTTTTTATCTAAAATGGTAATCAGAGGTTCGCAGTCTTCTGGACAGCACAAGCGATTTTTTTGAAGGATTAGTTCCTTTGGGCAAGCCTTCCCGGTTTGGCTATCTTCAAAGTCTAATGTAGCACTACCATGACTACCACAATTACAAGTATAGGTTAATTCTAATCGGTCATAAGTAGAATAGCATAAATAACCAATGTTTTCATTGCATTTATCACAATACATCCAACCACCATAATTGGTTGCTAATCTGGTATTGACTAATTCTTTGTTTTTCAAAACTCTTGCCATTATATGATTTCCTTTCTTTTAGATTATCACCATTATAACCTAAAAGAAAGTGGATTTGCAATGGTATATCAGATTACTTTTTCAGTGCTTGGTGGAAAAATAATTCGTATGGATTGGTATTCTGATGGGTTGCAATAAAAGCGATACCAGGCATAGACTGGATACTTTCTACAATATCTTCAATTTTAGTGTCGGTTTTTATTTCAATCGAAGCGGGTGCAGGATTATTGGAAGTAGTATAACCATTTAATACATTTCCCTTTTCTCCTAAATTCTCTTTTATTCTATTTTGAGCTGCTTCTTTTGAAACATATTCAAGTTCTAAATTATAACTATTTTCAATGATTTTATTTTTGATATCTTCAATTTGTTGCTCGGTAATATCATTATCCAAGTAGACTTCCATAGTAGAAGCAATCTCATAATAGTTATTGTATACAAGCAGATGGAATAAAACCAAAACGAAAAAAAGAATACATACAACTGCAATCAAGATATTTTTTTTGTTGCTACTTTTTTGAATGCGCTTCAAAAAATCTACTTCTTTCGTTTGACTTTTTTTCGTATCTTCTTGTGTCAATTCTGCTAAAATCGTTTTACATTTCTCACATTTGGCTAAATGCTCTTCTACCAATTCTTTGGAAGAATTGCTTAAGACACCATCATGGTAACTAAAAAGCAAGTCGCCAACAATATCACATTCATTTTTCATGTTCAAATTCCTCCTTTAATCTTTGCTTACCACGAAAAAATACAACCCTTGCCCAATTCGAGGTTCGTCCCATAATTTCAGCAATTTCGTCATATTCAAAATTACCGAAAATTCTAAGATACAGAACGGTTTTCGTATCTTCATCAAAAGTCTGCAATTTTTTGAATACCTGTATTTTTCTTTCCTTTTTCAAAAAATTTTCTTCGATTGACTCTTCAAGGAATAAGGTGTCTTGCAAGACGTCGAGGGGTATTTCTCTCTTTTGTTTTTTCAACTTCTTGTACCAGATGTATTTACTAATTTGACAGAGCCAAGTAGAAATCTTGCATTCTCCTCTGAATTTATGGATATCTTTGACGGCTACGAAAAAAGTTTCTTGGACAATTTCTTCTGCTGTATCTTCATTTCCTGTTAAGCAGAATACATATTTATACACAATTTCACTATATTTTTTGTAGATAGCATCCATATCCTGCATAACATTTTCCTCCTTTCACTTCTTTCGTATCTTTCGTTCCTTTTTTGTTACAATGTTTTTGAAATAAAAGACAGGGCAGAGTACATTTTGCAAATGTTCTGTCCTGTTATCTTTTTTCCTCGTCTTACGGTTCCTTTTTTGGAAAAAATGCTTTCTTGAAAAAGTAGGCACCAAAAACAGAAAAAATGGCAATGACAAGGAGAAGGTCATAACTTTTATGCGTGATACTGTAATACAAGGTATAGCCTAGAAAACCAAAGAAATATACAAAAAAACTAATACGAAAAAGATATTTGAATACACGGGCAAGTTTTTCACAGTGGCATAACCAAAAGACATTTTCAAGAAACATAGCGAAAGAACAAATTAGAAAAGGGCTAATGATAATTTTAGCAGCCCCAGCGTTTTGAAAAAAAGCCCAAGTACAGATAACTCCCGCTACCAAAGAAACACACATCTTTTGTACTTGCAAAAGATGTTTTCCCCATCTTTCAGCGTTATTTTTCATTTGACTTCTCCTTTTGGAATTGTAATCTGTTTCGGATAAGGATTGCACTAATGATTAGTAGGATAACAAAAATGACCACAGAAGCACATAATTGACCAATGGCTGCAGATGGGATTGGCTGTAAAGGCCATGGTTCAATCCATAAGGCTAGCATGGTTCGAAATCCCCATACAAAAGTTAGGAAATAATAGAAATAGACAGCATCACTTTGGAGCGACAATACTTTTTTCCCCAATAGAATTAAAAGGAAACTTAAACCGAATAAAAGCAAAGAAAAGCAAGCATTTGTCCAGTCTATCCCAACAATTAGATTTTCGTATTGCATGGGTAGATAATCGTACCATTGAAACAGGGAAGGAACGAAGAAATGCCAGAAACCTACTAGCATACTAATGGCTAAGATAAAATAATACAAAACTTTGACCCATTTTTTCATTTCTAACATCTCACTTTCAAATTGTAATTTATCTTTCTTCATTATTCTTAAAATATTTATATCCTAATATACAAATTGGCAAAAAATAAACGCACCATATTTCTAATAGAATTGTTCCTACAACATTTCCTGTATTTGCATTAAATATTGGAAACATTGGAACAATAAAACAACTAGGAAAAAATATTCCGTGTATCAGCAATAACTTTTGTAATATCTTATTTTTATTGTTTTCTGTATCAACTATAAATGATAGAAAAAATGTTGATAGAGCCATAATTCCATATCCTAATAAATCATAATTAAAAAATAAACTTCCTAACTTACTAAAATCTATTATTGATAGAGATTCATTGCCTAAACTTGAGTTTAGATTAACAGTCGTACATTGAGCATAATATACTAAAAAAATTAAAACGCAATATATTATACTAAAAGCCACTCCAATAATACCTAATGATTTTTTATCGTTATTTTTATTTAATGAATATATAGAACAAGCAAACATAACATAGCCTATTGCTAAAAACATACAAGAGAAATAACTTAAAAAAGTCCAACTATTTTTGCTTATCAAACTTAATATCATTGATATTGCAAACACAAATACACAGATTCCTGTTAATAATGTTCCATACTTCCCAATTTTACTATTCATTTATTATCTCCTCTACAAATTACGATTTATTGCTTAGATTTATAATCAATATTGGCTAATTTTGCTTGCTTACACAAGTCTTTAGTTTGTATCTTATATTGTTTTCCATCTTTTATGGTATAAGTTCCACATTGTCTAAATTCAAAATCTACATTTTTTCGGATACACTGTTCTCGAATATCTAATGCCCAGTCATAATCAAATACCCTAGCATTTATGTCCGACTCTCCGCCGACAAACGACTAACTCAATGTTATCGAGATACTTTTCAATATCGATTTTCTCGAGTAAGGGCTGTGCGGTTATACATTTATGTTTGATTGGTAAATCCTTGAATAAGGATAATCGATCGTCTGCATTTTTCTGATTTTCAATCGTACAACAGACAACAACATTGTCATATCCAGTACCCCAGTCATCTGGAATACACTGCATAAAACGGTCAATTCGTTTGGTGAGAAACAAAAAGGTACAGTCCTGTCTTTCTTTTATCATTTTCCAACAATCGTTTCTCCACGCATCGGCTTCCTCAATTAAAAAATCTGTAGAAAAGCATAAATAGACAATTCCCGACTTCATTTTATAATTGCCATTTTTCAATTTTTCGATTGGCTTTTCAAAATCCTTTGTTTTTACGATCTCGCTTGTATCAATCTTTCTTTTGAAATCTCCTTTATGAATATAGCAATGTAAACACCCATCACTACATTTTTTGCAACCTCTCCAAGCATTCCACATTGCCATACGCTTACACTCCTAACTTGTAATTTCGTTATAATTTACGAATATCTAACCTTTGTTTACAATTTAAGTAACTGATATAAAGTTAATAATCATATGTAAAAATAATGGATAACAAATATTTTTCGTTTTTGCATATAAAAGACTTAAATTTAATCCAAGTGCTATATATACGAAACTAGAAAATAATTGGGTGTAATCACCTTGGATCAATACATAATACCATATATGAGAAAACCCAAAAACAAGTGCTGCTATGATATGAGCAAATATCTTATTTACTTTTAATGCTTCTCTAAATACAAAATATCTAAATAAGAATTCTTCAACAAAAGTTCCTAAAATAACAACTGTAATAAAATTAAGTATGTTATTAGCATCATTTTCTTGAATTTCATTCGTATTAACAATTCCACACTTATCCATTATGATTGCAATTGCTACCATGGATATTATTGTTGAAATAAGATATATTGCTAAATACTTAACATTGTTTTTATCAATTTTTTTGAATGATTTTATCATTATTTTTCGATAAGCAATAAAGAATATAATAAATAGAATAACATAGCAAATGAAATTTGCATTGTTAAGCAGAAATTTAATATTCCATTTCTTAAATATGGATAATGCAAAAGTTAATATAACTTGAAACAATATAAACAAGATGATACTGATATTTCTATATTTTTTATTATATTCTTCTATATACTCCATATTTATCTCTCGCTTTCAACTTGTAATTTAACTAATCAATTTTACGTTCGTATGTTACTACTACTCCATAACCCATTGCTTCATTAGGAGAAACAGCTACAACATGCCATCCTTCTTTTGCTAATTTATTCATTTCTTTTTCAGCATCTTTTACTTTGTATGTTTCTACTTTGTATTCGTACATCTTTTCACCTCCTTTAAATTGTGATTTGCAATTATTCTATAAGGATTGGATATATTCGATTAGAGGCTTTATTCTTTCTTTGCTAGATATATCATAGGACTTTTGGATTGAATTTTGCATGCCGATATCTTCGTTGCTTTTATTGTCCCTTTTTTCTAACATCATAGAAGCCATTTTCATCATAGTTTTATCGAAAAATCCCATTTTTTCATAATTCAAACCTGCTGGAAAGTAAAAATGTTTGATTATCTTTCGTTCTTCTTCCGTTAAGTTGCTATTCCATACTTCCATGATAGAATTAGTTTCTTCTGGAGTTGCTCCAGTTGCAAACAGAATGAGTTTTTTTCCTAAATTTAATTGCTTGATTTTATTTAATCTGTCAATTCTTCCTGCGTGTATTCTACTACCGAATATCACGAAATCATAATGACTAAAATTTATTTTTGGAATATGAGATATTTTTTCAATATCACATTTTAATTCTTCCGCAATCCAATTAGCATATTTTTTTGTAAATCCCGTTTTCGATTGATAGATTAGAAGTATTTTCATATTGACCTCCTTGCTAACTTTACTGGTATATTTCTCGATTTCCAAAATATTGGGTTAACATTAGGATAAGGGCAGTAGTTGCCAATACTCCGTCCATTATTCCAGCTGGTAGCATAAACATCATTAAAGCCATAGTAATCACACAGTTAATAACAGATAATACCAAGCCCCACATCCTGTTTTTCAACAAACCAATCGCACCAATTATTCGCACAATGCCGTAAATGGCTCCCATTACGAGCATCAAATTCATATTCTCTCTGAAATATGGCACGATAAAGGAAAAGTATTGATTTATATCAAAGGTATCACTTCCCATCACAAAAACAGGTATTAAGCATAAACAACCGCCAACTTCCATCAATGCTCCATGGAGCAACATCAAAATCGCTGCTAGTCTATATTTCTTCATATACAAATTTCCTTTCAAAGTAAATTTAAGTTGATTATATCAGAAAAAGAGCAAACCGGAAATAAGTTTGCTCAGAAAAATGAATTTATTGACGCCTCATTTTTTTCTCAAAAATGAAAATGGATAATACTAGAATAGCGATGGTATATAAACTAAAAACCAGAATATCTTGCGTGTGAATGATGGCAAAGTTGTGGTTCATAATTCCCTTTAGCAGAGTAACAGCCGGTTCAAAAGGTAAAAACTCACACACTCTTCCAAAAATATCGCCTAGTAATTCTTTTGGGAAATACATACCACTGGTAAAACACACGAGTTGCACGAAAATGCTGGAAATACCAGAAGATGCTTTTTCCGAAAAGATACTTCCAATGAGAATACCAAGTGCAATAAAAAGAATAGCAATAACAAGCGAAACAAGACCTGCTAAGAGAAGGGAAAGGCTAAAAGAAAGTCCCAAACAAACTGCAAGCAGAAAGAACAAGATGTTTTGTACCAGCAAAATCGGGAGGAGGGAAAGCATATAGCCTAAAATGTATTCAGCTGGTTTCATAGGGCTAATCCCAAGTCGAATGAGCAAGGATGTTGTTCGGTCTTTGGAAATGAGCATAGCCGTAAACAAGGTAATAAAGGAAAAGCCGAATACAAGGATACCAGCAGTAAAGTTTTCGAGTTTGTAACTGTCGTTTGGAATATCAAATTGTTGAAAGAAAAAGAGCAAAAACAAAGGGAGCAAAATCGCGAAAACTAAACTAAGCGGGTCGCGG
>Ga0137298_11261_pt1 | contig 14490 bp, 13 predicted proteins | sample RamsorincwithD2O_2_FD_97182 | JGI IMG/M metagenome (GOLD analysis project Ga0137298, IMG submission 97182) | Mouse cecal microbial communities from Vienna, Austria - Glucosamine amended with D2O | ecosystem: Host-associated > Mammals > Digestive system > Large intestine > Cecum | place: Austria...
TGGGGGAGGCCGTGGAAAATGTGACGGGAAGAGGGGCCGGCCTTTCTGACGAGGGATTTGGAAGGAAAATCCAGGTAATCCGGGAAGCGATCGAACTTCACCATCCGGACCCGAAGGAGCCGGTTTCCGTGCTTGCCTGCGTGGGAGGTTTTGATATTGCGGGAATGTGCGGGCTGATGCTGGGCGGGGCCGTCTACCATATTCCGGTAGTCCTGGATGGGATGATTTCCATGGCGGCCGCGCTGCTTGCCCAAAAGCTTTGCCCGGCAGTGACCGATTATCTGCTGGCCTCCCATGTGGGAAGAGAGCCAGCCTGTGAACTGGCGATTAAGCGTCTGGGGCTGGAAGCCCCGGTTCATGGGCGTCTGGCATTGGGGGAAGGCACCGGGGCAGTGCTCCTTTTCCCTATGCTGGATATGGCGGAAGCCGTGTACCGGCAGAACCGCACTTTTGCGGATATCCGGATAGACGCTTATGAAAAGTTTAAGTAAGAAACAGAGCGGAAAAGACGGCAGCAGAGGAGGAGATGGCGTGGTATATTTTATCGGAGCAGGCCCGGGAGACCCGGAGCTGATTACGGTGAAGGGGAAGCGGGCGATTGAGGAGGCAGACATCATTATCTATGCCGGTTCTCTGGTAAACCCGCAGGTGCTTGCGGGAAGAAAACCGGAGGCCATGATTTATAACAGCGCTTCCATGACTTTGCCGGAAGTGATCGCGGTGATGCAAAGCGGGACAAAGGAAGGAAAACAGATTGCCCGTGTCCATACCGGTGATCCGTCGATTTATGGCGCGATCCGGGAGCAGATGAGAGAATTGGAACGGCTGGAGATTGGCTATGAGGTGATTCCGGGGGTCAGCTCCTTTCTGGCGGCGGCAGCGGCAGTGAAAAGGGAGTATACGCTACCGGGAGTCAGCCAGACGGTGATCCTTACCCGGATGGAGGGAAGGACGCCCGTGCCGGATAAGGAAAAGATCCAAAAGCTGGCAGTCCACCAGGCTGCCATGGTGATTTTCTTAAGCGTGGGGCAGATCGAAGAACTGTGCCGACAGCTGCAGGAAGGGGGATATGGAGCGGACACTCCGGCAGCCGTGGTCTATAAAGCCTCCTGGGAGGAGGAAAAAATTGTCAGAGGGACTTTGGAAGATCTGGCCCGGAAGGTCCATGAGGCAGGCATATGCAAGACTGCGTTGGTAATGGTGGGAGAATTTCTGGGGGACTGTTTTGAACTTTCCAGGCTGTATGATGAGAATTTCAGCCATGGTTACCGGCGGGTTGAAAATGGCCGGGAATAAGGAGACAAAGAGGAGACGGATAGATGGCGGCAAAAAAAATCATGATCCAGGGAACCATGTCCAATTCCGGAAAAAGCTTTCTGGCGGCGGCATTGTGCCGTATTTTCTGGCAGGATGGCTACCGGACAGCGCCTTTTAAATCTCAGAATATGGCGCTTAATTCTTATATTACAGATGACGGGCTGGAGATTGGACGGGCCCAGGCCATGCAGGCCGAGGCTGCCGGGATTCGGCCTTGTGTGGAGATGAATCCGATTCTGCTCAAACCCACCAGCCAGATGGGAAGCCAGGTGATTGTAAATGGAGAGGTGGCAGGCAACTGGAAAGCCATGGATTATTACCGGCGCAAGCCTGAATTGATCCCGGTGATCCAAAAGGCGTTTGCCCGCCTGGAGGAGAAATATGAGGTGATTGTGCTGGAGGGAGCGGGAAGTCCCGCGGAGATCAACCTGCGGGAGAATGATATCGTCAATATGGGAATGGCAGAACTTGTGGATGCTCCGGTGCTGCTTGTAGGGGATATTGACCGGGGCGGGGTGTTTGCCTCCCTTTATGGGACGGTAATGCTTTTAGAGCCAAGGGAACGCGCCAGAATCAGAGGGCTGGTGATCAACAAATTCCGGGGAGACAAAAAAATCCTGGAGCCGGGCCTTCGGATGATCGAGGAAAAATTGCAGATTCCGGTGGTAGGCGTGATCCCCATGGAAGAGATTGATTTGGATGACGAGGACAGCCTGTCAGGGCGGCTGAATCAGACCAGCAGAGGAATTGTGCAAGAGGATGAGAGAAAAACGGCTGCTTTTGGAGAAAAAGCCGGCGCGGCCTGTCTGGATGTGGCTGTAATTCGTCTGCCTCACATTTCCAATTTTACGGACTTTAATGTGTTAGGGAGAAACCCTGACATTGCTTTGCGTTATGTGGAGCGGGCAAAGCTGTTAGGAAAGCCGGACCTGGTGATTCTGCCTGGCACAAAGAATACCATGGCAGATCTGGCCTGGCTGCGGGAAGGCGGATTGGAAAGCGCCATTTTACGTCTGGAAGCGGACGGGCGGACCTCCATAATCGGAATCTGCGGAGGATATCAGATGCTGGGAGAATGGCTGCGGGACCCGGACGGCGTGGAAGGAAAGGCAGGGGGATGTATGCGGGGGATAGGACTTCTGCCCGCAGAGACCGTCTTTGCGGGCGTTAAGACCCGGACCCGGATGAAGGGAATTTTGTCAGAAAAGAGCCGGATGTTTGCAGGCGGAGAGGAGCCGCTTTCCGGCTATGAGATTCACATGGGTGACACGCATTTTTCTCAAGGCATGCCGGGAGAGGATAGCTGTGTTTTTCAGACAGCAGGAAATGCAGCCGGCAGCTGCCGGATGATGATTGGCCTTTCGGACGGGCGATGGGATGGAATGGAGCGGGAAGACGGCAGAGTGTTTGGAAGCTATCTTCACGGCCTGTTTGACAATGAGGCTTTGACAAGGCGGCTTGTGAGATCTCTTGCCGGAAGGAAGGGGACAGAACCAGGCGGCGGCATGATGGAAGACATACTTTCTTATAAAGAGAGACAGTATGACAGGCTGGCGGATCTGGTGAGGACTTCTCTGGACATGGAACGGATTTATGGCATTTTACAGGAAAGCAGCAGGTAAGAGGAGGGATATGGCATGCAAAAGCAGACAGAATGGATTCGTCCGGAGGAGATTGAGCGCCGCAGTATGGAGATCATAGAAAAGGAAATGCCAGAAGGGAAATGGACCTTGGGTGAACGGTTGGTGGTAAAGCGGTGCATTCATGCTTCGGCAGATTTTGATTACGCTTCCCATCTTTATTTTTCTCCCGGGGCCGTTCAACGGGCGTTGGAGATATTAAAAAGCGGCGCGTCCCTTGTCACGGACACCAATATGGCGGCGGCAGGAATCAATAAGAGGGCATTGGGAAGGCTGGGGGGGACCCTGCATTGTTTTATGGCAGACGAGGATGTGGCCAGGGAGGCAAGGGAGCGGGGGATCACCCGTGCCGCCGTCAGCATGGAGCGGGCGGCAAAGCTTACAGAACCAGTGATCTTTGTCATCGGAAACGCTCCCACGGCCCTGATATGGCTTTATGACATGATCCAGGCGGGGCAGGCGAGCCCGGCGTTTATTATCGCCGTCCCGGTAGGATTTGTAAATGTAGTGGAGTCAAAAGAACGGATCAAGCAAACGGATGTGCCCTGTATTGTCGCAGAGGGGAGAAAGGGCGGAAGCAATATTGCAGCGGCTATCTGCAATGCTTTGATGTATCAGATTATAGAAAATTGGTAGAGATGTCTGTTTGTACTTGACAAATGGGACATACAATGATGGGAAACAGGTGCAAAGCGGAGGAAAACATGGGAGAGGGATGGGAAAATCCGGACAGGCGGTCCGGGGAGCCGCAGTATTTTAAAAAGGCATTGTCTGACTTTATGTTTGACGTGGCCAGCGCGGGGGCAATCCGCCATCTGACGGACCGGGGCTATACGGTAAATCAGATTGTAAAGAAACTGGATTTCCCGACCCCCCTTGACCGGGTTCAGAAGGTGGTGTGGAAACATCTGCTGGATACCGGAGTCCTCAGCCTGGAAGAGCCGGGAGGCACTGGGCAGGAGAAGTATGCCTATGTGGCAGACTATGATGAATACGGAAGAAAAAGTTTCCGGCGTGTAATGGTAAGTGAAGGGAATCCGGGAACAATCGACTGGCAGGAGAGCCGTTTTTCGGAAAAAAACGAGGGGGATTTTGCGGAATTTCTGGAAAGGAAGTGCACAGAAAACGGGGAGGAGCAATCCTATGTGTCCTGTAAGTTTGGCCTGTACAGCCGCCGGGAGCCGGAGAATTTTGAAAAAATGACAAGGCTTTTAGAGCCTGCGCAACGGGATTATATTCTGGGGATTCCCTGGGAGAGGCGTATTGTCTATCATCGTCTGAACTTATGTATGAGAGAAATTGCAGGCCGGCTGTGGAAAGAGAAGGGGTGCATAGGGGCCTGCTACTTCATCAAAACCCGGGAGAAGATAGTGGTTGAAGGTTAGGGAATGCCGCAAAAGGGAATGGTAATTTTGCATAAATGCTTTCGTATAAAATTTACAAAAAACAAAAAAGTGCAAGAAGGTTCTTGAAAATAAGATAATCAAATGCTACAATATAAGAAATTTAGTGGGGCTTGTTACTGTTAAATCAGGCAATACCAGACAAAATAGTTTCAGATTTCTACAATCAGAGACTGTTTTTGTTTGGTTTTTTTTATGGAATTTTCCAGAGAGAAGGTAAAGAATAATGCTTGTGAGAAAGATTCTCAATAACAACGTGATTACCTCCAATGGTGAGGATGGGCAGGAAATCATTATTGTGGGAAACGGTATCGGGTGGAAGCAGAAGGTGGGGGAGCCGGTGGATGAGTCGAAGATTGATAAGATTTTCCGGATGGACACGGTTTCTTCCACGGCGAGACTGAAGCAGCTGTTTTTACAGGTGCGGGTGGAATCCATTCAGGCAAGTTCGGAAATTATTGAGTATGCCCTGGAGCATTTGGGGAAGGATTTGAAGAAGAATGTTTATATAACTTTGACAGACCACATCGATTTTGCCCTGGAGCGGTTTGAGAAGGGGATGAATTTTCAAAATGCTTTGTTCTGGGAGATTCAGAAGATTTACTATCGGGAGTTCGAGATTGGAAAATATGCCCTGAATGTCGTGGAGAAACATTTCGGGGTGCGGCTACCGGAGGATGAGGCGGCTTCTATCGCCATGCATTTGGTCAGCGCGGAGTATGATGGAAATATGGCCCACACGGAGGCCATGATGAGTATTGTAAAAAAGGCGATGGAGATTGTTCAGGTTTTTATGGGAGGGGAACTGGATGAGGATTCTCTGGATTACCACCGTTTTATCACTCATCTGTTGTTTTTTGCCCAGCGGGTGGTAGAGAAGAAATCCCTGGAAGCCAGGGGAGATTTTTTGGCCGGCGTGATTCGGGACCAGTACCCCGGGGAGGTCCGGTGCGCCAGGAAAATCTGTGATTATGTGCAGGATAAGTATGAGGTGGAGATCGGCGAGGAGGAGGTTACCTTTCTGGCTGTACATATTGTGCGGGTGACTGCAGGAAAAGGGGAAGAAAAGTGAGCCTGGCCGGATTGCCTGGAAGATGGAATAGGAACGTCGCGGAACCGGACGATAAAGGGTTCTGATTTAAATATAAGTATTATCAGGGACATAAGATTGTCCCAAACCATGAACAAACAAGGAGGTATTAACCATGGCAGAACCAATCAGGGATTATGCGAAGCTTGCACGGGACATTATTGCCACCGTGGGAGGAGAGGAGAACATTGTAAGTGCGGCGCGATGCGCTACTAGGCTGCGTCTGGTGTTGAAGGAGACGCCGGCGGATGCCCATGAAAAGATTGCCGCCATGCCTGCTGTTATCACGGTAGTGGAAAAGGGGGGGGCAGTTTCAGGTAGTTATCGGAACCCATGTGGGAGAGGTATTTGATGTGGTTTCAAAGGAATTGAAGCTGGATACCAAAGAGGGGGCAGAGCCGGAGATGAAGCAAAGCTTTGTCAACCGGGTGATTGCCACCATGTCGGCTGTGTTTGCGCCTTTTGTGTATATCCTGGCAGCCGCTGGATTGATTCAGGGGTCTTTGATTATCATTACCCAGTTTTTCCCGGCCTTTGCCAACACGGGGACTTATGAAGTGATCAGCTTTATCTCCTGGACACCTTTTACCTTCCTGCCGATTTTTATTGCCATCACGGCTTCCAAGCATTTTGGCTGTAATACTTATATTGCGGTGGCCTGCTGCTGCGCTTTGGTGAATGCTTCCTGGGGAGATATGGCGGCAAGGATTGCAGCGGGGGAAAAGATCCAGTTCCTGGTCTTTAACCTGGCTTCCACCACCTATACTTCTACTGTGCTTCCGCCCCTGTTTTTGGTGCTGGTGCTGGCCTATCTGGAGCGGTTTTTGCAGAAGAAGCTGCCGGATGTAATCAAGGCGCTGGCGACTCCCTTCCTCTGTATGATCATTATGGTCCCGGCCACAATCCTGGTGATCGGACCATTATCTGAAGTGGTTGCCAATGCCATCGCCAGCGGTTATAATTTCTTGTATAACAATGTCCCGGCCCTGGCGGCCGTGGTGATCGGCGGTTTCTGGCAGGTGGTGGTTATCTTTGGCGTGCACTGGGGCGTGACGCCCATGGTTATGGCAAACTTCAATAACTTTGGCTGTGATTCCTTCCAGGCAAAAGCGGCAATGGTATCTGCAATTCCCTGAGCGCCATAATCAATCCGGTGGTTATTTCCAAAGCTCACAGCCTCAATATCCGCCTCTGGCAGGATTTGGATATACTCCGGCTTTCCTTTAATGTTAAAGGCTTTGGGAACCCGATTGTCTGAGTTGGTCAGGACCCCCTCAAAATTCACCAGCGTCATATCGTCCGCCTCAAAAATCGGTTTGACATTCTTAAAAAAGTATCCTGGTCCCTGGCTGTCGTACATCTCCCGAAAAGTCCCCGCATACCCATGAATCGAAAGGTTCCCCAGAGAGCAGTCTCCCGCCAGAGAGATCACGACACTTTTTTCTTCCTTGTCCGGCGCCTCATGCGGGCCATAGCCGCTGATCAGCAGGGCCGACGCGATAAATCCTGCCGCTACAGACATCTTCCATCTTTTCATATCCGGATTCTCCTTTTCTTTTGCGCTCACCCCAGCAGGCTCTTCTTTCTTTCTATCATTTCATCCACCCGTTCCATATACTGTTCCACATTTTTCACGGTCTCCGCCCGCTCAATCCGGTTCTCACCCGGAATCACCCGTTTGGTAGTCGTCCCGGCTCCGCAGCCGATGATCGTCTGCTGTTCCTCCATAATCAGAATGTTATAAATGCATGCCTTCCCGGGTTTTGCATATCCCACGTTTTCAAAATTCCCGGCCATATTCTTCTGCCGGTAAAGATAATAGGGTTCCAGCCCCATCTCCCTGGCATAACGGGCAGCCATATCGATGATTTCCTGGGTCCCTGTAATCTTATAATCCTTATAAGCCTCCCGCATGGTATTGAGCCGCGCCGCCCGCTTGATGGCCAGAGAGTGGATGGTCAGGCTGTCCGGCCCCAATGCCTTCACTTCCTCCATCGTCCTTTGTACGTCAGCGGCTTCTTCCTGCGGCAGTCCCACAATCAGATCCATATTGATATTATCAAATCCCATTCCCCGGGCCATCCGGAAACGGTCCTTTACATCCTCCACGGTATGCCTTCGCCCAATCAGGTCAAGCGTCTTCTGATTCATAGTCTGAGGATTGATGGAGATCCGCGTGACCCCATATTTTTTCAGTACCGCCAGTTTTTCTTCTGTGATACTGTCCGGCCTTCCCGCCTCCACGGTAAACTCCACGGCTCCTGCACAGTCAAAAGCAGCCGTCAGCTTTTTCATCAGTCTTTCCAACCCCTCTGCCGACAGTGAGGTTGGTGTCCCTCCCCCCACATAGACGCAGGAAGGATGGCGGCCTGCCTGGCCTGCCACATAGTCCAGTTCCCGAAACAGCGCATCCAGATACTCGTCAGCACGGCATTCCCACTTTTCTATCGGATAGGAAGTAAAAGAACAATACAGACAGGTAGTGGGACAGAAGGGAATCCCCACATAGAGGCTATAACCATCCTGCCCTTGTTTTTCCGGCAGCCGAGACAGCAGTTCTTTTTCCCGCCGGGCAATCTCCACACACAGCCTGGCCTTGTCATCGCTGACAAAATACATCTCCTTCATATGCTCCCAGATGGTTCTCTCGTCCATGCCCTCTCCCAGCAGGGTCAGTGCAATCTTGGCAGGGCGGATGCCAGTCAGGGAACCCCATGGCAGCCTCTTTCCGGTCAATGCCTTTAAAATCACATACAGCCGTCTCTTAATCTTGTTTTTCGTATCCGTCCGATTGTCATAATCCACCAAAATCGGCTCGTCAAAATGATCCAGCTCCCTCTGTTCCGCCGGGGATGTCCCCCATACGAGGGGCGAATAATCGCCCCAGAACACGACCTGCATCCGAAACCATCTGCGGTTTTCCTCCAGCTCCCCAATCAGACATAGTTCCAAACCCGGCAGCATCTCATGCACAAATGATCTTCCCGGGAAATAGGCCATCAAAAGTTCCCTGATATCCTGCTCATATGAATTATCATTTAATATTATTCCAACCATGGTTTCCTGTCTTTCCGTACTGTTTCCACTTTTCCTACGCGCTGTGTACGCTTCCTGCTGCAAACGCTCCAAGTTCTGCAAACGGGCAGGAAACGCACCCCCCCCATCTTCTTTCGCTACCTTCTCCGATACATTGCCACTGGATTATATTGCTTTTCATGACGGATTGTCGTCACTTCGCCGTGTCCCGGATAAACCATGGTGTCCTCCGGAAGCGTCAAAAGCTTTTCCGTAATCGACTGCACGATCGCCCTTTCATCTCCGGTAGGCAGATCTGTCCGGCCCAGGGAATTCGCAAACAAAGTGTCTCCGCTGATCAGCACCCGTTCCGATTCCACATAATAGCACACGGAACCCGCCGTATGCCCCGGCGTCTCCAGCACCTTCCACTCAAACCCGATCAGAGAAATCACATCATTATCTTTTACCAAGACATCCGCTTCGATTCCTGTCTGCTCTGTCCCTATCGAACCGCTCAGGTTCAAAGAGGGGTCCTGCAAGAGCCGCTCCTCTTCCCGGCCCGCATACACCGTGCAGGGAAAAGCCCTGCAGATATCTTTCACTGCCAGGATATGGTCAAAATGCCCATGAGTCAGCAGAATCGCCACAGGGGTAACTTCCAGCTCCCGGCATTTGTTCAGCACGTAAGCCGCATTATCCGCCGGATCTGCCACCACTGCCTCTCTGGTATTTTTGTTAAAAATGAGATAACAATTGGTGCTGACGCCTCCCAGGACATACGTCTGAATCCGAAAATCACTCATCTCTTTCTCTCCCTTTCCATCTTTTTTCAAAATCCGCCGACATGAGAAAAGCGCTGGCAGCGCTTCTTTGCCGTCATCCGGCAGTCCGCTCAATATCCAGCACTCCCTCTATCTGTCTTATCTTATCTGTCAAACGACTCAGTTCATCCTTCCCATGAATATCAAAGGTCATAATGATGGTCGCCTTTCCCTGTTTGCTGGTACGCACGTTGATCGAAGTGATATCAATCTGTTTCTCTGTAAATACCTTGGAGATATCCACAAATATTCCGATCCGGTTATTGGCATAAATCTGAATCTCTGTCGAATACCTCTCCTTACTGCCGTCACTGCCTTCTGTCTGCTGCCATTCTGCGTCAATCAGCCTGACCCTCTCATCTTCCGGCAGATTGATGACATTGATACAGTCTGTCCGATGAATGGAGACCCCTCTCCCCCGGGTGACAAATCCTACAATCTCATCTCCTGGCACCGGACTGCAGCACCGTGAAAACCTCACCGCTATATCATGAATCCCTTTTACCACAATCCCGTTGGACTTTTTCGATACCGGCACCTTTGTATTGATATCGCTCAATCCATCCAGAATATTTTTATCGGTAACCTCGTTCTTAAGCTTTTTATTCCGCTCCTCGATCATCTTGTTGATGACCTGCCCCTCTTTGAGGCCCCCGTGCCCAATGGACGCCAGCACCGAATCCCAGTCCTTAAACGCATACCGGGCCATAACTTTTTCCTGAAACTCCGGTTTGTTTAACTCGGAAAATACAATTCCCTTTGTCTTGCAATAGCGGTCGATCATCTCCCGCCCTTTGAGGATATTATCTTCCTTCAGTTCCGTTTTAAACCACTGATTGATCTTATTCCTGGCCTGGGTACTCTTAACCAAGGTCAGCCAGTCCCGGCTTGGCCCCTTGGAATTCTGGGAGGTAATGACCTCGATCTGGTCGCCGTTCTGAATCACATAATCGATGTTCACCAGCTTGCCGTTGACCCTGGCTCCCACCATCTTATTGCCCACGGCGCTGTGGATGGCATAAGCGAAGTCAATAGGGGTGGAGCCGCTTGGCAGATTCTTCACGTCTCCCGAGGGGGTAAAGCAGTACACACTGTCGGAAAACAAGTCCAGGTCCCCCTTTACCAGACTTAAAAACTCCCGGGAATCATCCGTGTCCCGCTGCCACTCCAGGATCTGGCGCAGCCAGCTCATCTTGGCTTCCTCATCGCCGGCCGCAATCTTGCCGCTGCCGCTCTCCTTATACTTCCAGTGGGCGGCAATTCCGTACTCTGCCGTCCGGTGCATCTCATAAGTCCGGATCTGAATCTCAAAAGGCTGGCCGGTGCTGCCAATGAGGGTAGTGTGCAGAGACTGGTACATGTTGGGTTTTGGCATGGCGATATAATCCTTGAAACGTCCCGGTATGGGCTTATAAAGTTCATGAATCACCCCCAGGGCCGCATAGCAGTCCTTTACCGTCTCCACCAGAATCCGCACCGCAAACAGATCATAGATCTGGTCAATGGTCTTATCCTGGTTTACCATCTTTTTATAAATGCTGAAGAAATGCTTCACACGTCCGTCCACACTGGCCCGGATATCCGCCTCCTCCATATGATTCTTCACTTCATCCACAATATCCTGAACAAACTGTTCTCTGGCATCCTTGCGCAGATTCACTTTTTCCACCAGTCCGGTATAAACCTCCGGCTTTAAAAAGCGCAGAGACAGATCATCCAGTTCGGTCTTGATCCGGGAAATGCCCAGTCGATCCGCAATCGGCGCATAGATCTCCAGGGTCTCCCTGGCCTTCTCCTTCTGCTTTTCCGGCTTCCAGAACTGTCCGGTGCGCATATTGTGAAGCCGGTCCGCCAGCTTGATAATGATTACCCGGATATCCCTGGCCATAGCCAGAAACATCTTGCGCAGGTTCTCCGCCTGGATCTCTACCTTATCCTTATCCCAGGACAGCTGCGTCAGCTTGGTGACGCCGTCCACCAGAAAAGCTACCTCCGAGCCGAACTCCCGGGTCATGTCATCCAGGGTCATAACGGTATCTTCCACCACATCATGCAGCAGTCCGGAAGCAATGGTCTCCTTATCCATCTCCAGATCTGCCAGAATAATCGCCACGCAAAGCGGATGGATAATGTAAGGTTCCCCGGACTTGCGCTTCTGGTCTATATGAGCCTCCCGGGCAATCCGGTATGCCTTTTCAATCATCGAAATATCATCCGACGGATGATACTTCCGGATGGTGATAATCAACTTCTGATATAACTCCTCCGGACTGGTAAAATCCGCGGGATTTTCCAGCTTCATATTCATTTTTCTGCCCGTTTGTTCGTTTACCATGGAAAGAGCCACCTTTTCTACGGATATTTATATCTTCTCATTATAATTATTTTTGTCGTAAAATGCAAGGGGGATTCCGTCCGGGCCCAAAAAATGTATGACAAATTTTTCCATAAACCAGCCTTCCCCATCCACAAAACCGGCTCATCACATGCATATTATGCGGACATTTGTCAAAAAAAGACAGGAAAACCGCCAACAGCGGCCTCCTGCCCTCCCTGATTTCTCTGCATTTGTCACAGATTTTCCTGCAACAGCTTTTTTATTCCCTGACAGGCGCTTTCCTCGTCCTCGCCGGAAATCTCCACCTGAATGCAATGGCCGTACTCGGCATGGAGACTCATCAGGTCGATCAGATTTCTTCCGTCTGCCAACCGCTCTCCAAGTTTTACCCATACATCGCTTTTATAGTGCGCGGACTCCCGGACCAGCAATCCTGCCGTCCTGGCATGAAGCCCCAAAGGGTCCCCAATTACATGACTGAATGTTTTCATAAGCTTTCCCCGTTAGAAGCGATCACCTGCTTGTACCAATCAAAGGATTTCTTCTTATAACGCTTCCGACTGCCGCTTCCGTCGTCATTTTTATCCACGTAGATAAACCCATACCGTTTACGCAATTCGCCGGTTGTAAAAGAAACCAGGTCAATACAACCCCAGGGCGTATATCCCATCAAATCCACGCCGTCAATCTCCACCGCTTTTTTCATCTCCTGGATATGGGCCCTCAGATAATCAATCCTGTAGTCGTCATCGCAGGTCTTATCCTCCTTCAGTTCATCAATGGCCCCAAAACCGTTCTCCACAATAAACAGCGGAATCTCATAACGTTCATACAGGGTAGCCAGAGAATAGCGCAGTCCTACCGGATCGATCTGCCAGCCCCAGTCCGAAGCCTTCACGTAAGGATTCTTCACCGAGTAGGGCGAACTACCATCCATGGTAACAGCCGTGTCCGTCTTTGCCTTAGCCTGGACCGCATTGGACATATAATAGCTAAACCCCAGATAATCCACCTTGCCTTCTGCCAGAATCGCTTCATCCCCCGGCTCCATCACCGGCGCATTTCCTTCCCGCTCCCACTGCTTTTTCGCAAATGCGGAATAGTGCCCCCGGCAATGGACATCAGAAAAATAATACCTCTCATGCATGCTCTCCACGGCGATCATCGCGTCGTCAGGATTGCAGGAATAAGGATAGAAGGGAACAAAGGAACACATACAGCCGATCCTGAAATCCGGATTGATCTTGTGGCCCTCTTTCACTACCAAAGCAGAAGCCACCAGTTCATGATGAACAGCCTGATACATAGCCCTTTTGGGATCTTCAAATTGGGAATACTGAACCCCGGAACAGGTCCAGCCAAAAATGTCCGCCGAGGTATTGCTCTGGTTGTTGATCTCATTAAAGGTCATCCAGTATTTTACCTTGTCCTTGTAACGTTCCATCACCGTAAGGGCATATTTGACAAAGAAATCAATAACCCTGCGGTTCAACCACCCGCCGTACTCCCTGGCCAGATGATAGGGCATTTCAAAATGGCTCAAGGTAATCACCGGTTCAATCCCATGCCGGTGCAGTTCGTCAAACATCTCATCATAGAACTTAAGGCCTTCTTCATTGGGCTTATCTTCATCCCCTTTGGGAAAGATCCGCGTCCAGGCAATCGATGTCCGAAAGCATTTAAACCCCAGCTCCCCAAACAAAGCGATATCTTCTTTAAATGTGTGATAAAAGTCAATAGCATCGTGATTCGGATAGCTTTCTCCCTCTAAAACGCCATCCGTAATCCGACGCAGAACCCCATGTGCACCTGCTGTGAGCACATCGCTGACACTGGGGCCCTTACCTCCCTCCTGCCAGCCTCCCTCCAGCTGATGGGCAGCCACTGCGCCGCCCCACAAAAAATCTTTGGGCAAACTCATTTTCGTTCTCCTTTCCTGCCAGCACTCCTCCACCGGCAATCACTAATATTTTGTTGATTCCACATTTTTTATAACTTCTTGCTTTCCGTCTTTTTATCCATTCTATCATCCCGGTCATGAATTTTCTTTTCTGGCCGGGATTTTATCAAACTCCCCTGTTATAAAAAAATTCCTGCTCGTTCTACCTTTTAACCGTCATCAACGCCTCTCCTGCCTTTATAGCCCCGGCCGCCTTAACCGCATCCACCCCGGAGAACCGGTCCATATTGCTGACCATAATGGGAGTGATGGTATCAAAATCCTTCTTAATCTCCTCCAGATCAAAGGTGATCAGAAGATCTCCCTTCTTCACCTTGTCATCCACATTCACATGAGCCTCAAAATACTTCCCATTAAGGCTTACTGTCTCCAGTCCGATATGCATCAGCAGTTCCATCCCGTTCTCATCTACCATACCCAAAGCATGTTTGGTTCCGAAAATGGAGGCCACTGTCCCATCCACCGGAGCATAGAGATTTCCATCCGCCGGAATAATCGCCATGCCCTGCCCCAGCATTCCACTGGAGAAAGTAGGGTCATCCACCTCACTCAGCGCCTTCACTTCTCCATTCATGGGACTGTACACCGTAATCTCAGAAACTGCGGCATTGCCTGCATTCCCCGTCGTCTCACTGTCGCTCTGACCAACAGCCGTCCTACCTTCAGCCGCCTGGCCTGCCGGGACATTCCCAACCCCCACAGCCGCTGCAGCTGGAACCCCGGGATCGTCAAAACCCACAAACTGAATCAGCACAATCGAACCTACCACCGCCACGCCGCAGCCCACCAGTTCGCCAATAAAGGACATGGGATTGTCAGGGCTGATTGCATTAACCACGGTCAGAAGCCCCGGAAGACCGGCATACACATAATACATGGAGTGGAAAAAGCTTAACGCCAGCG
>Ga0137298_11264_pt1 | contig 14459 bp, 5 predicted proteins | sample RamsorincwithD2O_2_FD_97182 | JGI IMG/M metagenome (GOLD analysis project Ga0137298, IMG submission 97182) | Mouse cecal microbial communities from Vienna, Austria - Glucosamine amended with D2O | ecosystem: Host-associated > Mammals > Digestive system > Large intestine > Cecum | place: Austria...
TTTCGTTATATTTATTGAATTCACTTACTAAATATTTTTCCTGGGACTGTTCTGTGGGAAACTGTTCTCTCTTTTTGAAATTTCTTTTAAGCTGCTTGTTGTTCGCTTCGATCAGGTTTGTCGTATAGATTGTTGACCGGACACAGGACGGATAATCATAAAAGGTAAACAGATGTTCGCTTTTCTCCAGCATCCTTTTGATCTTTGGGTATTTCGCGCCCCATTTATCCAGGAATTCTTGCAGCTTTCTTTTTGCCTTTTCCTTGTTTTCGGCCTTATAGACCTTTTTGAAATCTCCTGTGATTTCGCTACGGTCTTTGACTCGGCAGCTGGAAACGATATTTCTTTGGATATGGACCATGCATCTTTGGATATTGGAAGACGGAAACATTTCTTCGATAGCCCCTTCCATTCCGGACAATCCGTCTGTGCAGAACAAAGAGACTCTTTCTATTCCCCGTTCTTTCAGATCCTGGAGCAGTTCCTTCCAGGCCTGGGCCGATTCTGTAGGCGCGATAAGATAGCCTAAGATTTCTTTTGTACCGTCAGTCCGGACCCCTAAAGCGATATGGACCATTTCCTTCGATACGGTGTCTCTTCGCATGGCCATGGCTGTACCATCCAGATAAATGACGGCATACTCATCGTTCAGCGTCCTGTTTTTAAAAGCATCGATCGACTCGATGACATGATCGGTTATATTGGATATGGTCTGCCGAGAATACTTGACTCCGCACAGTTCCTGGATCATAGCCGCGATCTCAGAGTTTGTCAGGCCTTTTTCAAACAAAGACAGAATAGTGGCTTCGGTGGATTCGTCCCTTCTTTTATATTTAGGTAGAAAAGAAGTATAGAATTCGCCCAGCCGGTCTCTTGGGATCTTTACAGTGATCGATCCGAATTTCGTATCGATCTTTCTGGAATAGCTTCCGTTTCGGCAGTTGGCATTATCCAAACGGGCATACTTTTCATAATCGAGAAAAGCCGTCAGTTCATAAGCCATAATGTCATTGACCGTATTTTCAAGAGAAGAGCGGAAGTATTCCAGCATGAACTGCTCTAAAGCAGGCAAATTATTTTCATTTACGAATAGAGTTTTGACGATATCTGTAGTAATATCAAACATGGGAAATGTCCTTTCTAGTATTTGTTTGGTCGAACTAATCTTACTAAGGATATTTCCTTTTTTCTATTCTATTTAGGAAACAAATCTACCTATTTACACAAAATATTTTACACTCTCGATTAGTGATTTAAATATATGTTAATAATACCCGTTTAATTGAATTACTATATGAATAAAAAGTAAGTATTTTCAAAAGGAATAGTAGGACGAAAAAAAACAAAATATACTTTTTCATTTGTTTATGTTGGTCTGTTATTCATCTGGTTTATAATAGATTATTGAAGTAAAACACTTCTGTATAGGTTATGTTGTAATGAATGTATATGTGATAGATATTATTATATTTAATCATTTGAAAAGAAAAGGTAATTTAAACATGAGTAAAATATTTCAAAAATTAAAAAAACCATCATTCTACATTATTATTGTGCTTATATGTCTAAGAATCTTTTTGGGATGGGCATCTGGAATTCAATTTAACTCTATAGATACTTATGATGACGCTTTATTCATCGCTTATACGGATTTACAAACTCACTTTTTGAGCCCAAATTATTTATCCTTGGTAAAGACAATGAGCTTTCCTTTATTTTTAAATTTTGTTAAAGCTACTGGTTTACAATTTAGCATTATAACCAGTTTACTGTGGATTATTGATGCCTTTTATTTTAAGAGGCTAATCAAAATGATTTCAAAAAATAAATGGATAGAGTATTTTAGCTTTGTTTATGTACTTTTTTTTCCAACTGCGTTTGAACTTTGGCAAGGAACAAGAGTGTATCGAAATACGATTATAGCTCCTTTTGTGATGTTTATGTTTATTTATATGATTGAATTTACGTATAAAAATCTTAATCGTCATATTTCAGTGCTTGATTGTTTAATTTCGATAATCATGAGTATAGTATTTACTTTTACTTATTATATCAAAGAGGATGGTTTATGGCTTTTGGCTTGTTTGCTGTTTTTTATTTTAGTGAATATAGTGATCTCGATTTTTAATGTAAAAAAGGTAAAACAAAAAATAAAATATATATTAACTATCTTCCTCTGTTTTTCATTGATGATTTCTGGATTTTCATGTATCACTAGTTATTATAAGTATACAAACGCAAAATATTTCGGTGTTCCTGAGATAGAAACAAGAAATGGCGGCGAGCTAGGGGAATTTGCTGCTAATATCTACAAAATTGATTCAAATAAAAGGAATATGATTTACTGGGCGCCTAAAGAGGCAATTGATAAAGCGTGGAAAACATCAAAAACTTTGCAAGAGCATCCAGAATTATACCAGGCGATTATTAATACTCCATGGTATGGCAATATTGGACAAAATCCAATTCAAGGTGATTTTTTGACGTGGGTTTTACGAACTGCATTATATGATACAGGTCTTTGGACAAATGAAAAAAATGTTTCTGATCTCTTTCATCAAGTAAATGAAGAGCTAGAAAAAGGTTTCGAAGATGGAACTTTGAAAAAGGATACTAGGATTCAATTGCTATCATCAGCAGGCGGAAGAACATTTAGAGAAATTATTTCGTTAGCACCACTGGTTTATAAATCATTTTTAGGATCGATCTTTTTAGAAGGTTATATCCCTGGAATTAATTCTATAGGAAATTCTGAAGACAGTGAAGTAACTAAAAGTGCTGCCGATTATACAAATACTTCTTATATTGAGGATTATTCAAAAAAATTTCATTCAAACTTTTTAGATAAAGTCATTCAAATTTTATTTTGGATTTATCGGATTATGAACTGTGTTCTTTTTATCTCGATATTAATTACAATAGGTTTCTATCTATTCCGTTTATTTAGATACGGCTTTAAGGCAGTACATAAAAACGCTTCTTTCTTATTCTTGACAAGTTTGATTTGTTTAGGAATTGGAGTCGTTTATGCTATAGCAATTTCATGGTTCTCTCAGTTTATTTTTATTAGTGGAGTCAATATGTCAATTCTAAATTTTTATGTAATTGGTCTGCCAGTTCTTCTTTCGTTTAGTTATTTTACAAGCCTAGTTTATTTAGTTGAATATTCTTGAACAAAATAACCATAAATAATGATTAATGTGATATATAAACGTGATTATAATAACAAATGAATGAAATCGAAAAGTCTTTAGCTTTGTTTAAAGGCTTTTTATTTTTTGCTATAAGTTATTAATTATTTCTAACATAATATCCCATAATTTTATTGATATTTAGTGTCATTTGCTATATCATATACCGTAATAGATAAATATTTTAGAGAGGATCTAGTATGATTAAAAAAGACTATTCTTTGCTTGTTGCTGCTTTTATTGGCTTAAGCAGTGGATGGGCAGTGATGAATCAAGAAGCTTTAGCAAGTCAATCAGAGGAAGTGTTGGTCGTGGGGGAAGAACAACCAGCATCTGAATCACCAAACGAAGATTCTAAATCAACAGTACAAACGGATATAGCTCATGAAGATCCGGATCCTGATATAGAGCCAACTGATGAGGACCAGACTCTAGAACAGACCGAAAACGAAGAAGGAACTTCGGGAACTATTTTCCAAAAAGAAGGAGAATCTTCACCAATAGGAAGTTCTACGATAGAGGAAAAGAAAGACGCAGATGAAGAAGCTCCCATATTGGAAACGAAACCTCAACAAACTGTCGATGTGATTGAAACGAAAGAAGAAGTTCAAATCGCACCGATCAAAAAGGTCGTGGCAGTACCTATGAAAGCCACCGGCCAAACGGGATGGAACAACAATAAATATTATGAAAATGGCCAATTGGCTATTGGTGAGAAAAAAATTGGAAATATAACCCATCTATTCGATAATGATGGAAATCCACTAGCTGGATTCATTCAATATGATGGAAAACTCGTATTTTGTGATGCTAAAGGCGCCATTCAAACAGGATCATTTACTTCTGCGGATGGAAGAGGAAAGTTTATAGCCGATTCTACTGGAAAAATCATATCTTCCAATTTGGAAAATATTCCTTATTATAACCAAAATGATGGGCAATGGGCTATGATTCATGTTGGAGGACTCACTCTATCTTCGAGTGGCTGCGTAGCAATGACAGCTACTTCAGTAATCAACTACTTTAATCAAACACATTATAGTCCTGTAGATATCGCAAGAGAAATGAATAAAAAAGGATATTTGAACGCTCCTGGTGGATATGGTACGACATCTGATGTTTGGGAATATATTGCTAAAACATATGGTTTGACCTATAAAAATAATTTAGGTTATAACTCGATCATCGATTCCCTTCTAGAAGGAAATATTGTTGCTGGTGCCGTTGGTTTTAGCAGGTGGTGTCCATATTATGGCGGTGTAACCCATGAGATTTATTTATCGGGATACCGAAATGGACAAGTTTATGTTCATGACCCTCTACATGATAATCAACAAGGTTGGTATAGTTTATCTTCTGTCTGGGATGTACGCTCTAAAGACTCGGGCGATAATTTAAATGGAGGCCCATTTTATGCTTTAGGAAAAATTGTCAAAAAAATTATCAATAGTTCTTTAAGCTCGCAAGGAACGATCGTCATCGGAGATCAAAGATATACAGGAAAACCGATCACAACGAAACCAATCGTAGGAATATCTCAAAATGGAAACTATATCCAACTTCAAGAAGGAAAGGACTACACACTTTCTTTTGAAAACAATACAAAACCTGGACAAGCAACGGTTAGCGTAATGGGTAAAGGACTCTATAAAGGAACTCTAAAGAAAGCTTTTTATATCGTAGATTCAACAATCACAAATTCAAGATATACGATTCATTCAAAAGGAAATGGAAATCTAGTGATCGATGTGCCTGCCGGATCGAAAAATAAAGGCGTTTCTTTGCAGATCTACCAATCCAACGATACAAATGCGCAACAATACTATATCGAAAAACAAAAAAACGGCTACTATACGATCAAAAATCGGAATTCAGGTTTGTATTTAACAACTTCTTCAGATTGGAGAAATGTGCATAATGGATTAAAAGTTACCCAGCAATCACTCAGAAATGATCTATCCAGCTATTGGATGATCCGTTCTACAGCCAATGGGTATGTTTTCTCAACAGCAATAGATTCGGCATATGTCCTTGATATACCAGCCGCTGATTTCCGAAATGGGAATACTTTACAAATTTATGCTTACAACGGATCAAAAGCTCAGTTATGGAGCTTGGATGATCTGGATGCTGTAATAAGAAATGCGGATGCTTTAGCACAACAATCTAAAGGAACAATAAGCGATGGATATTATGTGATCGGATCTAAGATCAACGGAAATAAAGTGTTGGATGTAACAGGCGCTAGTACAAACAATGGAGCAAACGTTCAGATCTACACGAACAATGGAACCGACGCACAGCTATATCGAATCAGCTATGAAGGCGATTATCTCAAAATTATGAATGTTGGATCTGGTAAAGTCTTAGACGTTAATGGTGGATCGACCAAAAATGGAACCAACGTTCAACAATTTGCATGGAATGGCACAAGAGCTCAAAAATGGATCGCCGTTAAACTCGAAGATGGTATCAAACTTGTTTCGGCGCTGAATACGAATCTAGTCCTTGATCTAGCTGGGGCACAGACTAAAGATGGAACCAATATCGCCATCTATGCAAGCAACAACACAAAAGCGCAACGCTGGACATTCATAAAAAAAGAAGATCCAAGAACGGCTATGAATAAAATGGCCCAGCAAGGAAAGAAACTCGTAAATGTCGGAACATACGAGATCCACTCGATGGTCAATGGTTCCTACAATTTGGATGTGACTGCCGCCAACAAAAACAATGGAGCCAATATACAGCTCTATGCCGACAATAATACTGGGGCCCAAAGATGGAAAATCAGCTATGACGGGAATGGATACGCTCTCATCCAAAATATCAATTCCGGGAAGTATTTAGGAACAGCAGGAAATCAGGCGAAAAGTGGACTCAACGTGATTCAGTCGAATTTGAACGGATATGCGACGAAGTGGTTTTTTAAAAACTTGAACGGAAGCATTCAAATCGTATCGGCTCTCCACAAAGATTATGTATTAGATCTATCTGGAGCACATGCAGTTAATGGAAGAAATATTCAATTGTATTCGAACAATGGAACAAACGCACAAAAATGGAAGTTTATTAAAGTATAATAGGGAGAAAGAATATGAAGAATAAATGGGTAGCAGGTCTTGCCGTAGCAAGCGGAATTGGAATCGTTTCCTTAGCACAAGGAATCCAAATTTTAGCAAACGATGGAAGTGAACCAATCATAATAGCATCAGAAGAAGAAACCCAAGAAACAGAAGTGATCCAAACGAATGAATTGGATACCATTGAATCTGAAAGCAGTAACTTTGTTCAAAACAACAAAGAGAATAACCAAAATCAAAATGAAAGCGTTCAACAAGAAGAACAATTTGTTACAAAAGAAGATCAACCGAAAGAAACGATCGATGAATCTGAGTTATTCGAATCTCAAGAACCTGTTGTTTCTCCAAACGAAGTAGTTGATGATCTTAAAAGCGCAGGGGCAGGATCTGGACAGTACATTAAAGACGGAGAGTATTTTATCGCAAGCTCTTTGAACAGTGACAAAGTCTTGGATGTAAACGGTGGATCCAAATCAAATGGCGGGAATGTTCAAATCTATGAAAATAATGGAACGAATGCGCAAATATGGAAAGTTGTTTATGACAAAAAAGGAGGCTATTATTCCTTGACCAATAAAGGTTCTGGTAAAGTCTTGGATGTGAATGCAGGGCTTGCTCAAAACAGCAACAATATCCAACAATACGCTTGGAATGGAACAAACGCTCAAAAATGGCACATTGTACCTACTACAGCTGGTTATAAACTTGTCTCAGCCATCAACCCAAATTATGTGCTCGATTTATCGGGAGCGAATACAAGAAATGGAACCAATATACAGATCTATCAAAACAACAATACTAAAGCACAAAGTTGGATATTCCAAGAGCTGATCAATGAAGTTGCGTACTTAGATAAGTTAGCTTCCCAAAATAAAAATACTCTTGAAAATGGAATCTATTTAATTCGAAACACGGGAACTGGAAAGTATTTAACTGTTTCCAATAGCTCGAATTCGAACGGAGCGAATATCGAAGTAACATCTACTTCAAATCAAGAAACGCAAAAATGGAAAGTGGAACACGATTCAATCGGATATGTAACGCTGATCAATATGAATTCTGGCCGCGTATTAGATATTAGCGGCGCTTCAAAAGTCAATGGGACAAACATTCAACAATATGATTCCAACAATACTCGGGCTCAAAAATGGATCACAATCAAAAATGGGGGAGCACTTCAACTCATTTCTGCTTTATCTTCCACTTTAAGAATGAGCGTGAACGGATCCAATGTGGACAGTGAAAAGAATAAAGGAACGAGTGCGTCTCAAGCCTGGGTGTTCACAAAAACAACTTCGATTCGCGAAGAAGCAAGCAATCTTGCTTCCAAAAATAAAGGAACCGTTGCAGATGGATATTACGAGTTTCATTCAGCAATCAATGATAAACTCGTTTTCGATATTGCAGGAGCCGAAACAAAAAAAGGCGCCAATTTACAAATCTACACTTCGAATGGAACAAACGCGCAACGCTTTAAAATTATTACCGATGCTTTGGGCTTCTCTTCGATTCTAAATGTCCATGCAAAAAAATACATTTCGGTCGCTGGAAGCGCCTCTAACTTCACAAATCTTTCAATATCGGATGATAATTCGAATTCTTGGAATGAAAAATGGATCTTCCAAAAGAATGCGGATGGAACGATCAAGATCATGTCAGCAATGAATACAAATTATGTCATCGATATTTTAAGCGGATTAGGTAAAAGTGGCCAAAACGTGCAATTGTATACTTGGAATGGAACAAACGCGCAAAAGTTCAATTTAAAAAAGCTGAATATTTCAGATAGCTCAGTTCAGTTTTCGAATTCAAATTATGTTTCAAAATGGGTGCATGCCCATCAAAACAACTATACGGTCGGTAGAGAAGGAAATAAGATCACACATATCACGATCCACCATATGGATGGAGTTTCAAGCGCTGAGAATTGTGGACATGTTTTCCAGAACCCAAACCGCGAAGCATCGGCTCATTACGGAATTGGAAAAAATGGCGAAATCTGCCAATATGTCGATGAAAAAAATACTGCTTGGGCAAACGGAAACTGGAATAGCAATCTCCATTCTGTCTCGATTGAAAATTCAGATGGAAGTTATCCAACAGGACATAGCCTAACGACTCAAACGATGAATTCCTTGATTCGACTCGTCGCAGATATTGCCGCGCGAAATGTTCTTGGCCGTCTAGAATATGGAAAGAATGTCAATGTTCATGGAGATGTCGGAAACACCGCTTGTCCAGGACCATATATTCGAAATAATTTAAGCTATATTATTTCTTCGGCCAATAAAATCAATGGATATTGATCAAAAATAAGGAGAATCTGTAAAAGGATCACTCCTTTTTTACTTTTGGATTTGGTATACTTATAGATATCTAGGAGAAGATTATGGATAAACAAAAATTGATCACATTCACAAGCGCGCTATCTGGCGTGGTTCTTGGAACAACCGCTATGATCACGCAACTAAAAGCAGAAGAAATCAAAACACACCCTTCTAATTCCCCCTTAGAACAAGAATTCGATACGACCGAAGCTTCTCAAGAAGTACAAGATCAATATGCTTTGGAAGAAGAGTCGACCGAAACAAAAAACGAGAAAGAATCGAGCTTCGTTTCAGAACTCGACTCAAACGCTTCATTAGAAGAAGAAGGGCAAGAGGAATCAATCGAAAACAATGAATATGAAATACCGAATGAAGAAATCCAAGATCTAAAGATCGCAGGGGCAGGCGCTAACCAGCTCTTACAAGATGGCGATTACACGATCCAAAGTGCTGTAGATCAAAAATATGTCGTAGACGTAAGTGGAGGCGGAAAACAAAATGGACAAAACATCCAAATCTACGAAAACAATGACACCGCCGCGCAAATCTGGAAAGTCCGCTACGATCAAAAAGACGGCACCTATTCCTTCTGGAACGCAGGATCAGGAAAAGTTCTCGATGTTACAGGAGCCCTAATCCAAAGCGGCACGAACATCCAGCAATATGAATGGAACGGAACAATGGCCCAAAAATGGATCTTAACACCAACAACGGCCGGCTTCAAGATCACCTCCGCACTCCATGCAGACTATGTACTCGACCTATACGGAGGCTATGCGACAAATACAAGCAACCTTCAATTGTATAAATCTAACAACACCAAAGCCCAACGATGGAACTTTTTACACTATATTTCGAAAGAAGAAACGTTGAAAGATTTAGCCATTAAAAATGTCAAAACACTCGTTGATGGAGACTATACGATTTCCAATGTCACCAATAACTATGTATTAAGCGTTGAAAATGGACAAAATAAAAATGGAGCAAATGTAGACCTGGAAAAAAATTATAATTTTTCTAGTCAAGTTTGGAGAGTCAACCACGATCAAAATGGGTTTATCACCTTTACGAACCTTGGTACAGGAAAAGTCCTCGACGTATTGGGCGCTCAAACCAACAATGGAAACAACGTTCAATTGTATTCAAACAATGGAACACGCGCTCAAAAATGGGTGGCCATCAAAAGTGGGAACAATTATCAAATCGTATCCGCTCTAGATCCATATATTCTATTAACGAATTCAAACATGAACAGTACGATCTATGGCAATAAAGGAAATCACGCCTCCCAAACGTGGACTTTCATAAAAGCAGAATCTTTAAGAACAAGAATTGATCGTTTAGCTTCTAAAAATAAGAACACAATCAGCGATGGATATTACACGATCCATACAAATCTCGATCCAAATTTTGTTCTTGATGTAAGCAATGCCTCTAAAGAAAATGGAGCCAATATTCAATTGTATACATCCAACAATACGTTTGCTCAACAATTTAGAGTGCTCAATGATAATCGTGGATATGTCACGATCCAAAACATCAATTCAGGAAAACTATTGACAGCCGCTTCAGCTGTAAAAAATATGACTAATGTCATTCAAAATGAATTAAACAAGAGTTCCTACTTGGATAAATGGATCTTGATCAAAAATACGAATGGAACGATCTCGATCGTTTCCGCAGAAAATGACGCCTTCGTTTTAGATATTACAGCGGCTCTTGGAATGAATGGGACCAACATCCAATTGTATGAAACCAATGGAACAAAAGCCCAACAATTCACATTCAAACAAGTTGCCAAAGATGCTCTATGGATCTCGACAAACAATTATTTAACCATCAGCCAAATGGAACATAACGCGACCCTAGTTTGGAACTTTTTTAAAAACCAAGGCTGGACACCGAATGCCGTATCCGCGATCCTCGGCAATATGCAAGCAGAATCTAATATCAATCCAGGCTTATGGGAAGGGCGAGAAGAAAATAATTTTGATCGTGGATTTGGTTTAGTGCAGTGGACTCCAGCAACCAATGTGATCAATTGGCTCATCGAGAGAGGATATTCCATCACAAGCGGATATGGACAATGCGCTAAGATCTTAGACGAATATCAATATGGCGGACAGTATTATGCTACGAAAGAATATCCTTTAAATTTTTACCAATTTGTAAATTCCAAAGAAACGCCAGAATATTTAGCTCTAGCTTTTTTGAACAATTATGAACGGCCATATAACCGAAATCAACCTCAGCGTTCAGTTTACGCAAGAAATTGGTACAATTTTATAACAAAGCTTTAAAGAGGATGGGTTGACAACCTTTCCTTTTTTATAGTTATCAGGAAAAATGATCGCATATAATACTGATATAATAGAAATACGAGGAGAGAGCCTATGAAAACTAAGCATGCTATTTATCTTGTACTTACGATATTCCTTGCTTTTCTATTCATGAATGGAGAACCTATGATAGTAAAAGCCCAACAATCGGATCAAGAAATGAACCCTAAATTGAGTACTAAAAAAAATGCGAGCCTTGAATTAAAGAGCATGATCGAACAAGAACTTTATCACCAACGAAAAGATCAACCTACCCCAAAAATCGCATCCTTGAAAATCCAAAACAATAGGATCGTTGACCAAAAAGGGAAACCGTTCGTACTAAAAGGGATTTCGACCCACGGCATCGCTTGGTTTCCAGAAATCATCAATCAAAATAGTTTTACACGATTCAGGGACGATTTTGGGTTGAATACCGTTCGCATAGCTATGTATACTGCTGAAGATGGAGGCTATTGTACAGGAGGAGATCAACAAAACTTAGAATCGCGCATCGACCAAGGCGTTCAGCTCTGTCAACAATTGAACCTCTATTGCATCATCGATTGGCATATTTTATCCGATCAAGACCCACTTCAATATAAAGATCAATCCAAATTGTTCTTTGAAAAAATGGCCCAAAAATACGGAAAGACTCCAAACGTCATCTTTGAAATCTGCAATGAACCCAATGGAAATACGACATGGAACGATGTTACCCAATACGCTAATCAAATTATCCCAACCATAAGAGAACATTCAAACAATCTAATCATCGTTGGAACGCCTACTTGGTCACAAGATATCGATCAAGCCGCTAAAAGACCCCTAAAATACACCAACATCGCATACGCCCTCCATTTCTATGCCGCAACCCATAAAGACGATCTAAGAAACAAGTACCTTCAGAACGTAAATAAAATACCAATCATCGTCAGCGAATATGGAATTTGCGACGCAAGCGGCAATGGAAACATCGATGAAGCAAGCGCCAAACAATGGATCGATCTATTAAATAAGAATCAAACAGGAAGAATCCTATGGAACGCATCCAATAAACAAGAAACATCTTCGATTCTTGTACCAGATGCGAACATGGAAACATGGAGCCTGTCAAACCTTTCCCTAACAGGACATTGGTTGATTGATCAAGCAAATCAGAAGGAACCAATAAAATCAGAAAAAAAGGCAGAAGCCAGAGCTAAACTAACTACAACCTTCCAAGAAACAAATCATTGGGAAAATGGAAATCAATACAGCATGCAGTATTTAGCCTCGATTCAAAACAATACAAATAAAACAACAAGCTCTTGGCGGTTTGAAATCAAATTTCCTGAAGCCGTAAAAATCAATGATTATTGGAACTGCGAAATAGAACACGTTGACCAACGTACATTCATCTTCAGCAATAAAGAGTATAATGCCAAAATCAAAGCCGAGAGTTCAATACAAGATGTTGGCTGGATCGTCACAAGCAATTCCTTGATCGATCCAAAGACGATTCAAATAAATCCTTAAAAATAAGTATTGCTTTCTTTTGTATAACCCAGTACAATCCATTAAATGGGAGGGTTTAACATTCATGTGGATATTTTTAAGCACATTATCATATATATTTTTTCTTTTATTGAATATTATCATATACGCTAAGTATTATTTTACCTCGCGACTCACGGTCGGTGGATTTGCTCAAGTGCTCTACACACTTCAAAACAGCATGTCCGGATCCGAAAACACAGTCGCCGAAGTGATTGGAGATTTCTTCGCGCGTCAATGGCCTCTATTGCTGATCGGAACGCTCGCTTACATCGCGCTGCTGCTCGTTTATATTTACAATAAACAAGGAAAACTCAAAACAAAGTTCGATCCCACCAAATTTACACAAACACTCAAAGGAGGCATCATCGTTCTTCTTTGCCTGATGATCTCTGTCGATACTTTTCAAGGAATCGCTTTATATGAAATGCTCGGTATCGGAGAATATCAAGCAAGTCTAGGAAAAGAAAGCGATCTATACGAAAAATATTACGTCGATGCCAATACGACCGAAATCAAGTTTCCGGAGAAGAAAAGAAATTTGATCTATATACTCTGTGAATCCATGGAACAAAGCTATACTGACACAAAAGAAGGAGGCGGCTTTAAAAAGTCGCTCATTCCCGAGCTCACAAAGCTAGCCAAAGAAAACACTGACTTCTCCGCAAAAGACGACAAAAATTTGAACGGAGGATTAACCCCAGGCAATACAGTATGGACGATCGCCGGAATCGCAGCACAATCGATGGCCATTCCACTCAATATCGGGAATGGAGAATTCAACCGCAACTTTGAAGATTCGAGCCAGTTCATGCCGACAGTACAAGGACTCGGGGATATTTTAGAGCACGAAGGCTACCATAATTACTTTATGTGTGGATCCGACGCTGCGTTCGCGGGCCGTAAAAACTATTACGAGCAACACGGAAACTATCAAATCTTCGACTACAATACCGCTAAAAAAGATGGGATCATCGATGACGACTACTACGTGTTCTGGGGATATGAAGATAAAAAACTCTTTCAATACGCTAAAAAAGAACTCACGGACATCGCAAAAAATGATCAACCATTCAACTTTACGATGCTGACTGTAGACACCCACTTTCAAGATGGATACAAATGTCCAGACTGTCCTGATGAATTTGATTCCCAATACGAAAATGTCATCAAATGTTCAGACCATAAAGTCGCCGAATTTGTAAAATGGTGTCAAAAACAAGATTTCTACAAAGACACGACAATCGTAATCGCGGGAGATCACCAAAGCATGGACGGCTTTGTCGCCGAAGCCGTACCGGATGATTTCACGAGAAAAACATTCTTCACAGTCATCAACGGTCCTGAATATAAACTCAATCGAACTCGAGAATATTCGACAATGGATATTTTCCCGACAATCTTGGAATCATTAGGCGCGACGATCCAAGGAAGCCGCTTAGGATTAGGGACATCCTTGTATTCAGAAACACCTACGCTCATCGAATTGTTAGGTTACGATGAACTTAATCGACAAATGAGTTATACTTCAAAATTCTATAATGAAGTCATCATGAGCGGAGATGAATCGAAGATGCCAAAAAAAGAGGGAGAAGAGGAACAACAACCGCAAGAAGAACAACAAGTCGTTCAAGCTCCGACCGCACAAGAATATCAAGCCAATCGGGACAACTTCTCCGACTCCAATTATGTATGGACACCACCTGTCTATAACGAGCCTGTCTATAACGAACCTAGCTATACACCACCAGCACAGGATACCGGAACAGACAATCCAGGAGACAGTGGAACAACGACTCCACCTTCGACAGGAGGAGATAGCGGAACAACGACTCCGCCATCAACAGGAGGAGATAGTGGAAGTACGACTCCACCATCGACAGGAGGGGATAGCGGAACAACCACCCCACCTTCAAGCGGAGGAGATAGCGGAACAACCACGCCACCTTTAGGTGGAGGAGATAGTGGAACAACGACCCCACCATCAACAGGAGGAGATAGCGG
>Ga0137298_11269_pt1 | contig 14379 bp, 16 predicted proteins | sample RamsorincwithD2O_2_FD_97182 | JGI IMG/M metagenome (GOLD analysis project Ga0137298, IMG submission 97182) | Mouse cecal microbial communities from Vienna, Austria - Glucosamine amended with D2O | ecosystem: Host-associated > Mammals > Digestive system > Large intestine > Cecum | place: Austria...
AGTAAGAATACGCGTGAGTTTTATAAGAGATTGGATCTAGTGATCGCTGAGGCAAGTTATCCGGCAACTGGTTTGGGGATAGAGTTGGGTTGGGCGTACGATGATGGAGTTCCGATTGCAGTGCTTCATCGTAGCAACGCTAAGGTATCTCATTCTTTGTATGCGGTGACGCAAGAGTTTTATGAATATCATGATTGCAATGAGATACCAGCAATCATTAAGGATATTATCAACGCTCATCAGCACAACTAATACTTTAAGTTTACGTTGGAGGTCATGATGGCGGATGATAGTTTGGAATTGGTTTTGCGCGATGAGGTTGGCTTTTTGCAAGATTGTAAGATGCAGAGAGATTTGCGGGGTCATTCGCAGGCGGCTTGCTATATTTTAGAAAAAACGGGCCGGCAGTACTTCATGAAAGTATATTCAGGTGATCGCAAAGAGGATCTCTGGCGAGTGGAGGCGACTTACGCGCAGCTAAACGTCAATACTGCCAAAATTATTAAAACTGAATACTTGGAGCAACTAGACAAAACTTTTTGCATTTATGAGTATATCGATGGCAAGACTCTGAATGAGTTGCTTGGGGCTTGCGATATCACTGAAGCTGAAAATTTGGGGTATCTAGTAGGCAAAGAAACGAGTAAATTTGTTCAGCTGGAAGGGGATGCTGATAAATTTCAAAGTGAGTTTGAAGCGGAGCTGAAGCCTCTATGGGCTAATGCCTACCGCATAAAACGTGAATATAATATGTCACATGAACAAAAATTACCAGTGATTAATTTACCGCGTTTGGAAAAGTCGGCGCAACAACTTAAAGAATTTATTTACGCTACGAAACCAACTTTTGTACACAGCGATATTAATCTTAATAATATTATTATTCATGATGGCGAGCCATATTTTATCGATACAGATGGGGGTAAGATTAAGTTTCGGGCTTTAGATTTTCGGGGGAATTGTTGGTGGGGCTGGAGTGGTAGCAATGTTGAGAAAGAGCGGGCTATTTATCGAGGGATTTATCGGGGGATGTTCGATGATGCTATACCAGATAGTTTTCATCAGGAGCTAGCATTTACAATGATCTATGAGTTTATTATGCGACTATGGCGGTATCGTGATATTGATGAGCAAACACATTATTCCTTTTTGCGTTGGCATGAGAATTTAAAACGCACCAATTATTTTGAGAAGTATAAATTCCCTTGGTTTTGATTTGCTAAAACTAAAATTATGCTATACTGAAGTAGTAAGATAATCTAAAAATAAATATGAGTAATTATAAGATTCTGTTTTGTCTGCGCGCGTTAAAAAGTATTGTTGATAGTTTCGTGGATACGTTTTTGGTACTATATTTTTTGGATGTTTCGAGCGAGAATATTATTCCTTTAGGTATTTACCAATTAATATTAGTACTCACAGTCTATCTGACGATCTATTGCTGCCGTAATTTAGCTAAGTCGAAACATCGGATTATGCTACTGCGTGTGGGGATTGTTTTGGATCTAGTATATTTCTTATCGATTATTTTGCTGAAGGACAGGATCGTCGACTATGCTTATCTTGTAGGTGCGTTACGGGGTTTGGAGGAAGGTTTTTATTATTCAGTTTATAATACTATTGAGTCGGATGGAGTTAGTAACAAAGAGCGTACTAGATACATCGGTAACTATTCGTTGGTGAAGTCGACTTTGTCGGTTATTTTTCCGATCGTCTTTGGCGGAATGATTTATGCAACTGGCTTCGTGGAAAGTACAACTGTAGTTTTGGTCGTGGTAGCTTTGCGGATGGTTCTATCTTTTGTCTTTAAAGATAAAAACATTCCTCGCGTGAAAAAATCCAACATGGGTAAAGTACGTCAGATTACACGAGGAGATAAACGCTTTATGTATTTGTGTATTTCACGTTTCTTTGATGGGCTGACTAGTTCAGCCAGTATGTTCCCAAACATCGTGACGATATATTTTATTACGGTGTTTTCGAATAGCATTAGTCTTGGAATTTTCACAGCAGCAGCAAGCGTAGTCAACGGTGCTATGGGTGTTTTGTTTGCGAAGTTTCTGAAGAAGAAACATTACAATGGTATGATGGGAATATCAAGCGCTCTGACAGTGGTTGCGTTAGTAATGATGGTCTTAGACTGTAATGTAGTGACGATTATCGCATTTAGATTCTTGCGTGCGATCTCAAAGAATGCGGTGCATCTTGTCAACGAAGCAAATGTCTGTAATTTATGCAACGACCCTAAGATTAAGCGTGAACATAAAATGGAATACTGGATTTTAGTCGAACGCTCTTTGGTCTATGGTCGTATAGCAAGCTGTATTTTGTTTATTATGATGGCCTTTATGGACTCGTGGATACCGATCATGATGCTATTCGCGGTCTGTTTGGGTCTGTTCGCTTCGAGTGCCATACAATTTAATAATGCTATGGATCGGCATAGTCGACGCAGGCAAGTATCGCGCGAGTTGGCACCAGCTTATGAAACTGTGACCAAAAAATAATTACTTAAGTTTAGCATTTAGAACGGCTCAAATTATATAACCTTACAAAAAGCTTAAAGATACTGTATAATAAATAGTATGAATAGAAAGACTGCTAGCATTATGGTTGGAATTATCATAGTGCTGCTTGCTGGGATTGGTGTCATGGCATGGGTTCGAGGCATGAAACGCGAAGCGTTTGATTGGCAATATACCGTTGCAACTGACCTGAAATGGAAAACTATGATGAATGATGGCGGAAGTCACACTGATGAATACTATCAGATTAATTTTGATGAGCGCAAAGTCCGTAAACTAAAAGACGTATATAACGGACCGCAAAGAAAATATTTTGCTCGCGAAGAGTTGGTCTACGAGAAAGAGTTTGATGAGAAGACCGGCACAAAACTCGAAGAAGTCTTAGATAAGTTGTGGCAATCCGGAGATACGAATGAGGGGACTTACGACTTTTATACAATTGAGAAAGTTGATGCTGGCTCTAAATATATCTATGGCACAAAAGAGATTAACCAAATAAAGAGCTATCTGGAACGGTTAGATAAGCTAGCGCAGTAAAATCCTTAGTGGGTTTGCTTGTGGTATACTTATAGAGTAATGTTATCAGATCAAAAGAATTTACAAAGCCCAGATTTATCACCTGTTACCGAAAAAATGCGACAGGCTCTGCTTGATAAGCTAAAAACCTTACCAGCAGCGCCAGGTGTTTATTTTCATAAAGCTACTAATGGTGAGGTTATTTATGTTGGTAAAGCTGCGGTTTTGAAGAATCGAGTCCGTCAGTACTTTCATAAAACTCAGAAGGATCCAAAGACCGAAGCCTTGGTAAAGGAGATTGCTGACACGGATTGGATCGTAGTGGATACGGAAATGGACGCGCTTTTTTTGGAATCAGAGATGATCAAGCGTTACATGCCCAAATGGAATATCCTACTGCGTGATGATAAAACGGTTTCCTATGTGCGAATTAATATGAGGTCGGAAGTGCCATACGTTAGCTTTACGCGAACACCTCAAGATGATAAAGCTGTTTACATTGGCCCATTTTACGGCAAAACAGCTGTGGCAAAAGCATTGAGGATTTTGCGTAGAGTTTTTCCGTATTACGATAAACCATACGATGGGAAGAAAACTCTCAACACAGATTTAGGGTTGACGCCAGGTATTGAGATTGGTCGGATGAGTGCTCAAGAGTACAAAAAGAATTTACGCAAGCTTAGGTTATATCTTGAGGGCGGGCGCCATAAACTAATCAGCGAAATTGAAAAACAAATGCAGCAGGCTGCTAAAGAAGAACGTTTTGAGGAGGCGGCCGAGCTAAGAAAACAACTATTCGGATTGCGTGAGTTGCAAAAAAAGATAGTTTTTTCTGATAAAGAGTTTTTGGATATTTCTTCGGACCAGGCTTTAGTAGATTTGCAGAAGTTGCTAGGTTTAGCTGATCCGCCTCGACGAATTGAGGGTTATGATATCTCACACCAGTCTGGCACCAATGTGGTTGGTTCGATGGTAGTCTTTGCTAATGGCGTTTCAGACCGTTCTGAATATCGAAAATTTAAGCTACGCAATCAACGCAATGATGATACGGCGAATTTGCGAGAAGTGATTGAACGGCGCTTAAAGCATCAAGAATGGGATTTTCCGAACTTAGTGATTTTGGACGGTGGACTGATGCAGGTAAATGCAGTAAGGGATCTATTGTGGAATAAAAATATTGCCGTAATCGGTAGAGATAAATCTGGGGATCATACACGCAATGCTGCAGTTAGGATTATTATTCCTAAAATTGGTGAGAATCAGGAAGTAATGTTGTCGCCAGATTCGCACGTTGCTAAACTGATCGCACGCATTGATGATGAGGCGCATCGCTTTGCCATTACGTATCATACATTACTGAAACGTAAGAGTATGCTATCGTAATGTACTAATACGATAAGTTATCTTACTTTTTTGTAAGATTTCGTAAGAACATGCTATAATCAACATATGATTAAAAAGCAAATCTTTACTTTTATTTTGCGCTGGGCAGCATCAAGTTTTGGTATGTGGTTGTGTATTACATGGTTCGGTCGGATTAACCCAGAAGCTAATGAGTTCTTTGAGGAGATTTGGATTATGTATATTGTTGCGGGCTTGATTTTCTCATTAGTGAACTCAATTGTAAAACCATTAGTGAAGATGTTAGCTTTGCCTTTGGCTATTCTTACAATGGGGATTTCGACAATTATCATCAATACGGCGATGGTAGTCTTGACGGTGTATTTGCTACCAGGAGTAGAGATGGATTTTTGGGGAGCTTTTGCTTCCAGTGCCGTAATGAGCGTAATCAACTCAGTTGTCAACTTAATTATCTAGTCAATTACTTGATTTTAGCTTGCCACTGGAGTATAATAGTAATATGAATTTGGGAACACTATTTCAAAGTTTGACTTTTATTTCGGCGATCTTGTCAGTTTTGCTGATCCTTTTACAGCAACGTGGCGCATCGCTTGGTGCTGGATTTGGTAGCTCTGGTGAATTATACACGACTCGTCGTGGCTTGGAACGCTCACTTTACAATGCGACGATTATTTGCGTGTCGGTTTTTATTCTGTCAATTCTATGCTTATTGTTATTACCAATTGCTTAGGTGAAGGATAAATTTAATTACATAAAGGTATGAAACCTAAAACTAAAAAGCGTGGGCATAAGATAGCAAGACGATGGGAGCAGTTTTCTGAGCGAGCCCGTGAAGAAAGCAAGGAACATATCCAAGAGAATCTTATCAGCAGACTTCCTAATGCTCGTCGAGTACGATTGTTAATATTGGAATGGTGCTTGCTAGTCGTAGTAATTATTTCTTTGGCATTGACGCAGGCTTTTTGGTATCGGCAGTCTTACTCTATTCAGGCTTACGCAGATGGTGGAACTTATATCGAGGCGACTATTGGGCGTGTGAATTCCTTGAATCCGCTTTTTGCTACTACTGACAGCGAAAAGGTCTTATCAAAATTAATGTTTGCTACTTTGTCGACGATTGATTACTCTGGGCATGTTGGTCTGGGATTAGCCGCCTCAATTGTCCCTGATGAAACTGGTAAAGTCTGGACGGTGACGCTCAAGGATGGCTTGAAGTGGTCAGATGGTGAGCCGATTACGTTAGATGATGTATTATTTACAGTAAATTTGACTAAGGATGCAACGATTAATACGATTTATTCTTCAAATTTTGCTGGTGTGACGGTAGAACGACAAGGAGATGCGTTAGTATTTGCCTTGCCTTCAGCTTATGCGGACTTTGATTCGACGTTGAATTTACCAATTTTACCAGCACACAAATTAGCAGACGTGGCACCGGGACAACTTTTGGAACATGGTTTTAGCTCTAGTCCGGTTACTTCTGGAGCATTCAACTTTAATGCTATGCAGAACGTTTCAAGTGAGGGCGAAAAGATTGTTTATCTTTCAGCTAATCCGTATTATTATAAGACAACACCAATGTTAAATAGTTTCGCGATTCATACTTATGATAGTATGGAGGAGATTGTGACGGCGGTTTCAACTGGTGAAGTGACGGCTACCGCAGAGCTTTCGGCAGAATATCGTGATCAATTACCGACGGATAGTATTTATGAAAAACAGACATCTCTAGCTAGTGGTGTATTTGCTTTCCTGAATACCACAAGTACAATTTTAAATAATGTTGCGGTACGACAAGCAATTCAAAAAGGCGTTAATATAGCAGAAATACGTTCAGTACTTGGCGACGAATACCCATTAGATTACCCGATCGTTACTTCAGAAATTAAGGTGGAAGCTTATCCTGAGCTACCAGCTTATGACTTGGTTAGTGCAAAGGATGGGATTGCAAATGCTGGCGTCAGTGGCCAAACCTTACACCTAGTCACTATCAGCACAGGTTATTTTCCGGAGCTTGCGAATCAGTGGAAAGAGCAGCTAGAGAAACTCGGTTTCAAGGTAGAGTTGTCAGTCTATAGTCCTGGTCAAGATTTTGTTGTGAACGTAATTCGTCCACGTAATTATGATATCTTGTTGTATGAAGTAGAGTTCGGTGCGGATTTAGATTTGTTTGCATACTACCATTCTTCACAGGCAACTTCGACAGGCCTAAATCTTTCGAATTATGCTAATGCCTTGGTCGATGATCTGATATTAAGTTCACGTAGCACTATGAGCATGACGGCTCGTGCCGCAAAATATGAAACCTTTTTGAAACGATGGGTGACGGATGTGCCAGCGATCGGGATTTATCAGACAAGTTTAGTTTATTATTTCAATAAGAACGCACGTTCTTTCTCGGAAAATGATCGATTAGTCTATGCAACTGATCGCTTTGTGGACGTAGAATATTGGGCGGTTAATCGCACTACTAAGAATCGTACGCCATAATTTTGTTTTGAGCTTCTCAACTAACGTAAATAGTGGTATAATATATAGTATGAGAAGTTTATCTACAGATTTGAAAGCGGAGATTGGTAAAAAAGTTCAAGTTGCTGGTTGGGTTAATTCAAGGCGTGACCACGGTGGATTAATCTTTATTGATTTACGTGACCATAAGGGAATTATACAGTTAGTAATTACGCCAGAGTCGTCAGAGGCATTTAATGTTGCAGAAAGCTTACGTGATGAGTTTGTGATTTCGGCGGAAGGTACCGTGCGTGAACGCGCCGATGACTTAAAAAACCCAAATATTTCTACTGGTGATATTGAGATAGTTGTAGATAACTTAGAGTTGATCACGAAGTCAGAGCCGCTACCAGTAAATACGCATGATGAGGGTGATGCATCTAGCGAGGAAATGCGTCTGAAGTATCGTTATCTGGACTTACGCCGGCCGTCCATGCAAGGGATTTTAAAACGTCGTTCGGATTACTATAAGTTTATGCGTAGTTACATGGATGAACATGATTTTGTTGAGATAACGACTCCGATCCTAGCTAACTCTTCGCCTGAAGGCGCACGTGATTTCTTGGTTCCATCAAGGTTACATCCGGGACAATTCTATGCTTTACCACAAGCTCCACAGCAGTTTAAGCAACTTCTGATGGTTGGTGGCGTGCCACGCTATTATCAGATCGCACCATGTTTCCGTGATGAAGATCCTCGCGCAGACAGGTTATACGGTGACTTTTATCAGCTTGATCTTGAAATGTCGTTTGTGGATGATGGAGAAGTCGTGCGTACGACCATGGAGCCGTTAATCAAGCGTTTGGTGACGGAATTTGCGGGTAAGAAATTACTTAGTGAAGATGTGCCACGTATTCCATTTAAAGAAGCGATGGAAAAGTATGGTATTGATAAGCCTGATTTGCGCTATGGTTTGGAACTTATTGATCTGTCGGAAGCCCTGAAAGATGCAGAGTTTAAAGTTTTTCAGACTCCTTGTGTGAAAGCGATTCGGGTACCAGGTGGTGCAAAGTTTACGCGTAAGCAGATCGATGAGTGTACTGAGCTTGCGCGTAAGAATGGTGCTGGCGGTTTGGCGTACATATTATATGAGAATGGCGATGTACGTAGTCCTATTGCTAAGTATCTAAAGGCTAGTGAACTTGCGGATATTCAGAAATTAACTGGTGCTGAAGATGGTGACGCAGTCTTCTTCGGTGCGGACGAGCGTGATAAAGTAAATAAAGTCTTAGGCCAAATGCGAATTGCTTTTGCGGATGCCCTAGGTCTAAAAGACGATAATGTAGTAGCGTTGTGCTGGATCGTCGACTTTCCGTTCTATGAATGGGATGATGGCGCCAATAAACTAGACTTCGGTCATAACCCATTCTCATTGCCAAAAGGCGGCCTCAAAACGATTCGTGAAACCGAAAATAAGCTCGATATTGTTGCTGATCAGTACGATATGGTGATGAATGGTTATGAGATTTGTTCGGGTGCAGTTCGCAATTATAGTCCGGAGATTATGTATGAAGTCTTTGGTGTACTAGGCTATGGTAAAGAATACGTCGAAGAGCGCTTTGGTGGTATGCTGAACGCATTTAAGTTTGGCGCGCCTCCGCATGCAGGTTGTGCTTTTGGTATCGACCGTATGTTTATGGTGCTAGAGAGCATTACGAATATTCGTGATATTGTAGCTTTCCCGAAGAACGGTTCTGGTGTGGACTTGATGATGAACTCACCATCGACGGTGGATGAAAAACAACTTGAAGAAGCTCATCTTGAGTTAATCAAAGACGACGAAGATTAAGACTATGATTAAGGCTAAGAAGATTGCCTTATTCGAACAAGACTAATTAAAAGTGCTGGTTGATACAATTTTTATAACACAGTTCTGTGTTATAATGATAATATGGTTTGTATTGCGGCGTTTATTATCTTGTGTTTGGTTGGAGTATTTGTTGCCTTCTTGAGCATCTTTCGTCGTGATATTGGAAAAAAATACTGGGCCGTTTTTAAGAAAGCTTGGGGCTGTGTTTGGAAAAAAGTTCGTTTGCAAAAATGTGAAACTAATTTTAAGGACGACGTCAAGAATACTTTGCTCAGTAAGATTGTCTTGAAGCATCCGCAGTGGGTAAAGCCACTGGGTATTGCGATCGAAACGAGCGCGATCTTGATTGTAGTTTTAACGATTTGGTCTTTGGTTGAAGCGGTTAAGGCGATTCTAGCGCTTTGGGTCTTTGGTACTTGTAATGTCTCTCAGCCAGCCAGCTGTGCTTTAGGCGCAGAAGTTTGTGGCATTGATGCGGCGGAGCCTCAGAACCCTATCGAATGGACGGGGCGATGGTTTTCAGAATGGGGCGAGATTTTTGCAAATATTCCGGATCGCTTTCATGATTGGAAGGTGGAAGATTATCTGGTTGAACCGTATAGCTTTGTGAACAAATATCAAGATGGCAATGAGCTAGCGATGGATATTTTTGATCCAGGTTGCTCAGTTTGTCTACAGAGCTATCGTAACCAGAAGAGTTCGGGATTTTTCGATAAATATAATACCGTTTTGATGGTTTACGCAATTCAATTACCGGATGATAGCTATAAGTTCAATAACTCTGATCTTATTGCTAAATATATGCATGCGGCTGACATGCTTGATACTGACTATGCCGGTAAGATTCTAGATCGCCTCTTCACTGGAGTAAATGATAAAGGCGTGATTTATCAATCAGTTTTGATGCAAAGTTCTAGCGAGGAGGCAGAGCATATATTGCAAGCTTGGTTGGCGGAATTTGGTATGGATAAAAAGGAACTTGAGCAGTTGATCGAGGTCGCGCATAGTGAAGAGGTGGTACAGATTATGCAAGAAGTGAAAACGATGGTCGAGGATAAGATTCATGCTAAAGGCATACCAACTTTAATATACGACGGAAAGAAACATAATGGCCTATATAAAGCAGATTAGCTTTGGTTGTTTTGCTGTGCTGGCTTTAATTTTGGTTGGCGTGTTGACTTGGCCTGTCAATGCTCTTAGCGCAGAGCAAAATGACGCAATTGTCCAGAACTGCAGTAATATTAAGCAGTCTTTGCAACAGCTACAAAGAGCAGATTCGCGTACGCGAGCTTATTTGGGATCGGCCTATGAAACTATATCGACGCGCTTTATTACGCCGCTAAACGTGCGCATGGTGCGTAATAATCTCACCTCGACGGTTTTATTCCGGATTCAGAATGATTTCAGTTCAGCGCAGGCAATTTTTCGTGACAGCTATGTAGATTATATGCGAGAGCTAGAGAATTTGATTGCGACCGACTGTACTCGCGCGCCAGAAGATTTTTATAATAAGTTGATTTCAGCACGCAATAAGCGCGAGGAATTACGCTCGGTAACTAAGCAGTTAGCTGATCTTGCGAACGAACAATATCAGACTGTCGAGGAGCTGCGGAACACATTATGAATCCAGGAGTTAATGGGAATAGAAATTTGACGTTGCTGGGTATTGGCGCGTTGATATTGACGGTGTTTACAACGAGCGTAAGTCTGTGGATCTATCGTAGTTCAGGGGATATTTATCTCGATCGTTCACGACCTGGGTATTTGCCCGATGAGGATGAGGCTGATGAAAACTCTCAAGCTAGCAATAGTAGCTATACTTTCAATGATACTGGCGTATTGACAAAAAGCGAACTAGAGGAGTATTTAAGGGAATTGCAAGCTGTTAATAATCGCATCCAAGCCTTGGCGGATCCTTATGCGCCAGGACCTTTGTCGGACCTGTCGCTCGGCATCAGATTTGAGACTAGGGAAGATGATATAAAGAAATAAGTAAGCCCTATTCATTGTGGCTGTTTTCACCAGCAGTGCGCGGTGCATGGAGGTATTGAGTGGCGGCAGATTCTTGGTTTGGGCCGTATACGAGTTTGCGTAACCACAAATCAGCTGGACCGGCCGTCATAAGTAAAATCAAATAGCCTTTGTCATGCCATTTAGCCAAGTTGTGAGATAGCTCCTCATTAAGCTCGGCTGATTCGGCAATTTTTTTGTTGGATAGCTTATTGATAAAATCACTTGGTGTGAGGATTTTTAGATCTGGATCTTCGCGTGTAAGATAAGTCGGTAGCCAATATAGTTTTGTGACGCCTTGAAATACATCAGCATAGTTATCAATTATGCCAGCTTGTCTGGTGTTTTGGTGTGGTTCGTATAGCACGACTACTCCGCGTAGCGCTCGGCGCTCAGCTTCTTCGAGAGCGATTTGCACGGTCGCATAGACCTCTTCGGGATGATGAGCGTAATCAGAATAATAACCCTCAGAAACTTGTTCAAAACGTCTTCCGACACCAGGAAACTCGTTGATCACCTTCACAATTTTTTTGCGAGTTGCATTAGTGAATCGCGCTAGACCTTTTGATGGTGGCAGTATGCGTTGCATTACATCGATGGCAAGCGTTGCATCATAACGCCTAGCTTCACCAGCCAAGGTCACGTCAGTAGCGATTTCGTTACCATGAATGACCTGCTCACTTTGATTCTCAAATTGCCAGAAGGCTTCTTTGTATGCGCGCTCAGTAGAATAAATATCAGGGTGATCATAAGTGACCACTGGGATGACGGCAAGCCATGGATGAAAAGCTAAGAAATTGCGGTCGTATTCATCAGCCTCGTAGATAAAATATTCTGACTTTGGATCATAGCGACCAGCTGGCGCAAAGGGTAAGGTCGTGCCAATGAGGTAGGAAACTGGTACTCCGAGCTTGAGACAAGCCCAAATAATCATAGCGGTAGTGGTAGTCTTGCCGTGTGTGCCAGCGATTGCAATCATCTTGAGCTTGAGTTTTTTAATGAGATAGCTAATCAGCTCATCGCGCTTAGTAATGCGCTTGATCTTGAGCTTCTTAGCCATGAGTAACTCTGGATGGTCTTCTGGTAGAGCCGAGGTATAGACAAACCAGTCGACCCCCTCATCTTTATGACGGGCCTTAAGGAACTCTCCATCTTGTTCGCCAAGATAAATCTTGATATTATTATCAGTGAGCTCTTTCGTGACAGCACCAGGCTGCTGATCGGATCCAAAAACTTGCATACCTGCTTCTTTTGCCATGAGAGCCAACGGTCCCATTCCAGTGCCAGAAATTCCAGAAATATAAATATTCATGAGCTTATTGTAGCATATTTGTGGTACAATAAGTGCAGAAATGGGTGGAAAAAAGTCAAATCGCATCAGTGGAATCTTACGGAGATCATTTAAGGCCATACGGACTTGGCAGTTGTTTTTGATACTAATACCACTGGTATTTTTTACGGCAACCTTGTTAAGATTTGACCATTTGAAGATGGTTGAGCTACGCGATGCAGTGCTGACTGCTGATGAAGTTGGCAATGAGGAAGATCTCAAACAGGCGCTTACGGCACTAAGGGATTTTACTTATTCGCATACAGTTATTAATATTACTGAAAATAATGGTATACAAATGATAACTTTTGGTACGGGTCCATTTTATCTTGAGAATCAGTACTTGCGTGCTGCGAATGCTGCGATTGAAGCCGCGAGGGAAGAACTGGCAGTAGATACCAATCCCAATGGTAATATTTATGCGGCGGTAGCGGCGATTTGTCAACCCCAAGCGATCGCAGGCGGATGGCAATGGTCGGATCAGCGATATTTAGATTGCTGGACTTCTGAACTGGCGAAATATCCAGAGTCGGACATCCCAGACAATGTTCTGACCGCCAAAGTTCCGTCTACAGAGTTATATCGTTATAATTATGCTTCGCCGATTTTTTCTTGGACACCAACAGGTTTTGCAATTTTGGCCTGCATTATCTTATCTATGATTATTATAGTGAGATTTTTGATTTGGTGTGTCTTGAAAATTGCTTTATTGTTCCTCAAGAATTTCTAAAGCGCCCTTAAAAACTTCCCCAAATATTTTCTCAATAACTCCCAAAGATAGCCTTTTTCGATAAAACATAAGATTTTTGGTTGATTCTCAAGAAAACCTCTTGACGCTATTGATAATTCGGCTTAAGATAAGAATATAATAATTCTAAGGAGGAACCTAATGGCCTATCAACATACCAATAGTAAAGGTATTACCTATTATCTACACAAGTCCGAAGTTACTTTGCGCGGTGGCAAGCCACAAACTATCTATTTCTTTACCAAGACCGCAGAGGGTGGTAAGGGTACTCCATGTGATTTACCAGAAGATCGCGTTGTTAATGAAAACCCACGCAATGGTTTCTTGACTTTGAAAAAGAAAGATTCCGAGAAGAAATAATTTTCGCACGTCGGATTGATTATTTAGGTATAATAGTAGCACCTCTTTTGGGGGTGCTACTAGCTTTGCGATAATAAAATTTAAGCTTGACAATTTTACTAATCTGTGCTACAATGGCAAGTATAGCACCAGTGATGGTGGCTCTTGGGGTGTGTATTTGACTCCATTGTCATAATATTACGATGCGTTTTCTAAAAAATATCCACTCGTAGGGGGGCAAGTAGGACAAGACCCTTCTGATAAAATCTTAGAAAAAATTAAGTTTACTCTATCCAAAAATGGATTATATGGTATAATAAAGTTATGAGTAAAAAAGTTCAAGATAAGGCTTCTGTGCGTAAGCGCGGAATCAAAGAATTATTAATTGGTGCAGCCATCGCGGCAGTTGGTGGTCTTGCTAGCTATGCCTCATATAGCTCAGCTCGTGCTGGTGAAACTTACACAGTCTACACTGGTGTAATTGCGATTGGCATCGTCTATGCCCTCAAGGGTGCTTTCGATCTCGCATTTCCAACCGGTTTCAAAAAATCCGACAGCATCAGCGACGACCCGAAAAAGGTTGAAGCTGCCGAGGCTGACATCGTAAAAGAAGAAGAATAGTTGTAAAGAGACTATCACCCGAAATACCGCAGGCCTGGGCTTGCGGTATTTTGTAGGCTAAGTTGCTATTGCAATATGCGAGCTTTCTTGATATAATTAGAGCAGTTCCATGCGCTCGTGGTGGAATTGGTAGACACGCTACCTTGAGGTGGTAGTGGCGATTTTAAGCTGTGCTAGTTCAAGTCTAGTCGAGCGCACCAAAGTTTATAAGGAGCCGATTCTTGGTCATTTTGCCCCTGTTGTTTTGCGGTAAAAACCTTACCAAAATCGTGTTCCATTTTTTGTGCCGATTTTTGCAATTTTTCCAGCCATGGGTAAGGTTCTACCTCTAGGACGCGTTTGGTTAAAACCTTACCTTTCTTGCTGTAACGGTCAAAACACTCCACGAGGTAGACAGCCCTCTCGACCCAGCCAACCCTCTGCTCCAAGCCAGCCATCACAGCCTACGCAACCAGCCAAAAAGCCTGATTATAATCTCAACGACAATTACATAATAGCTTTTTGTATGGCGGCAATTAGTGGAAATACTGCTAATTTTCAGGCTGTTGGAAAGTCTTCAGAAGCGGCAACCAACGCTTGCGTCGCTAAAGCTGTAAGTAGTGCACGTTCC
>Ga0137298_11274_pt1 | contig 14315 bp, 14 predicted proteins | sample RamsorincwithD2O_2_FD_97182 | JGI IMG/M metagenome (GOLD analysis project Ga0137298, IMG submission 97182) | Mouse cecal microbial communities from Vienna, Austria - Glucosamine amended with D2O | ecosystem: Host-associated > Mammals > Digestive system > Large intestine > Cecum | place: Austria...
CCCATATTTTGTTAATGCAATATCGGCAACTGCCCCTTATAGATGAATAATATTTCAAGCTTGCGTTGCTTGACTGACAAAGATTTTTTTGGTCGCCTTAAAACTTTTTTTTGAATTGATTGTTATTGTTTATGATAATGGAAATAGAAATATTGTATTTCCGCAATAAAACTTATAAGATGCACCCATGATAACTTAGTAGTCATGGGTGTATTTTTCTAAATTTAAACTATGATATTACAATTCGGATTAATCTTATTGTTTCTTGCGATTGGCGAGTTTATTGTGTGGCTCACGGGCATCCCGGTTCCGTCAAGCATAATAGGCATGTTGCTTTTGGCGGCATCGCTCAAATCCGGCATCGTAAAGCCGCGTCAGGTTGAGAAACTTTCAAATTTTCTTGTGCACAACCTTGGTTTTTTCTTTGTGCCGGCAGGTGTTGGACTAATGAATTGCCTTGGACTTATTTCAGAACAATGGATTCCAATTCTTGGTGCGGCGGTTGGAAGCACAATTGTAATAATCTCTGTCACCGGATGGTCTCATAGAATAGTGCGAAAGACATTCTCACACAAACATATTTTTAAACAAGGAACTGAAGAAATAGAGCAGTAATGGAATTTTTAAGTAATAAGTTTTTTTTGATTGCGGCAACTTTTCTGTTTTATCTTGGCGCACAATTTTTACAGAGGCGCACGGGCATAAAACTGCTTAATCCGATTTTGCTGGCAATTGCAGCAATGATATGTTTTCTGATGCTGTTTGACATTGACTATAAAACATATCAGGCCGGAGGGGAATACATTGATTTTTGGTTAAAACCGGCAGTTGTGGCTTTAGGGCTTCCGCTATATAAACAATTGTCTACAATCCGAAAGCAGCTGTTGCCGCTGCTGATTTCCGAATTAGCCGGTTGTGTTGCCGGGATTGTTTCTGTAGTTGTGATTGCAAAACTGTTGGGTGCATCGCATGAGGTGATAATGTCATTGGCCCCGAAAGCTGTCACCACGCCAATTGCTATGGAGATTTCATCGGCGGTAGGAGGCATTCCGTCGCTCACAGCCGCTGTAGTTGTCTGCACTGGTATTTTTGGAGGAATGGCGGGATTTAAGATTATAAAAATAAGCCGGATAAAAAGTCCGATAGCCCAGGGATTGTCCATAGGAACTGCGGCTCATGCTGTAGGCACGTCGGCTGCCATGGAACGAAGCGAACGCTATGGCGCATTCTCATCGCTTGGACTCACACTTAACGGTTTGTTCACAGCAATGCTTTCACCCTTTATCCTGCATTTAATAGGCGTATATTAAGTTAACCTGCGCCTATTAAGGCGTAGGTTAAACTTAAGACGTAGGTTAAACCCAAATTCTTTGATGAATCCGACTGACGTTAGATGCAGATATCACCGCAGGCCATCTCAAGGGTCTGTTTCACGACCGCGTTTGTCGATGTAATACCAGTTGTCGCTTTTCCAATAATTGTATTCGCCCCGGCTTCTCTCCACTACTTTCTTCTATATAAGATGAAAGGAACCGAAAAATGCTGTTGCTTATACTATTTAATTATGACTTTTTAATTATGACTTTCTTGTTATTGATAATGTATAATCCTTTTTGCAGATTTGATATTGCTTTATCCTTGTTGTCATATTCACCAATGCAAATGCCCTGAAGGTTGAATACTCTTATCGGTGTGTTCTTTTCGGCTTCCGATATGATAGAAAGAGAGGCATATTTACTCACCGGCAGATGCTCGTCAAACCACTCGATATTGCGACGGAGAGCGTTTTTGATGCGGTCTGCTCTGAGTTGGGCTGTTTGGCTCGAATCTTCATCCCATCTTTCACAATCATTTCTCCATGCGGCATCAAGAGGTAGAACAATATCGTCAATGTAGTCGAATATTTCATTTAACCTATTGGGATATACTTCCTCCCATACAGCTTTAACGGATTTGCAGAAACTGTCATACCGGATTATATCTCCTATCCAATGAGGCGTGATTCCGTAATGGACTTTCATCCGGAAGGTGTAGTCAGTCTTTTCTCGATTATAACATACAAGATCCCATATGGGGCCTGCTACCCATTTTGCATTGTCTGCCAAATCTTTATGCAGATAGAAACTGCCGTGAAAACCGTCTGGATTGTCCATAACTTCCTGCAATATGAAGAAACGTGCCATACTTTCAACATCAATATATTCCTCCCATTCGGTCGAAGTCTTATCGGAAGAATATATTGCAGCGTTTATTGCCTTAAACTCGTTGGTAAGCCATTCCAGTTGAGCATCTGACAGATCTTCTGGCGAATGATAGCGTAGTGTAAGGTTCCATCTGTTGTTTTCAGGAATTGTAATCTGACTTTCGTCACGATAGTTGTCAACCTCGACAAGCCAGCCCCCTTTTATCAAGTCAGGGTTTGTTTCCTTGTCCTGTTGTTCATAGATATTAACCCTGTTTTCGTCAATCCGTATGGTTTCGGTAAGAAAATATAGGCCGATATAGTCGCCGTTCAATACAACTTCGACCGGTCGGAAACTCGGGGTCCATTCCATTCCCATCAGTTTCCCCAACTGTAATCCTGCGACAGTGTCTTCGGTAGGTTTCAGCAACGCCCAATGTTTGTTTTTAGGCATACCAATCAGGGCAGTCTTTTTACCAAGTTTTATTTTGTATGGTTTCTTAGGCCCTTTCCAAGAAGAATGGCCTCTGCCTCGTATTTGCATGGGCAACGGAGCTGCCTTTGAGCCAAGGGCATCTATACCTTCCGCTCCCATCGGGTCAAGGTGGTAAGAGGCGTTTAGATATACCTCCTTAGACACAATCGGTTCATTATTTTCAGTATCTATGTACAATACCGGCAAGGTCTCGGATATGGATATTGTAGATGAAGCTGGCGGATTTACTGCGTCTATTTCGTCTGTACACGAAAAAAGTGTCAATGCTGCTAAAAAGCAGCCGATTGTTTTTACGGGATTTATCATAACTATTGTTTTAGTGATGAAAGCAATTTATATGTGGTGTCCATACTTGACAATGGAGATATATTTGCGCCGGAAAGTTCCACCATGTCGGCAAATGCCATGATTTCTGACAAAAAACCTTGCGTATATAACTGGTTTCCGGCGGCAAGTGGATTAAAGTTATTTCGCTCTATAAGTGTCTGTTCTGCATTAGTAAACAGACCCAATTTCTCAAGCGGTATTCCGGCAATCCTTTTCGGATGCGGGTAAAAGCAAAGTCGCTCCATCTGTTCAAGCCGATATTCTCCCGCTTGAGTGTTGACATGGAGCGTTTCTTTTGGATTAGTCCACGAGTAAGCAGTGGATAATTCAATGAAGCCTTTGGCTGTTCCATGAGAAAGTAATCCCTGAATAGTCGTTGTTCCGTTCCTGTCAATCTGCTGTACTGACTTTAATTCAGCATTGCCGAATAAGTATAGCACCAAATCGAGCGGGTGAATGAACAAATCCGTGAAAGGGTTTCCTTCGGGATACGCTCCTGTGTGATATGACATGGTATAGTTTATCGGTTCATTTTTTGCCAACCGTTTTTTCAAAGTTTGGGTTAGTGGTGAATATCGTTTCTGCATACCGACCATAACAAGTTGTTTTTTGTCAGCGGCGGTCAATCGTTCAAGCTGGTCGAGTGTCTGACATGGAGGTTTTTCCACAAATAAGTATTTACCGGATTCAATCACATGGGTGCATATATCATAATGCGATTGCGGCGATGTGCATACAAATATACCTTCCACTTCACTGTCATTCAATACAGTATCTAACGATGTCGTGGCTGTCACACCGAAGCGTCGCTCAATCAACGCCAACTTGTCAGGGCTTTTACAGCAAATGTATTTTAGCCGTATTCCTAAATATTGCAGAACCGGATAGAGGTTTTGCAGTGCATGGCTGCCAATGCCTACAAATGCGTATAAGGCAGAATATGGCGATTGCAGCATCTTACGGTTGCGCTGTGACCGCCAGCGTTGTATGCTTTTGTCTATGAGATTCTTCATTTCTTTATGCTTTTGAGATAGTTGCGATAATTCAGGCTGCTGTCAGCACACCACTGGTATTTGCCATAGAACATTTCAATTAGCTTCTTTGGCAAGAACTTTTCCAGATTACGGAGCAGGATAATGTCATATTTCCTATGGAAATTGATCCAACAGCTGTTACACTCTTTCGAATAACGGCATTGCGTCGCAACACTTTCAGCTGAATTAAAGACTTCATCAAGTGTCTTTTCCTTGATATTGCCGAGAATAACATCAAGGTTTTGACATAGAGGAACATTCCCGTCAGGATGTATAACAAGCGAGTTGGTGATTGATTGGCAACGCAGGCTTAAATGTCCGTTGCGCCATTGGTCGTAGAGTGCCACAAAATCATAGTTCTCCTGTGTGTCGTGTATGTTGGAGGGGATTTGTGTAATATATTCATCTTCCTTCACCTGCAGCATTTCGGCCTTAGTGTCGAAATATGCCATCGTGCCGTATATGCCTATGCGTATATCAATCCCGTATTTTTTTGCAATATCAATTGTGTATTCCATGTCCTTGAAGCCGTTGAACGGTGAGAGGCAGAACATAAGAGATATGGGGATTTCATCTTTCAGTTCCTCTATAACCTTTATTACATTGTCGTAACCGTCAACGCCTCGCATATATTTATAGGTATTACGATTGCCGTCAAGCGAGAGGTAGAGATGCTTGGGGCGATAACATCTTGTGAGGTCTATAACCTTTTGTGGCGACAGGCAATTTGAGAGTAATGTATAGTTGGGGTGATTTATCTGAAACCACTCCAATATCTCGGCAGCCTGTGGATGCAAAACGAACTCACCGCCTTCGAGTCCTATTGTAGTGTGGCGACTTATGCAGTTGCTTGACATTAACGACACGATTTCATTTTTTGAGAGCGTGTCGTGGGGTTTCTGCCATATAGAACAGTGGCGGCAGCGCGACTGGCAGCGATTGGTGGTGTAAATCATCAACTGCGCCAGTTTCTTGCTTTTAGGGAACATAATATTCCGCACAAGAAGCACTCCATTTAGTATGTAGTCTGATAGCCGATACATATCTTTGTCTTTGGTGTCGAAAAATTCACCATATAGATGAAATCAGACACCAAAGACTGCATACAGCAGCAAAATTATTTAAATTACCATGTTTAATCTCAATCCTATCGGAATCGAGAACTCAAACGGCTTATCTTGACGTATTGTCTTAATATCTGAACCGGTGTTGAAATAATATTTGAAGGATGGTTCAGCGTATATGCTGAATGACGGTGTGAAATGATACTGGATGCCAAGTCCACCCTCTACCGACCACTGCAAAGGAGCATTAATATGGAGTAAATTTTTATTAGTAGTTCCTAATTTCGGATAATATTCCAAAATTGATTGAGTGCCATAAACAGGAATATCTAATGCACCACCACCTTGGCCATATAGCGAGAATCCGTTGTATGTGAATATCCTATAGTTGAATTTTAACGGAACACCTATGTAATGTATGCGTTGGATTGTTTCCTTGTTAATCAACTCGCTTTCCGAAAGGAAGTCTGACCGCAAGAGCGTATAACGTAGGCCGGTTTCTATGCTCCAACGTGATGAAAGCGATTTATTGAGTGACAATCCGATAACCAACGGCATATAATGACATGTTTTCTCTGTAACGTCGATTTCTCCAGCAGGACCTTCCACATTCGGGATTCCAGGATTCGGTATCCGATATTTGTTATAGTCATTTTCTCCAAGCGTACCGGAATATGCCAATGACAATGACCAATTTGAGATCTCGGCGTGTTGTGTGCTTGGGAAATCTTCCTGAGCAATTGGTTCTTTTAGGTTTATGATATTCGGGAATGCTCTTATTGTGTCGTTTGCAATACTGTCATTCTTAATAGAAGGTATGCTGTCGGCAGTAATTGTTATCTCTGCAATATTTCGTTGTGTCTCAGGATGCTGTATTGTCTTGTGAACCCGTTTTATCCTTGGCACGATACTGTCAGTCGCTGAATTAGCACCCTCAATTGAGTCGGTAACGAAGGGTATTTCTTTGTCTGTGTTACTGCTTATAATCGGTGTTGAGGGTGTTTCTTCTCTGCGGTTGATGGCCCAGTGCCAGATAAGCATTATAATTCCAATAATTGAGAGGAGCCCCATCTCCATACGATATTGCGTAATCATACGTCGCAGCATTGCTTTTGCGTGCGAAAGCTGCGAAGATGAAGAGTGAGGCGCGATGCCGAGCAGAGCTGCAATTTCTTTATGCGAAAGTCCATCAAGAACTGCAAGCCGAAAGACCTTGCCGTAGCCCTCAGGCAATTTTTCGATAATTTTATACAATTCTTCCCAAGTCAGCTCTCGTCCCTCATCTATGGTCGCATCGACATTATCTGCAAATGCCGTATCTGACATAGGTACAGAAATATGACTTGCCTCATTTCTCAAGTACTGTATAGACAAGTTCTTCATTATTGAAGTAAGCCATGCCTCTAATTTTGTCCCATTCTTGAGTGAACTTATTGAAGTAAAAGCTATCAAGAAACCGTCATGCAGTATATCTTGCTCAACATCAATATTGTGGATATAGTAACGTACTACATCCGTCATTGACGAAAGATAAGCCTGATAGAGAATACCGAAGGCTTCTCTATCTCCGGATTGGCATCGTTTAACAAGCTGTACTTTATCCATTGATTTAAATATACTAATAATAGACGGAGGATAGGTCAAAAGACTGCATCTTATACCCCAAAAAAATCAATACTATAAAAAGAATCACTCATGAACGTGAAACTAAATATTTGTCTGCCAGGTAATATATTCGTATCTGTCTCCACGATGACGCATTGACTGTATTCTGATACAGCTGTAATTTTGCAGAAAAATTACAGCTATGAAGGAGAACGACTATTATGGGCATTACAAGGCCTTTGTAAAAGAACTCAACAGCAAGCCGGATCAGACACTCCAGATCTATTGCCGGGAGAATGGTGTGGTGTGGCGCCGTCTGTATGACTGGATGCGTCGGCATCACATATCCCTTAAAAAGCTATATCAGACGTATCGCGCGGAACCGAAAACAGCGGTCCGCATGACCGATAACGCAGATAATATCGAATTCAGAGAACTGATTCAGGAACGTGTCAATGCCGGACAATCCTGTCTCTGCGGGGATGTCAACGTAATCAAAGGCGTGTGCCTTAAGCTGCCGTCGGGCATAACGGTAAGTCTGGAAGACTGCGGTGTCGAGGTGCTGTCACGTTTGATTGCCGGACTTGCGGGAAAGGAGGTGGCCGATGTTCTCTCTTGACGAAAAAATAAAGTTTTATCTCTGTCAGCAGCCGGTGTCGATGCGATACGGTATAAGAGGTCTGACCAATAAGGTTCTTTCCTGGCCCGGATTCTCTCCGATGTCAGGCAGCGCATTCGTATTCTTTTCGGCAGACCGACGGCAAGTGAAGATACTCAGATGGGACTGCGACGGATTTCTGCTGTATCAGAAGAAACTGGCCAAAGGCCGTTTCCGTAATCTCGTCTATAAGGGTAGCGACGGCTGTCTGCAGGCTTCCTACGAGGAGATATATTTTTTAATGAGGGGCCTCTCGCCTGTGACCATGAAGGCTGACAGTCGCTTCAGATACGACGATAGTGGCATATAATCATTTATCAACCAATAAAATAGCGCTATAAAAATTAGGAAAATCCAGTTATTTTCACTATCTTTGTATAGTGAATGATCAGGAAATCATAGTGCTTCTTCAGCGTCAGCTGGAGGTGTCGCAGGCTACAATCGATGGCCTGCGCACTGCCATGCGAAGCATGGAATCCACCATCGAGGATCTCAGAAAGACGATACGTTCGCTCGAACAGGCTCTGCTCGACAAAGGCATCGAGACAGCCAAGGCGAAGAGAACCCTTAAGAACGTGGCCGCCCTCATGGAGAAGCACAATGAACGTCAGCCTCAGCCATCCGAATCGGATCCGGAGTTCACACCTAAGAAAGAAAAGCCCAGGTATGACCCGAAATCCAGAGGAAACAACGGCGCGCGTCGGTTCACGCACATGGAATGCGAGGAACGCCTCATCATTGACGAGCCGGAAGAAGTGGGTCTTGACGGAGCGCGTTTCCTTAAGTATAAGGACAGCATCCGATACTGTGTCGAACCCATGAAGGTGATAAAGGAGATACACAGGGTGGCCCTCTACAGCAAGGACGGAACCATAATAAGTGGCAAGGCTCCGTTTGCGCCTCTGCAGAACTCGAATTTTGACGGAAGCTTCATAGCGTTCTGTGCCCAGATGCACTACATGTACTCGATGCCGGTAAACCGCATAGCCTCCTGGCTTGGAGACAACAACTTCCGGATCGGACGCGGGACGATAGGATCGCTGCTGTCGAAGGCTACGGCGGTCTTCGCAAGACTGCATGAATGTCTGCGGCTGGCGGTGCTCGAGGACTCCTATATAAGCGGAGACGAGACGTTCCATAAGGTGCGGGTGGAAGATAAAAACGAAAAAGGACTGAAAATCAAGAAAGGATATATCTGGGATCTGGTAGCGCATCACCTCGGTCTGGCATACTTCTGCTACAGTCAGGGGGCAAGATCGGAGAAAGTTTTCGAGGAAATCATAGAAGGTTACAAAGGCACATTCCAGAGTGACGCAATGCCGGTATACCGCAAGCTGGGCGACGGGAAATATGACGGAATCACAAGGATAGCCTGTCTTCAGCATATAAAGAGAAAGTTTATCGAAATAAAAGGGATCCCGGACGCTGCGGAAATCCTGCGGCTGTTCAATCTGCTGTATGACCGTGAGCACCGTCATCGCACAGGCCATGACGGATGGACCGCGGAGGATAATCTGAAATGGAGAGAGGTGTACGCTCCACCCATACTCGACAGAATAAAGGCCAGACTTGACTCGGTAAAGACAAATCCTGATGTTCCCAAGGACTCGGACCTTATGGGAGCGGTGACATATGCCCTCAATGAATGGGAATGGGTACCCGGCATCTTCAGCGGCGGCGACTATGACCTTGACAACAACCTGATCGAGCGGATGCAAAGACTTGTGTCGCTACTGAGGCGCAACTCGCTCTTCTTCGGCTCACACAAAGGAGGCGAGACGGCAGCAATGTACCTGTCGCTCGTTGTGTCATGCCGGCTGAACGGCATCAACGTAATGGAATATATAACAGACATACTGAACAGATGTGCTTCCTGGTGTCCAGCAACCCCTCTCGAAAAATACCGGGATCTTCTGCCGGACCGTTGGAATCAAACTAAGCATGATAAAGAATAGGCAAAGGCTCCTTTTTCGGGAGCCTTTATCATATCAACTGTTGGTGTGTCATGCGGAGACAGATACAATGCTATGACCAAGACAAGCCCGGCAAACAGGCAGTATACAACACAGAAAGCGGAGGCAACTCCAAAACAGTTGTCTCCGCTTGCATGATTTGAATGCCGCCCATTCGGGCGGAAGCCGCAAGGCTATTTTTCAATCCTTTTCTTCATTCACGCCATTTTTCTGTCTGGCGTGAGATTTCGACTGGTTGCTGCTAAAATCGCTTTCCTCTTTAAGGTCAATCTCTTTTCCGCCGTCGTCAAGCACACGATATTGCAGATAAGCTAACGATTCATCCGCCACAAGCTTGAAGCCACGGCCGAACCGGCGCCGCCATTTTCCATAGAGCGAGAACATTCCTTTCTTAATATATGCCTCCACATATGGATGAACATACATTGTGAATTTTTTCACTTTAAGGATATTCACCAGATAATCGAGCTTTTCACCCAGCTTGTCAGTAAAAAGCAGCGAAGGCTGAATCTCTCCTTTTCCGAAACATGAAGGACATGTCTCGCTCGTTGTGATGTCAAGAGCCGGGCGCACTCTCTGCCGGGTGATCTGCATGAGGCCGAATTTGCTCAGAGGAAGAATGTTATGGCGCGCGCGGTCGTTCGACATCACCTCTCTCATATGGTCAAAGAGAGTCTGCCGGTGTTCCGCCTTGTTCATGTCAATGAAATCAATCACGATTATTCCGCCCATGTCGCGCAGGCGCAGTTGTCGCGCAATTTCGTCAGCCGCCTTTAGATTCACGTCAAGAGCATTAGATTCCTGGTCAGGGCTCGCCTTGCTTCTGTTTCCGGAATTGACGTCGATCACATGCAGAGCCTCAGTGTGTTCTATAATTATATATGCTCCGCTCTTGAATGACACTGTCTTTCCGAAAGAACTTTTAATCTGCCTGGTAATGTTGAAATTGTCGAAAATCGGCACATCCTTACCATACAATTTCACGATGTCCTTGTTCTCAGGAGATATTAAAGCCACATAATTTTGAATCTGAGAGAAGGTTTCCTCCTCATTCACGTAGATATTTTCAAAATTCGGGCTGAAGATGTCTCTGATTACACTCACCGCCCGTGAATCTTCCTCATATATGAGCATCGGGGGCTGGCTGCGCTGCATCTTGGCGATTGAATCTTCCCAGCATTTCACAAGAGTGCGCATCTCGTGGTTGAGTTCGGCCACACGTTTGTTTTCGGCCGATGTGCGCACAATCACACTAAACCCTTTGGGCTTTATGCTTCCGATAAGCTGTCGCAGACGAATTTTTTCTTCCGTCGATTTAATCTTCTGTGAGATAGAAATTTTGTCGCCGAAAGGCATGAGCACCATGAAGCGACCCGTGAAGGAGATTTCCGTAGTGAGCCTCGGGCCTTTGGAAGAGATTGGCTCTTTGGCTATCTGCACAAGAAGATGCTGGCCCGGCTGAAGCACATTCTGAATTGTGCCTTGCTTTGGGATGTCGGGCTCCGGCTTAAATTTTGAAATGGAGGGCACCTTTTTCTTGTCGTTCATTGCCTCCTGAAGGAAAGCGTTGTAACTGTTGAACTGGGGCCCAAGGTCGAGATAATGAAGAAAAGCATCTTTTTCGTAGCCCACATCAAGAAACGCGGCATTAAGGCCCGGCATTATCTTTTTCACTTTAGCAAGATAGAGATCGCCTACTGCATATGCAATATTGCGGCTCTCTTTCTGTAGCGAAACAAGACGCGAGTCTTCCAGCAGCGCAATCGAGATTTCCTTTTGCTGTACGTCTACTACTAATTCGCTTTTCATCTGAATTTAGGGGTTCTTTACCCACCGTTTCCCGAATGCGAAGGTGAATCGGGAAAACAGCGGTAATACCAAAAAAAAGAACAAACATATTATGGGTGAAGCAGACCTCCACCCATTTTTCCGTTTGTTCCTAAGACTGTCGAGAAACGGAATGAATCCATGACGCGATTGTCTCGCCTTATTTCTTCTTATGACGATTCTTTCTCAGTCTCTTTTTGCGTTTGTGAGTAGCCATCTTATGGCCTTTTCTTTTCTTTCCGCTTGGCATAGTGGTTAATATTATAGTTAATTATTATGATTTATGAGGAGCGGCATATGCCGGAAGAGAGTTTTTTTATGCTCTGTTATTTCACTTCCTCAAGAAAAACCTTGGAAGGCTTGAACGCCGGAATCTTGTGTTCCGGAATCTTGATGGTAGTGTTTTTTGATATATTGCGGGCTGTTTTCTCTTTCCTTGTCTTGACTATAAAACTGCCAAATCCACGAAGATATACGTTCTGGCCGTTAGCCATCGAATCTTTAACAACCTCCATAAATTTCTCTACTGTGGCCAACACCGCGGCTTTCTCAAGACCGGTGGCTCGAGAAATCTCATTTACAATCTCAGCTTTTGTCATTTTAGTTTAAAAGAATTGTTTTTGTCCTGTTTGTTTGCCATCCGCGCCTCAACAACCTATATCTTTTGAGGTTGCCTTTACGTTTGGCGGTGCAAATATCGTAATTTTTTTTCATTCTTTAAAAAGTTGTGGCTAAAAAACCCAACTTTTTACTTAAATTTGCACACAATCACGATTCTTCTACTCTTATGACCACAGAAATTCGCTTATATCAACGCCCGCAATGGATCTTTTTCGACCTTGACGACACCCTCTGGGATTTCGCGTCGCATTCTCTCGAAAGCCTGGCTTTCATCTATGAAAATTTTCCGGAGCCGGCACAAAGATTCTCCACGTTCGAGGAATTTCGCGACACATATCACAGCCACAATTCTCCTTTGTGGCAACTCCATGCCGCCGGCAAAATTTCGTCGGAGTTCCTTCGGTCTGAACGCTGGAGAGCCACCCTGTTTCCGGAGGCGGAACCTACATCACCTCCCAAGGCGTGCGCGACCATCGACTCCGCTTATCTTGAATTTCTGGCCAAACATCCCGGCACTTTGAAAGGGGCCGGCAAATTGCTGCGCTCTCTTTCTCACGACTATATGCTGGGAGTGCTGTCAAACGGCTTTTCCGCCACCCAATATGCCAAGGTCTACAATTCCGGACTCTGGAAAAGATTAACAAGAATTATCACCAGTGAAGAGATCGGGATTCAGAAACCGAACCTTGAAATATATAGATATGCAGTAGCGGCCACAGGAGCCGCCGGCACACCCACAATGGTAGGCGACAATCCCGACACCGACATTATAGGGGCTTTACGCGCCGGGTGGAAAGCGATTTGGCTAAATCCGCTCAAAAAGGTTTTCCCATATTCCGACAGCGTGCTGCTTTCAGAAGGCATAAATCCGGAATTGTTTCTCGGAAGCGCCGAATGTCTTGACGAAGTGGAGAAAATCATTCGCTCACAGTGACTCCGTCAACCGCCAGCAGCTTCCCTCTGATCTCTTCCGAGTGGTCGCTGCGAAATCGCATCGTCATGGAGCAAGTGTTGTCGAACGTTCTCTCTGTCACCTCCACGTCGCCACCTTTCACAATCCTCATCACCCCGTCGGCCGCCATATAGGGAAACGACACAGTCAGCGTCTCCATCTGATGCATCTCCTTGCGCCCAGAGTCTTCGAGAGCGAGTCGCGCGGCCTCGCGATATGCGGCTATCAGCCCGGGAGTGCCAAGTTTTATGCCTCCGAAATATCTCACCACAACTACAAGAACATCTGTCAGTTCCTTGCTGTTAATCTGTCCAAGGATGGGCTTCCCCGCAGTGCCGGAGGGCTCGCCGTTGTCGTTTAGCTGCCATTCCTTTCTCTCAGGCCCTATCATGTAGGCCCAGCACACGTGCCTTGAGTCGTGATATTCGTTCTGATAATCTTTAACCAGCGCCTTCGCCTCGTCGACGCTGCTCACTTTGCGTGCAAAAGCGAGGAAACGGCTCATTTTCTCTCTGAGCTGTCCCTCGCCTTCTCGCTCTATTGTGTAATACAGATCACTCATTTATCCGAAAAAACCTCCAAATTCGGTGTCAGCCTCAGGATATAGCAACATTCCATTGGCCACCTGATTCGCAACATCCGCGCTTTTCGCTTCCTTCACAATGTTCAGTGCCCATATAAGAGCGTTGGCAGGCCCGTTGCCAAGCACAAACTTGCCGTCAGTCACCACAGGAGAGTCTTCAACTATCGCCCCCTCCATTAGATTTTCAAAACCCGGATAGCATGTGGCTCTACGCCCTTTCAGCAGACCCATCTGCCCGAGCACAACAGCAGGAGCGGCGCATATCGCGGCTATTCTGCCATTGCTTGACTCTGCCTGCCTTCTGAGGAGACCCTGCAAGGGTGCATATTCATATAAGTTTGTGGCGCCGGGCATGCCACCGGGCAACACGAGCCATTCAGGAGAAGAAAAAAGCGTGTTGTCATAAATAACATCGGCATTGACTGTCACACCATGCGCACCCTTCACCTGAAGAGCCGACGTGATTGACACTGTCTTTACCGAAATTCCCGCCCTGCGCATCACATCGACTGCCGTCAGGGCTTCAATCTCTTCAAAGCCTTCTGCAAGAAACAAAAATGATTCGTTCATAACCTTATTAATTTAGGTGTTTTGTGTGAATTAATAAAAAATTAGGTTTTAGAGCCACACCCGAGGGTCAGCGGCTAATAAAAGTGTGTCACCTTTATATAACGCTCACTTAACTCAAACATGCCTAATATTTCCCCAAATTTAGACATTATTGTTGATTTTTACTAACTTTGCGGCATATTTTTCCCATTTAACGCATTTTATCATGAAAAAACACCATATGCGCACACTCCCGCTCCTCTTCCTGGCTATCACAGCCGCAATATCATCCTGCGGCAATAGCGCCCGGAATAATTTCAACAAGGATGAGGGCATGATCTGGAACACCACATACCATATAACCTATGACGGACCGTCAACACTGAGAGACTCTATTCTTAATGTGCTCGATAAAATCGGAAAAAGCCTGTCGGTTTTTGACAA
>Ga0137298_11277_pt1 | contig 14264 bp, 14 predicted proteins | sample RamsorincwithD2O_2_FD_97182 | JGI IMG/M metagenome (GOLD analysis project Ga0137298, IMG submission 97182) | Mouse cecal microbial communities from Vienna, Austria - Glucosamine amended with D2O | ecosystem: Host-associated > Mammals > Digestive system > Large intestine > Cecum | place: Austria...
GCCTTTGCTATACCTTTTGATTTTGATGGCTTCCCCAATTATTGTTTTTCTGTTTTCAGAAAGATGGTTGCCGTCTGCGCCAATATTACAGATATTGGCCGTTCATGGCATATTCATCTGTATGCAGGGTGCTAATTATAATGCGATTGCTGCCATTGGTAAAAGTAAAACATTATTCCAATGGACTCTTATTAAAAGATTTGGCGGCATCGCAATAATTGTTGGATTATTGTTAAGTTTTGGTTTTAATGGACTTTTGTGGGGCATTGTTCTCAATGGTGCATTCATTGCATTTTGCAATATGTATCTAGTTTCAAAATACATCTCTTTTAAAATAACAAAACAATTAAAAGAGCTTGTTCCGGTTATTGGGTTAAGCACTCTGCCTTTCTTTTTATTTTGGTTTCTTGAGATTGGATTCCAAAATAATACCTTGGTAAGTCCTATAATGTTCAATATATGTGTGGGCGTGTTCTACCTTATTGTTTATATATTGATACTATGGAATATTCCTATACAATCAATAGTAGCAGTAAAGAAAGAAATCATTTCAATCTTAAAGCGGAATAAATAAAGAATTTTATGAATCAGTTATTAAAGATAGGTATAAGCATAGGAGATAAATTTTCAAAATGGCAATATACTCAAGCTTCTATGCGTGGGAAAAAAGAATATTTTGAAAATTTTAAAGATGAAGTTCTTCCTGCATTATCCTCTGAAGAAAGATTATTAATTAATAAAAAATGGAGGGGTGTTTGTCCAGATTTATCCATAGGTTATCATGCATATCGAGTATTTAAAAAATATGATAAATTTGACGAACATTATGTTCCAGAGTCTTATTTTTATCCTTATATAATTCGGATTCTTAATACAACACAAGATTTTGAATCATTAGTACACAAAGGATTAATTGATTCTTTGTTTTCTGATATGTCAAGGCCGGAAACATTGATAAAATCTTTTGGCAGTTCTTTTCTTGATAAGAACTATTCTTCTATACACAGAGAACAAATTATTGATTTTTTGCATTCTTTTGATTGTGATATGATTATTAAGCCTGCAAAAGACAGCAATAGTGGTAGAGGAATAAGTATTATAAATAAAGACTTTAACGAAATTGAATTAAATAATTTAATAGACTTATTTCACACAGATTTTGTAATACAAAGAATTGTAAATCAAAGTGACTTTACATCTCAGTTTAATCCAACGTCGTTGAATACGTTTAGGATTCTAACCCTATTTTTAAATGGGAAATGTTCCCTTTGTTATGCAATTCTTAAACTTGGAGCGCCTGGACGTTTTGTTGATAATGGCGCAAACGGAGGATTATGGGTTGGAGTGAAAAAAGACGGCAACCTAAATGACTGGGGTATTAATTTTCAAGGTATTGTCCACTATGAACATAATGGAATCTCTTTGAAAAATAAAAAAGTTCCTAATTTTGAGAACATTGTATCTTTCGCACAGAAAGCACATGCACATATTCCAATGTGTGGCCTTGTTGGGTGGGATATAGCTTTGGATTCTAATGAAAAACCATTGCTGATTGAAGCGAATATGTGGTGGCCTGGAATTTCTTATGGTGAAATATGCTCAGGACCAATTTTCAAATCAAGAACTGACGAAGTAATCGATTACGTAAAATCGCAAGAATTACCTAGATTAGGATTCCGACATAAGATTTAGTATGAAAATGCAATTGTTTCTATATTCCATTGAATTCTCCTAACTAATACCTATCAAATATCATAGGTTATATTCATTAAGAAGGTTATTTGATTTATCCGTATTCAATTATTATGTTAAAGCGATTAAAAAGTATATTCAATTGGTGTGCATTGAATTTTTATTCTAAACCCAAGAATATTGTTAAATTTATATTTAACAGTAAAAAATATTGCTCTCATAAGTCTTATTTCCCGAATTTACCTCAAAAATCTGGCTTTCATATTTGGATAGATCAGCTAATACAATGTATTAGATTTGGTTATCCAAATGATTTTTATTTTCCTTATGGTTTTGATGTTAAAAGCAATTCCGAAATAAATAAGTATTTGCATTATGCTCCATTCATGAGAATGAGAGATTCAAATAATCAACATTCTCATTCTGCCACAGCAATTCTTAGAAATAAGTTATACTTTGGATTTTTCACAGATGCTTTGGGAGTAAATTCCGGCAAGAATTGTGGATTAATAAAAAAGGAAAAAACTTTTAGCCTTTTACAAAAAAATTATGTTAGTACAGATGATTTCCTTTTGAATTTAAAGGGTAAAAATATATTTAAACCTATAGATGGGGAGTGTGGCACTGGAATTTTTATTCTTGACTCAGATAATGGTAAATTCAAAATAGGGAAGGAAGATATTAATATCGAATCTTTAAGAATTAAACTAAAAGATATAGGATATCTTGTTCAATCGATAGTTTCTCAGCACCCAGAAATGGCAAGATTGCATCCACAATCACTGAATACTATCCGACTTGTTACTATTCGAGATTCGAAGACGAGAAAAATTATACTTTTCCCATCAATTTTGAGGATTGGCACAGGAGGGTCTTTTGTTGATAATACTTCACAAGGTGGAATTGCTGTTGCAGTAAACCTGGAAGATGGGAGTTTGGGGGAATATGGTTACTATAAACCTGAATTTGGCACACGTACTGACACACATCCCAATTCTGGAATAAAATTTTCTGAATTTACTATACCGTTTTTTAACAAAGCAAAGGAACAAGCTATTCGACTACATTCCATGCTTCCTAATGTTCAATCAATAGGATGGGATATCGCGATTGGAGAGAATGGCCCTGTATTTATAGAAGGTAATGACAATTGGGAAATAAATGGGCCTCAAATCTGTAACGGTCCACTAAAAGAACAATTTTACCATCTTTGCAAAAAGAATGGAGTGTAAATACCTAAGTTTGAATTAGGTCCAAAAACTTTAACTTTGCCACCGCCAATCAAAACCGATGATTAGATGGAATAACTTCGGCCTATCGAATGTTGATTTCAACATGCCAACTTATAAAGGTCTTTATGACGAAGCAATTCCCAAAAGCACTCCGCATGATAGTGACCGGATACGACAAGCTGACCAAACTTCTGATCATGAACATGAGCCTAAAGATCAATAAGACCTTAAAATCGAAAACTAATTTTTTACAATTAATGGGCACTTCTCACTGAAAAAACCGCGTCCAACGCACTGAACACTTACCGCATATGAGTAGAGTTATTACCTCAATCAAAAAATCAATATTTTTGTTGATTTCTCCTGTTATTATTGATGGACTTGGTAGTGGATTCTGGAAGTTTAGAGAAAAATTTCCTTTTGGCAAAAACAAAAGACTCTTGTATGACTGCTAATGTGAAAAATACGGATGTTTTATAGGTCTAGGCGCTAAATTTGCCGGAATCCCAACACTTCCACATGGATTAAATGGCATCCATATATCAAATAAAGCTATCATCGGCCAAAATGTTATAATTTTCCATCAAGTAACAATCGGAAGCAATTCATAAACAATCATCCTCGATATGGTTCTCCTACAATTGGAAATAATGTATATATTGGAGCCGGAGCAAAGATAATTTGGAAGGTTAATATTGGAGACAACTGCCGCATTGGGGCTAATTGCATAGTAGTAAAAGATATGGACCCGAACACAACTGCCATTGCGACATCAACTAGATTCATCTCACATACGCAAGAATTAGACAACAATTTTAGACCATTCAAAGCATAATTACATTAGAATTCTTGAATCCTCAATTTAGTAAGTGTCCAAGTTCGAATTAGACCAAAAGATATAACTTCGTAGCTGTAAAATCAAAACCAAATATTATGTACAGCAAAGAAGATTTTTAGAACTTCTATGTCAGCTGTAAGATGGAAGTATTACCTAAAGGGATTAGCATCCAGTCATGGCGCATGAAGAACAAGATGTCGTGGAACCTTTTCAACAAATGGTACCGCGCATACGGCACAGTATAATTATAGAATACAATGATGATTGACCCCAAACTACAGGCAGATTTGAGAGCTAAGTTCAATCCTGATGGCTCTGATTTAAGAAATGCCCAACTCAGGATGTTGGATTTATTGAAATTTTTAGATAAGATTTGTCGTGATAATAATCTGGAATATTGGCTTGATTCAGGAACGCTGATAGGAGCTTCGCGCCACGGAGGATTTATACCATGGGATGACGATGTGGATGTGTGCATGATGAAAAAAGATGCAGATCGACTGAAGGAAATTATGGAAGATAAGATCTGGGACAATCATGTGATTCTGCAAAATCATGATACTGACACTAATTATTTCCATCCTTCATGGATGACTCTTAGAGATACAAAAAGTGAATATATTATTGATCAATATTATCAAAATATTATAAAATATAAGGGATTTCAAGTAGACATATTTATTATTGAAGAAAATATTCCTGAACAACTGCTTAAGTTTTCAAGAAATTTATATAATATTTTAGTTACAGCGCCATTAATGGGTCGCCATCATTTGTCATTTTTAAGAAAAATGGTGCCCTTTAATTATAATTTTCTAACTAAATGTATACATCCATTATTTAATCGATTAAAAAAACGAACCGATACTATAAGTTCGGGGTTTGGAGCCGGATTTTTAAAAATACAAAATAAAAATGTAGTATTCCCACTAAACACCATACAATTTGAAGGATATAAGTTCTTATGTCCTCATGATTATAATGCATATTTGAGGAAATTATATGGGAATTGGGAAATTTTACCTGCTCTTGATAAAATTCATACTCATGAAGTTAAATTTAAGTTTCTGGAGGATTGATGTATGGATTTTCGACATAATAGAGTATTGGCAACGATAATTGGCTTTCCATTCAAAATTATAGGTCTTATCGCTGTTTTTTTTTCAACACATAATCTTAGAGTTATATTTAAAATTATTTCGTCTGCTTATTATACAGGTTATTATTCTAAATTATTCAAGTCAGTAGGCTCTAATTCAATAATCTTAAAATTAGAGTCCTTTTTGAACCCAAAGCAAATTTCAATAGGAAGCAACACAATTATTGAAAAGGGCGCGCTACTGAGATGTTATAACACCTCTGATAATAGAATTGGAAGGATATTGATTGGTGATAATGTTAATATAGGGCTCAATTGCAATATATCATCATGCAATAGAATAGAGATTGGCAATGGTGTATTAACAGGACGTAATGTTATGATAAATGATAACAGTCATGGGGACACAAAAAGTCGAATGGATTTACAAGGTAATCCTGTAAATAGGCCAGTTATTTCAAAAGGGTCTGTTATTATTGGAGAGAATGTTTGGATTGGGGAAAATGTAGTCATTTTGTCTGGAGTCACAGTAGGAGAAAACTCCATAATTGGTGCAAATTCAGTTGTGACAAAAGATATACCTCCATTTAGTGTTGCCGGAGGTATACCCGCGAAAATAATAAAACAATATGAAACAGAAATTTAAGGTAATTCCGTTATATTTGCCTCAGTTCCATTCCATTCCAGAAAATGATGAATGGTGGGGCAACGGTTTTACAGAATGGGTAAATGTAAAGAATGCAGAACCTCTCTTTGACGGTCATAATCAACCACGAGTTCCTCTAAATTGTAATTATTATGATTTGAGCGATGTGGAAACATTGCGTTGGCAATGTAAAATAGCAAGAGAGTATGGCATATATGGTTTTGCAATGTATCATTATTGGTTTAATGGGCATAAACTATTAGAGAAACCGATGGAAATGTTACTTGCGAATCCTGATATTGATATCAACTATTGTATATCTTGGGCTAATCATGATTGGACTGATGCCTGGAAAGCCAAAGACAAAGCGCCAAGGACTCTTATTGCCCATGATTTTGATGATGAAGATGATTGGGTTGATCATTTCAACTATATGTTGAAGTTTTTTAAGGATTCAAGATATATGAAGGAAGACAACAAGCCAATTCTAATCATTTATATTCCAAATGTAATTGGCAAGCTTGATAAATTGTTGGCTACTTGGAATAGTATGGCTATAAAAGCAGGATTTGATGGACTTACATTTGTATATCAAAGTGCGGCATCTTCATACGATGATTCTTGGGATAAATCAAAATTTAAATATGGTGTGGAAATGAATCCACAATATATTAATTTGCTTACGAATACACAGAAAGAGCCTCAGCAAATTAATTTCAAATTAGTGAAGATTGTAAAAAAGATTAAGAAACTATTGGGAATCAAACGAAGTCTTGATCTCAAATCATATCGCAATAAGGAGGTTCGACGACTTGATTACGATGTATGTTGGGAGAGTATTTTAAGTCACAAGCCTGTGTCAAGAAATATGATACCGTGTGCTTTTACCGATTGGGACAATACGCCCCGACATAAAGTTAACGGCTATCTTTATGATGGAGTATCACCGGAAAAATTCAGGAACTATTTTAAACGACTTTTGCTAAAGGCTGAGACTGATTACGACACGGATATGATTTTTGTATTCGCGTGGAATGAATGGGCGGAAGGTGGTTATCTTGAACCTGACAACAAAAATGGGTTTAAATTCCTCGAAGGCATAAGGGAAGCTATGAATCAAGAATAACTTTTTGCAGAATTATTAATTCAGCTTTGAAATGTTCGGATTGTTATCGACAGAAATATTAGTGATTGTAATTCTGATTATAAGTTGGTTTTGTGTCTCTAAGAAAATAGAACCTAAGCAGATTCTTTTGGCATGTATTCCTTTTGCGATATTCCTAATAATATTAGAAACATTTAGAAATGGAGCTATAAATCCGGATTATAATTTATATTTGCAATATATATATTTCCCAAATTCTCATAGAGGAGAATTAGAAGAAAGTTTCTTTAATATAGTTTCAATTGCTCGTTTCTTTAATGGAAATCATATTACTGTATTTTTAATATATGCACTTTTAGGTATATCGATAAAACTTATTGCCATATATAAGTATTCGTATAATATGATTTATTCGATATGTGTATGGATTGCATTTTCTTTCATTCTTCATGATTTAATTCAAATCAGAGCGGCTGTTTCAGCAGGATTATTATTATTGATGATACCGGCTGTTTACAAGAAACAAATTTATTTGGCAATATTTTATTGGATTATAGCATTCTTGTTTCATTATTCGTCGATAATATTTGGTGTCTTATTCATATTAAAGAAAAATGAAATTAAATCATGGATATGGATTACAGGATACGCATTAATATTTATAATTAATGCGACTAATTATCCTATCTTCAATATTGTATTTAAAATCATTTCGCTTCTTCCGGGAACACTTGCAGATCGTATTGGCAAATCAGATCCAACACTTCTCGATGAAATGTCAAGAATGACAATGTATTCACGATATGTATTAATTCCCACAATATTTTGTTTTGCAAGTTTGTACTTTAATAAAACCGTTAAAACATTCTATCCAATCTCTACTCTATGCATAAAATTATGTTTTATAGGAATTTTCCTTTTCGGCATAGGTCTCCCCATAGTATCGGAGAGATTATATGAGATCTTACAGGTGCCTATGATATATATAGTGCCAACGTCTTTATTATGGTATCATAGAAATGCTGTATTAAAAGGTAAAATAGCAATAACAGTATTCTGTCTCTTTATGTCATGGAATTTATTGTTTAAACAAGCTGTTTTCTCATAGAATTAAACACGAACTTATAAATATGCGGGTTCTTCATTATACGGTTGGGTTGCCGCCGGAAAGGAACGGAGGGAGCATCCAGTATGCAAATGACCTTATGCGAGAGCAGGCGCGTCAAGGCCATAAGGTTTTTGCTTTGACTTGCGGCGACACTCTTATTCGGGGGAATAAGGCATCTATCAAAAATGCGAGAATTCGTGACGGCATAAAGGTGTTCAAATTGACGAATCCTCTGACCCCGACTTTGATTTACGGTTCGAGTGACCCAAATTCTCAACACAGAAAAATTGCTATTGACTGTGACAGTATCCGCGATTTCATTGAAAACAATCAAATAGAAGCAATGCATCTCCACACATTGATGGGCATTCATAAAGATGTTGTGGAATACATCAAAAGTCTCGGAGTAAAGATTATCTACACTTCTCATGACTTCCATGGAATATGTCCGCATTGCAACCTTATAAACAGCGATGGCGACATATGTGACGCTGCCAATGGGCATAATTGTGCGATTTGCAATATTAATGAACCATCGGACAGGTTTTTAAGACTTGCTAATTCCTCATTTTATCATTTCCTGAAAGGATTGTCATTATTCTCAATAATAAGCAAGCCCAAGGTGTATAAGTCAAATCACATTGAGATCGAGAACAATGTTGTGACAATCACTAAAGAAAGAGAAAATGAATATGCAAAACTACTTGATTACTATAGAGAGTATTTTGGATTAATAGATAAATTTCACTTCAACAGCACCCAGACAAAAGGGGTGTTTCAGAGCTTCCTGCCGGGAATTGACGGTAAGGTGATAAATGTAATCACAAAGGGAATCTCCGACAACAGAGAACCTATAAGTCCGGATAATATAATCAAATTCGGATTTATCGGCAGTCTCAATGGCTACAAAGGATTTCCCATGCTGAAAGAGGTGGCGCAAGAACTTTATAACGAAGGAATCAGGAATTTTAAAATTTCTGCATATCCGGGCACATTTACAGGCACAGACCCAGACCTTTCATTGATTGAATATTGCCCTCCATACAAATATTCCGACATATCGAAAGTGTTGTATGGCATGGACTGCCTGATTGTTCCGTCAAAATGGTATGAGACATTCAGTCTCGTGACATTAGAGGCATTGGGGCATGGCCGGCCTGTTATTGTGTCAGACCATGTCGGGGCCAAGGATATAGTATCAAAATATAATTCAAACTTCATCTTTTCTTCAAAAGACGAGTTAAAATCACTTCTAAGAAAAACTCTTTCAAACAGTGAAAACCTTATAGGATTCTCTCAGAAAATCATGAATATGCCTTGGATATATTCAATAAAACATCACACAAAAGAAATCATAAAATATTACAATGAATGAAAAACATTGATATTTCTGTTTGCGTTTTAACATAAATGTTATTATCTTTGTAATTCAATCAATAAAGGAGGAATTTATGGTACAGTCCAATCGGAATATTCGGATGTCGCGTGATGAGGTAGTTCATTTCCATAAAGAAATGGAGCGAAGAATGCGTGGAGATTTCACCGTCGCTGAGAATAAACGTATGACTGCGAGAAGAGAGGTATATAAAGTGATAATGGAAAGAAATGGTGGCCGCAACCCGCTTTTCTGCGAATGATATCGACTTTTCGCCATTAACAGAAAGCGATTATAAGGCAATTTCGTCTTTCTCTTGTGGTGAGGAAATGCTTGACAAGTTTTTCCTCACAGAGATGGCTCTTTGTGCCAAATATCACTATTTACTTCCGTATAAATGCACCCTTATTCCAACCGGAGAGATTGTTGCCATATTCACGCTTGCCAATGATGTGGTGCTGCTTGAATATGAAGATATAATTGATTTCCTGAACTATAATCATGAATATTCTGACATCTTTCCGCGGCAAACTTCTTATCCTGCTATAAATATCGGCCATCTTGCAGTGAGAAAAGATTTACAATCAAAAGGAATTGGTTCGTTGATTGTGAATTTTATAGCTGCTACATTTTCTAATCAAAGCATTGCAGGGTGCCAGTTTATTACAGTGGATGCCTTGAATAATCCTCGCACACTTGATTTCTATCAACTTAAACTTGGCTTTGAATTCCTTACATTAAGCGATATGAACAAGGAGAGCCGAAGAATGTACCTTGACATATTTACACAATTGTAAATTCGAGCATCAGTATCCAAGTGTTGATTGACTTGATTTAAGTTTAATATCAGTAAGCGTCCAAGTTCGAAATAGACCAAAAGTATTACCTTCGCGACAGTTTAATCAAAACCAATGATTATGTACAGCAGCGAAGATTTTGAGAACTTTTATGTCCGCTATAAAGCGGAAGCTCTTCCAAAGGGAATCAGCATCCAGTCATGGTGCATGAAGAACAAGGTTTCATGGAATTTATTCAACAATTGGTATCGCGATACCCGTCACAGAATCGTCCCCGTGGATGTGGAGGGACGTCCGATGGAGGAGGAAATCCTAAAAAAAGATTCAGAAACGTTGGAATCCACATCTCCGTGTGCCGAACCAGTGACTTCCTCCAATGACCCTGTAAGAATCATGATAGATATCCGCATGAGCAACGGCATGCAGATACGTCAAAAAAATTTAGACTTCGGGCGACTGAAGAAGCTCGTGGAGAATCTGGAGGGCCTATGCTGAACATCAACGGACTACAACGATTCTGGTATATACGTGATTTCCATGACATGCGGAGTAAATATGACCGTGTCCTCTCCATCATCCGTGAGCAGTTCCACCGCGAGCCTCAGAAAGACGAGGTGTTCATCATCATGTCGAAAGACCGCCGGAAGATACGTCTTTTCAACTATGACAGACGCTCCGCGACCCTGTTTGAGAAGCGTTTCAACAGCGATTACAGGTTCATGAAAGTCGAACACATGGGTGAGGAGACTTTTTACACCATTGAGTGGAAAGATGTGGCTCTGCTGCTTGAAAATGCAGTGGTGAACAAATTGGTAATCAAATAAATAAATGATATTTTCTCTTGCATATATCCCTGATTTTTTGTATCTTTGCATATACAAAAACATCCATCATGGAGGATCAGGAAAGAGAATATCTGAAAGAAAACATGTGCCGGCTGGAGCAATGGGAGAACACTCCCTATGCCCCATCCGGACGCAGCTCTGACCTGACTGAGGTGGAAAAAGAAAAGCTCATAGATTTGCTGTTCGCCAATAATGAAAGGCTCATGTCAGAACTTTCTGGCCTGAGACTGGAGATTGAGAGGCTGAGCAATGAGGCGCAAAAAGCCAATGAGGCATCCGCCCGATGGGAGGAGCGAACCATAGTTGCGGAGAAAAGAGCAGAATCTGCAGAGAAAAGAGCAGAGTCTGACAGAGCAGCCATGCAGGAGAAGATAGACAGGCTCATGACTCTTGTCGAGCAACTGCGTAACGGAGAAGAACTCAAGGCAATGCTTGCCCGTGCGGAAAAGGCAGAGAAGATGGTTGCCGACCTTATCGCATCCGACAGATCCATGCGGGGTCAGATCTATGGCACCAAAAGCCAGAAACGTCGCAAGGACGACAACGATGAGAATAACGATGCCTCCCGCGACGCGCAGTCCGAAAAGGACAGTATGGGTGGCAAAGATTCAGTCAGTAAGCTTCCTGAGTCAGACCCGGATGTAAATAAATCCGAGACTGACACTTGGATCGAGGAAAACTACCGCGCCAAAAGAGCCTACCGCGAGGGAAGCAAGAACCGCACAATGAAGGCTGCCAGAAGATGCGTTCACGAATCCGATATAAACGCCATCCCTGAAGGCTGGACCCTCATCCGCGAGGAGAAACGCTTCGCATACGATAAAATGACGGTAATCGTCGAACACGAATACAGATACTTTATCGTAACCGACCCTGAGGGAAAGGAGCACGTGCTGTATCTTCCCACGAATGAAGGCGAAGAAAAATGGATTGAAACCCGCGACGGCGAAGAAACGGAGATTCAGCCTGCCGCACCCGTCAATAATCCTCTCAAGGACAAGGACGGAAATCATATAATTGACTGTTTTCCCCACACTCACGCCACTTCCGGGATGATGGCGCAGCTGGTAATCGACCACTTTGTCAACAATATCCCTTATTACAGACTTAGCCGCTACTTCTGGGACAACGGCATGAGCGTCAGCCGTCAGACGCTTATCAACTGGCTGTATGAAGGCGGGGTCGAACTTCAGAAACTTATACCGATACTTCTTGACATGGCAGTGGAGAAAGACTCCATCGTCAACTGCGACGAGACGTGGTGCAAGGTCAGGGTCAAGGGAAAATATGCTAAAAGATATATCTGGTGTCTGGTCAATAAGGAACTCAATACCGTCATCTACTTCTATAAGAAGGGAGCGAGAAGCCGCGATGCGCTGAAGTCGATCCTGGACGGTCGCTATCCCAAGGCCCTTCAGTCAGACGGATACAACGTATATCTGTATCTTGATGACGCTTTGATTGATACGGAGCACCTCTGCTGTATGGCTCACGCCCGTGCCAAATTCTTCTACGCCTGGCAGGCAAACAAGGAAGCCGACGCTGAATACATACTCCGGATAATCAGTGACCTGTATGAACTGGAAGAGCACTATCAGAAACTGAAACTCTCTCCCGATGAAATAAAGATGATGAGAAACGGGGAGCATGCAACTGAACTTGTGATACGACTCCGGAGTAAAGTCGACTCGATGAAAAGTGCGGAGCATCCTCCAAGAAGCGAGATGCTCGACAAGGCAGTCCATTATATGGATGACTTCTGGAATCAGCTCTTCGCATACCGCAACGACGGCCGCTATACTATCGACAATACCATTGCCGAGCGGTTCATGCGCCCCATATCCGGAGAACGCAAGAACTCTCTCTTCTACGGCAGCGCGAAGATGGCCGGCATCGCCTCCGTCTATCGCACACTTATCTCCACATGCCAACTGATGAAGGTGTCGGTGACAGAGTACTTCCAGAAAGTATTCCGCAAGATAGTGGCCGGATACGACGATCTGACCAATCTTCTCCCCATGAATATGGGTCTCTCCGTTAACAATCTCTAAAAATCCAACATGAATTTTTAACAATTAGTGGGCTCTGACCGCCATAATTGTTCAGTGCACCGCACTTGGACGCTTACTTAATATCAGACACTGTCCTTTATCAATAGACTTTGCTTCGGGACCTGTATTTTACATTTAAATCAGTCTGACTAAAAAAGTTCAAGATATTTCTTGAACTTGCTGCATGAGCATTTCCATCTAACAACTATCCAATTAATCATCACCCGGCCAACTCGTTGGCCGGGCTTATCTTTATACCCCTATACATAATGAAAAAAGTAGCCATCATTGGCACGGTGGGCGTGCCGGCCAATTATGGGGGTTTTGAAACTCTTGTGGAGCAACTTGTGCGACATAACAGTTCTGACGACCTCCAGTATGCAGTATATTGCAGTAAAAAATCATACGATGAAGAACGCTGGGTATATCATGGAGCTAAAACCGAATATGTCGGTCTGAGCGCCAATGGAATGCAAAGCATCCCTTACGATATCGTTTCTCTTATAAAAGCATCCCGCAGAAGTGACGTAATTCTGATATTAGGGGTGTCGGGGTGTGCTTTTTTACCGATTTTCCGACTATTCTCTAAGAAAAAACTGGTTATTAATATCGATGGGCTGGAGCATCGGAGAGATAAATGGAACAAATGGGTTCGCAGATTCTTAAAATTCTCTGAAAAACAGGCTGTGAAATATGGTGATGTAATTGTCACAGATAACCAGGGAATAACAGATTATGTCACCGAAGAGTATGGAAAAAAATCAGAACTCATTGCCTATGGCGGCGATCAGGTGATCCAAGACATATCGGAAGCCGAAGCAATAAAGACACTCACTAAGTACAACCTCAAGCCGGAAGGCTATTCGCTTGCTATATGCAGAATTGAGCCTGAAAATAATGTCCACACCATTCTCGAAGCATTCAGTAAAACACCTGATAAAAATTTGGTATTCGTTGGCAATTGGACAAAGAGCGCATATGGAAAGGAAATGATGGAGAAGTATTCCAAATTCCCGAACATAAAGATACAGCCGGCTATATATGATTTGCGTATTTTGAATGTGTTAAGAAGCAATTGCCAATTTTATCTTCACGGACATAGCGCAGGAGGAACCAACCCATCGCTTGTAGAGGCCATGTTTTTCGGGAAACCAATCCTCGCATTTGATTGCGTCTATAATCGGGAGTCGACTGAAAACAAAGCCGAATATTTCACATCAACAACAGATTTAATTGCCCGGCTCACAAATAAATTGGCTAATCACTCCGAAAACGGCTCAGCAATGGCTGAAATAGCCGACCGTCGTTACCGCTGGGAAACTATCTCTCGCCAGTATGAATCACTCTTCTGACTATACCTCAATAACAAAGTGGACATGGCCCTCCGGACTGCAAAAGCTCCTTTTCTTATTTCTGTAAAACCGTGCATGCGATTTGCGTGTTTCAAATATAAAGCATATAACAGTTTGCTTTCCC
>Ga0137298_11278_pt1 | contig 14256 bp, 15 predicted proteins | sample RamsorincwithD2O_2_FD_97182 | JGI IMG/M metagenome (GOLD analysis project Ga0137298, IMG submission 97182) | Mouse cecal microbial communities from Vienna, Austria - Glucosamine amended with D2O | ecosystem: Host-associated > Mammals > Digestive system > Large intestine > Cecum | place: Austria...
GGATCGGAGATATGGAGATACCGTATCTGTGGCTGATGATCGGCGAGGCGGCAGTAGTAGCGGTAGTAGTGATCCTGGCAGTACGCACAAGAAGCCGCAAGCGGAAAAATGAAAGTTGGCAGGCGGAGCAGGAACCCTATGGAGGACAGCCGCAAAACAGGCGGAATGGAATGTATCCGGAGGAGAAAGGTTACCGGCGGCCAGAGCTGTCAGAGGAATGGCAGGATGCGCTGAAGCAGGAAAGAGCGGTACACCGCGGATATACCGTAGGATATACGAATGGGTACGCAAATACGGCGGCGGTACCAGGCCCAGGACTGCAGGATATGCTGCCACGGGCATACTGGCTGATGGATGCCGGAGATTACATTATGGCGGCGAAACAATTCCATGAATGTGCAAAAAACAGCACGGACAGCGCGGTGCGGAATGTCTCTGAGCTAAAGACGGTGGAATGTCTGAAACTTGCGGGAGAATACGCGGCGGCCTATGTGAAAGCGCGGCAACTGCTGCTGAAAGATTACGGGTATACGGAAGAAGAAAAATTCCAACTGATCAAAGATCTTGAGGAACTGAGAGGATATGCGGACGAGAAGTAGGAGGAAAGAATGGAAATATTAAGAAAAAAGCTGAGCGCCCAAGAGATTCTGGAGAAAGAATTCAAAAAAAAGATGAAAGGATACGATCCGCAGGAAGTCGACGAATTCCTTGACGAGGTACTATACACGATAGAGCAACTTGAAGAGGAAAACGAACGGCTGAAAGGCGGAGCGGCCAAGCCGGCTGATGCTGCCACGCAGGAAACGCAGTCAAAGACGGAAGATCTTGTGGAACAAGCGGAAGAAACGGCGCGGCAAATCCTGAAAGAGACGAATGAGAATGCCCGAATGATCGTGGAAAGCGCGGAGGTGCGTCTGGAAAAGATCAAGCGGGAGGTACATGACTATAAAAAGCGGTTGTGCGAATTTATGCAGGAACAACGGCAAATATTGGAAGCAAAGCTGGGACCGCTCACGCAAATAGCAGATGTACAACAAAAGTATGAGAAAAGCAAAGCGGAAACAATTGGTGAAATTTTAGAAGCGTTGCCGGAGGAACCGAGGAAGTTCCGCAGCGCGAATACAAAGGAAGACTGAGCAGATATGATGGAAGCAGCGGCGGTCATTGTCGCAGTCGGCGGAATTACAGCGGTATGGATATTAAACAGGGGCAACGCGCGGGGGCAGATTGGCGGAATAGTCGCGCTTGGAGCAGGCTGCGCTCTTACGGCGGTGCTTGGACGCTGCGCCATATATTTTCCGAATACAAGCAGCCTTATATTGACAATCGTGGCGGTAGCGGCGGCATGCGGCATACTGGGCACAGTACTTCCTGCGGTGGTATGGAACACAGGTAAACCGGCGGCCGTAAGAACAAGAATGAGACCAATGGGAGACATGAAAGCATGCGGCAATGTGGAAAGGCAGGCTGCTGCACCACTTGTACAGGTCAATAAGAAGTATCCGCTATCGGGTATGGCGGCGATGGAAAAACAGAGATCCGGCACAAAGAAACAAGAAGAAGCTGTGTCATGGAAAGAAGCTGAGACTCAGACAAAAGTGCAAGAGCCGGACGCGGAGCTGCGGTTTTGTGAGATACATAGCCGGACATTTCCGGAAAGGCAGGAAAGCGCAGTGCCGGTTACTCAGGTGAAAGAGGCAACAGAAGAAAATATGCCGCCAAAAGAAGCGGAGGATACGGCCGGAGAAACGAAACAGGAAAGCAAACCGCAGAGCGATACCATTTTAAAGAAAGAAGCGGACGCAATGGAAATGATTGCGGCAGAACCCGAACCGGAGACGCCGCCCACAGATGAAACAAAGCAGACAATTTTGGAAGCAAAGCACAAAGCAATAGACGGACTTAAAAAGCTAGTGGCAGACAGGGATTACGAAAAAGCGCTGAGGCAGGTATTCGCGATCCTGAATGCGGGCTATCTGTTGCTGCCGGAAGAAAAAATACAATTGAAAGCGGCGTTGATGTTGCTGAAAGAAAAGGTAAGATGAAGGAACACGGACGAAAGGGCAGGCACCACAGCATCTCAAAAATCAGGATCGGGACAATAGCCGTGATCGCGGGATGCAGTTTTGTGATGCTGTTTTCCGGAGTGTATAGCGGGCTGCGTGGCGGTATGGATGCAGGAGTATTCGCGCCGGAGACAGTCGTCGAGGATCAAGACATCGGGGGGCTTGGGTATGAGGATGGAAAGGCAGCAATACAAAAAGCGGAAGAGAAGTTGCTGTCTGGGATACAGGTAACGGTTACATGTAATGGCACCGAGCGCCGGTACACAGCAAAAGAGCTGGGAACAACGACAAATACAGACGAAGTTCTGGCAGCGGCGTATGATAGGGATAAAAGCGGTAACATATTCGCGGATTTTGACGAAAGAAAAAATCCTGCGCGGTATAAACTGGAATTATCCATAGATGAAAAAGCTTTGGAAGAAACCATAGGAAGATTTGCGGAACAGCAGATTATTCAGCCGATGGATGCTAAAGCGGAATTCAATCCGTATGCACGCACGTTTGAATATACTGCGGAAGAGGCGGGACAGGAAGCGGACATACAAGCTGCGGCGCTTGAAGTAAAGGAGAAAATTGAAAAGGGCGCGGGCGGCACGGTAGAGGTGCAGGTACATGAATCGCAGCCTGTAGTGACGCTAGAAGAACTGGAGGAAAATACAGAACTGATTGGGCGTTGCTCAACAAGGGCGGTATCTAACGCCAATCGTGATGCGAACATACGGCTGATGTGCGAAGCGGTGAACGGGCTGGTATTGGAGCCGGGGGAAACGCTTTCCATAAATGAACTGGTAGGCGAACGGACTGCGGAAAAGGGTTTTAAGCCAGCGCCCGCCATTACGGATGGGAAGAATTTGACGGATGAACTTGGCGGCGGTATTTGCCAACTGGCAGGAACGCTGTATAACGCGGCGCTTAAAGCGGATATGGAGATCGTAGAACGGGTACACCATTCGTGGCCGTCGGACTATTTGCCGGTGGGGCTGGACGCGACGCTCAACTGGGACAATAAGGATCTGAAAGTGAAGAACAGGTCGGAATGGCCGATATACATTTCAGCGCGTCTTGAGGACCATATAGTGGATGTGGCGATCTACGGACAGCCATGCGAATATGAAGTGGAGATCGAGAGCGTAATTCTGGAAGAACATCCGGAGCCGCAGCCCCAGGTAATTTACACAGACGAGCTGGCGGTAGGCAAGCAGGAGACGAAAGTAAAAGGGCGCAAAGGCTACGAAGCGGTGGTGACGCGCAATTATCTTTTGGACGGAAAGGTAGTATCCAGCGAAGAAATCTCAAGGGATACATTCCACGAGGTGCAAGGCGTGGTGCTCCGTGGCGCGGAGGGGAAAAATAAGTAATATATTACTGGAAAAACAAATGGAGGAACAGGATGAAAAAAGCAAGCGAAGTACTGGGATTAAAAGTACTGGGAATCAGGGAAGGGCAGGAAAACGGTTATGTGGAAGACTTTGTGGCAGATCCGCAGACCAAGCGAATTGAATACCTGATTTTAAAAGCGGGACGGGGATATGCGTATGAAGCGCTGAATATTACCGATGTGGCGGGAATCGGTGCGGATTACGTAATGACGCAGAGCGCGGAAAACGCAAAAAAAATCTATGAGTCGCGGGAATTGCTGGAAAAGATCGAGAAAGGATTCCTGATGTTGGGAACGACGGTGTTGGTATCCAACGGAAACGTAGCCGGACAGGTAAAGGATTTTAGCTTTGATGAAAAGACCGGCGTAATTGAGACACTGTACCTGGACAGCCAGGAGGAGTTTCCTGGCGGAAAAATCGTGACGCTGGCCGGCGAAATGGTGTTTTTGGATATGGAGATGAGGGAAACGGCGGAGGCGGAACATACGGCTGAGACTGAGGTAGTGCAGCCTGAAGAACCCAAGGCAGAGGAACCGGAGGAACAAAAGGAAGCGGCGCTGCCGTTTGAGGAAGAGACGGTGCGATTTTTAACGGGTAAAGTGCTTAAAGAAACGGTACGAAGTGCGGATGGCACGTTTACGGTGGAAGCAGGAACGGTTCTAGACGAAGATATACTGGGGCAGGCGGCGAAGCACGAGGGAATGCTTCTGGAGCTCACGGTGAATATTTGAGGAAATAAACCATGGAATTGACCACAGCAAAATTACAGGAAACGGCGGAGGCGCGGGAAAAGACAGACCTGTTGAAACTCATGTGGGCCATGCCTGTCCATGCACAGGAGCATTGCGTGAGGGTAGGCAGGTACACAAGGAAATTGTGGGAGATCATGTGTGGCAGAGAAGGCGCTTTTGAAGTAGGACTTGCAGCGCAGTTCCATGATATAGGAAAAGCATATGTGTCACATAAATTATTAAACAAAGCCGGAACCTTGAATGAAAGGGAATATGAGGCTGTAAAAAAACATGTGGAATATGGGGATCGGTTATTCCAGGAGGAAGAGACCGTAACCTATGGAGGTCTGCCGCTGACGCGGGATTCAAGGGAGCGGATGCGGAAAATAGCGCGTTGCCATCATGAATGGTGGGATGGAGGGGGATACCCGGACGGCAAAGAGAGGAACAGGATACCCCTGGAGGCGCGGATATGCGCGTTGGCAGACGCATACGATGTGATGAAAGAGGGGCGCGTTTATCGTGACAGGCTGCCGGAACAGGAAATTTATGCGGAGCTTGTACGAAACGCAGGCAGGCAGTTTGACCCTAAGGTTGTGATGGCGTTTATGGACCATAGGAGCAGGTTTGAGTATGAAGTATAGAAGAATATGTACCCTGTTATTGGCATTTTTTATAACAGCTTTGATACCAATGCAGGCTTTGGCATATGAGATGCCGATGACGCTCGCTGAGGCAAAAGAACAACAGAAAAAAACAAAAGTGACAGGCACGGTTTTGTGTGACACAGTGTTGTATGCAGCACCGGAAGCGGACGCGGAAACTTTGGGGCAGGTTGGAATCGGCGAGACGCTGGAAGTTTATGCAGTCAATGTAAACGAGAAATTTGACGCGATCCGGCTTGAAGATGGAATTATGGCATACATTCGCAGGAACGAGATTTCCGTGACAGCGCCTACAGTTGCACGTGACGACAAGCCGGAGGGCTATGAGACGGACGGCGGGGAAAATGGATACCCGGGCGAAGTATATAATGAGAAAAATTATCTGAAACTGATAGCGGAAGCGAAGAAATATATTGGAATGCCGTATGTGTGGGGCGGATCGACGCCAGAGACTTCGTTTGATTGCTCAGGATACGTATGCTGGGTATTCAACCAGACAGGGCTCTATGACCTTGGACGGACGAACGCACAGGGGATCTACAATGAGTGCAACAAGGTGACGCGGGAAGATGCGAGGCCGGGAGACCTCATCTTTTTCCAGGGAACACACGACGCAAACTGGCCGGTGACGCACGTGGCGATCTATGTAGGAAATAATTATATGCTGCATTGCGGGAAACCGATTGGGTACAGCAGAATTGATACGCCATATTGGACAGAACATTTTTATGCCTTTGGAAGGCTTATTGGGTAAAGGATAAGGCTATGACAATCAATACGACCGTAATCTATGCGATACGGATTTTGGGATATATGTGCGAAAAGAAGAACTGCTTTGTCAGGGCAAAGGAGCTCGTAAAGGAAACCGGAATAAGCGAGCAATATTGCTTTAAAGTGATGAATATAATCCGGCATGCGGGACTGGTGGAATCCGAACAGGGATGCAGGGGCGGATTCCGTATGGCGCAAGACCCGTGCAAAGTTTCCTTGTATGATGTAATCTGCGTATTTGAGAAACAGGACTCATGGGAAGAGAAATGCGGGCAGGATGATCGGATGATCGGACTGGTGCGGGAGATACAAAAACGCGAGAAAGCGTTTCTTAAAAGTATTACGATTCGTGATATATACATAGACGGCCAGGAAATAGGAAAGCCTGACGGTTTATGATGCAGCACATAGATTTGGCGAAAAAAGTCGGACAAAAATAAAAGGAAATATATGGAGGAATATATTCGTAGTACGGAAGAAAAACTTCAGGAAGTCTTGCTTTATGATAGATCTTCTTCCGTCTGACGAACGGCATGGGGTGAAGAAAGGTTATGTTAAGGGTTCAATCATCAATCGTATATGCGATAAAGATATTGGGAGTTTTGTACAAGGGGAGAGGAAAACCAATTACGGCGGCAGAGCTGTCTGAGAAAACGGACATTACATACCTGTATTTGATGAAGATTATTAAAATACTGCGTGATAAGGATATGGTTATATCTGAACAGGGACGTTATGGCGGATACCACTTGGCAAGAAAGGCGGAAGATATTTCCTTGTATCAGGTGTTTTGTGCGGTAGAGGGGGAGATCAATCTCTACCAACCGGCGGAGGGAGATGCGCCGGCTGGAAAAGAAGAAATCTATCTGCGTACTTTCTTTTATACTTTGGGGCAGACGATGCAAGCAAAAATGCGGGAAATCTCTATAAAGGATATGATAGAGGAGTGCTACAGAGAAAATTTATCGGTAATTGGGATATAGTTGATTTAAATACAAAGGACCAGGCTCTTTGCAATGCAAAGCCCGGTCCTTTGAGGGGCATATTGGCCGCCTTGGTTATTTGTTCTTTACTTTATGTTCTACTTTTTTTGCGCCGCTTGCGGTTTTCTTGGCCGTTGTTTTCTCAACGCGCTTACTGCCGTCCGCATGTTTGTTAACCTTTTTTTCTACCGTCTTATGCGGTGTTGATTTTGTTGTTTTCTTTGTTTCCATAATGATTTCCTCCTAAATTTTTTGTATCCAATGTTTTAACTATCAGGATTTTTTACTGACAGTTTTTTTGGTTTCTTTATGAGAGTCCGTTCCGGAACTGCTTTTTGTCGTTTCCTTTTCTACAGTTTTCTGCTTTCCGGATGTGGAGCTGCCGCTCTGATTCTGACTGCTCTGGCTTTTTGTGTCTCCACTGGACGAACTGTTACTATTGCTCGCGGAGCTACTGTGAGAAGACGAACTTTCGCTCCGAGAATTATTGTTTTCGGACTTTTTGTCCTGCGCGTTATCGGATGAATCTCCCTCGCCTTTTAAGTCATTGAGCTGAGAGTCCACCTCTTCCAAACGCTTTTCATTATCGGCGATTTTCTCTACGATACTGTCCATCTCATCGGTATATTCCTTTTTTTCACGGACGAGCTGGCCGAGCTTTTGATAATACATATCGTTTTCGCCTTTGATTTGCGCCTTTTGTGTAGTCAGCCTGGTGTTGTCCATCACTTCTTTGGATTTGCTCGCAACGGTTTCGCCAAAGGACATGATTCCTTCCTTGGCCTGGTTCAATACGTCGCCGAGCACCGCCCCTACGCCTTTTGCGGTCGATTTTTGTTGTGTTTGTGCCATTTTTAACATCTCCTTTTTAAAGGCTGTGCCTGTACGTACAGCCGGTTTTTAGCCTTAGGTTATCTGATATTCTGCCGGATATCCTTGGCGGTGTCCTTTTCCTGCGCCTTTTGCTCGACTCGTGTGTTGTTTTCAATTTTTGCACTCTCGAGTTGCGTCTTTTTCATTTCAACATCCCTCTGGTTTTCGAGTTTTGTAAGCTTTTTCTCAGTTCTAAGCTCCTCGACCTTTAATTTGGAGTTGATTTTTTCTAACTTTTCGTCGGCCCTCTTTTTTTCTTCTATAAGGTCCTCTTGCAATCTTGCGATCTTATCCTCTCTGGACATATGTTACACTTCCTTTCGTTTTTTACACTGTCCTGCAGTGCAATGTTATCGTGACAATATTTTAACCACAGAAATTTTAAATAAACGAATTCGAGTTGTTTTTTTATATTAAAATATGCACGAATCTTCATGCAATTTCATGTCTGCAACGGATTGAAAATGAGTATCTACAAATTATATATACGGCTTCTTTTTGGAGAAAAAAATTCCCTTGCGCAGGGAACATTAAAATTCCATACGTCTTGAAATATTTTGTTTACGGAACCTTTGCGCGTGTATTTATGTTACACAAATTCACAAATAAAATGTGCAGAGAAAGAATATAAATCATTAAAAAGGAGTGTTTAAAAATGGTTGAAATGACACAAAAAAGCGAAGGGGTAAAATCAAATAATCTATTTAATCTGATTCTGTTTATCGTACTCTTAGTGATCGGAATCGCGCTGCTGGCAAATCCCGTAGGAGGAATGCAGACGATCGTTATTATTCTGGGGATTGCCCTGATCGTTTATGGCGCAGTTAACATTATCATGGATTATTCGCGTCACATCAAAACAGGCAGCGCCTATGTACTGCCAGTGGTATTGCTGATACTCGGTGTCCTGTTGATACTCTTCAACGGGCCGACCGCGGGGATCATTCTCCCGTTGATCGTAGGAATCTGGGCGATTATCCAAGGTGTAATCAGTCTTTCGAAGGCCTTTAAGATCAAAAATTCCGGCGGCAACTGGATGGCTAAAATGATTCTTGCGGCAATTATTCTGGCGCTGGGCGTTATTATCATTATCAGTATGATAGCAGGCGGCAATGCGATCGGCGCGATCTTCGGAATTATCCTGATCATTTTCTCGATCGTTGGGCTTGTACAGTGGATCGCCGAACGGGTTTCGTCAAATTAAAAAATGTATTCATGTACAACAAATACGCAAAAGGCTGTGATAATAACCTCACAGCCTTTTCTGTTTTAAGCTGGATACTGCCGTGCGTGCAAAATACTGACAGCATACAAGCCGCTTGCCGCAAATGATCCCGCGCTTGACAGCCGTTTGTCGGACTACGACACGGTCCTGATGGCGCTCGTCTATTCCAACGACAGCAGCGCGCCGCCGTTTACTTTCGCGGAAATGCAAAAGGATGCGGGAGTACTCGAAAGTGTTGATGTGGCGGTGATCCTAAAGTGCCGGTTTTCCCAGGGGAAGATAGAATCATGATAAGCAATGGGCTTTGTGCGTCGTTACCCCTTTTTCCTCAGAACGTACACCGCCGGATACAGTCCGCCCGCATCGAACGTCGCGCGCTTTAAAACCTCAAAGCTGCTTCCATTTTTGATCAGGTTTTCCGTCAGGTTTTTTTCATGCGTATACAAAACCGCAATGCCCTTGTCCGTCAGGATTTCCGGCAGGATACGGAAATATGCCTTATACAGCCGTTCGTTATGCGAATGGTTTCCCACACGAAGCCCGAAAGGCATGTTGACGATGATTTCATCGTATTTTTTGGCTGTGAATTTCAGCGCGTCTATGTAGTGGAACTGCGGATGCACATGCGCATAGCGGCTGTTTTCCTTGGCCGCTTCGATAGCCGTCACGTTGATGTCCGCTCCCGTCAGAGAATGATGCGGATAAAAACCGCGCTCGTAAAGCATGGTGCCGCTGCCGCAGAAGTTATCGAGCACACGCGCGTCCGGATTGAAAAACTCACTGGCGTATGCACATACGCTGGCCGCTACGCCCGGATTGATACTTGCAGAGATAGCCTTTTTACGATAGTCAAAGCGATTATCCGTGAGGGGATTTAAGAACACCTGCGCGCTGTCTCCGTCGATTTCGATCATGATTTCCACCGAATACGAGGACGGTGTGTTAACCAGCTTGTTCATAGCCGCTACGCACTTTTTGATGATGTCGATGCGCACTTCGTGCGCCACGCTGCGTACTTCGAGTCGGTAGCCCGTTACGCCCGTGCGCTGCATAACCGCCGCCTCACGCTGAGAAAGAAACGCGGGCAGATCGCTGACGGGCGAGGAACCGAGGTAAATATATGCATCCGTATAGGCGCGCAGCTTATAGATGTCATAAAAATCGGCAAGGGAAGTAACGGCGATATATTTGCCGAATTTACGGGGCTTAAGTCCCGCTTCCCTGCACTGGGAATACGTTACGTTCAAATTGGGGGATGCGAGCACGATCACATCCGAGGGGAGAACGCGCACGCGCGCCTTGGTGCGCATGACGAAGTTGGCAAGCGCCTTATTAAGAGCCGCGTTTTCCTCGTCGCGGTGTTTTTCTAAATCGCTGCGCAACTGGTATGATTCCAAAAAACGCTTGGCACGGTCGGATTTGGCCCGCCCGATGGCAAGCAGGTAAGAGGGCAGAGCAAACACGGTCTGCTCATGCATCACGCCTTCGATCAGTTCGTCCAGGTAATCCGCCGCGCAGGTATTGCCGATGACCTGTGCCGCCAGCATACGCACCTTGGGATCGGCATCGCGCAGCAGCTTTAAAAGGCCGTCAATATTGTTCAGTACGACTTCCCTCGCGCGCGGCCCCATGTCCGCGAAGATGCGCAGCACAGCACGCGCATTTCCACTTTTGATCTGCGCGTAAACCTTTTGGAGATCGCCCTTTTTCAACAACTCGGCGATGCCCTCCTTACGATCAGCTGCCGGAAGGTCGTTATAGTTTTTTACAAATTCCGTGATTTCTGCTACTTTCATTTAACTCCCATGCTTTCAAGGATAACGCTTAGTACGTTGGCAGTGCCGTCAGCCTCTTTACTGTTTCTCATTGCCTCTATCATTTCGTTCCTATGCGCATCGAGGCTAAAAAGCGCGTCTGGAAGGGATTGCGCGGTTAAGTTTTCCTGCTCCAAAACACGCGCATATCCACGCTTTGCAAAGTACTGCGCGTTCAGGATCTGGTCGCCGCGGCTCGCGGAAAGCGGAAGCGGAACAAGCAAAGCGGGCAGACGCAGCGCCAGAAACTCAAAAATGGCGTTTGCACCCGAACGGGAAAGGGCGATATCCGCCGCCGCAAACACGTCGGGAAGCCCATCTTCCATATATTCATATTGCCTGTAACTCTCATTGCTTTCCAGCTCAGGATTGAGCTTGCCTTTTCCGCGCAAATGGACAATGTCGTAACGCTCGCACAAAGGGGCGATCGCCGCGTCCACCACGTCGTTTATTGCCTGGGCTCCCAGGGAGCCTCCCATTATTAATAACACAGGTTTGCTACCGTTAAACTTTAGACGCATAAGTCCTGAGGCGCGGTCGCCGCCAAGCAGGTCGCGGCGGATGGGAGAACCAGTCAAAATACTGCGCCCGCTGCGCTGATCGTCCGTATCAAAGGACAAGCATATTTTTTGCGCTTTTTTGATACACAGCCTGTTGGCAAGGCCGGGTGTATAATCGCTCTCGTGCAGGATGACGGGAATTTTCAGCTTCGCCGCAGCCCACACCACAGGTACGGAGACAAAGCCGCCTTTGGCAAAAACAAGGTCTGGTTTTAGTTCCTTTAAAATCCGTTTGGCCTCCTTGACGCCTTTGAATATTTTGAAAATATCCGTCACGTTTTTAACGCTCGCGTAACGGCGCATCTTTCCGGCGCTGATGGCGTGAAAAGGAATATCATGCACCAGCGTTTTTTCGATACCGTCTGCAGTACCAACATAATGTACGTCTATATCATGGCTCAGCAGACCGGGTACAAGCGCTAAGTTGGGCGTGACGTGTCCCGCGCTGCCGCCTCCCGTAAGTATGATCGTTCTCTTTTGATTTTCCATAAACAATATACCTCTCCGATAAGCCTTGCTGACCTATAAAGACAGCAGAAAAATGCAAAAAAGGCTAACATCTATCATAGCACAACGCGCCGCGCGCCGCAATAGTGCGATTTGTAAAAGGAATCTTAAGAAAGGTTTCATAGTTATGACATTGAATGAAGTGGTTATCTATGATATATTAAATTTGTTAAAAACGCGGTATAAAGAGGTTTTACTATGAGAGTATTGGTTTTGAGCATGACAGTGGGGCAGGGACATAATTCGACAAGCAAAGCACTGCGTGCGTGCCTTGAAAAACGAGGGCACACCTGTGAAATACTGGATACTTATAAATTCCTGAACAAGGCGATCGGCCTTGGTTTTGACAAAGGATATACGGCAATGGGGCGGTTTGTGCCCAAACTCAACGAAAACATCTATAAGGCGGCGGAGAAGGCTAGCGGCAGGGCGGATATGAAGATGTATTTCCCATGGGCGTTTGCCAACCTCACCAAAAGCAAAATGCAGAAATATATTGATGAGACAAAGCCGGATGTGATCGTTTGCTCGATCGTGATGACGGCGATATTGATTACGTCGCTCAAGGGAGCGGGGATGATCGATCCCAATATTAAGAGTATTGGGATCGTGACGGACTATTCGCTGCATCCTTTCTGGGAATATACGGTCATGGATTATTTTGTAGCGGCGAACGAATTGCTGATTCCGGAGTTTACGTCCCGGGGCATCGCCGAAAACAAGATACTGCCGACCGGCATCCCGATCGCGCCTAAATTCGCGCGCTCGATCCCGCAGAAAGAAGCACGCGAAAAGCTGGGATTGGATCCGGATATGTTCACCGTGCTTATGGCCTCGGGCGGCATGGGGTTTGCAGGTCTTGTGCCCGTGCTGCGGGATATTGATACGGTAGAGGAAACGCAGGTCGTGACTATATGCGGGACTAATACGCGGCTGAAAAACAAACTGTTGGCAATGGAATTCAATAATCCGGTGCATATCATGGGCTTTGTCGACAATATGGATGAATATATCGACGCGTCGGATATGGTAATCACCAAACCGGGCGGGCTTTCCACTTCCGAAACCATCGCCAAGGGCAAGCCTATGATACTTACCAAGCCTATGCCGGGCGTTGAAAATATGAATCTCGCATTCCTGCTCAATAATTCGCTGGCCGCACACGCGAACGACTACCAGCCGCTTAGTATGGTGTTAAGGCAGATGCGCCTGAATGATTTAAAGTTTAGCGAAATGAAAAGCGCACAAAAAAAATGGGGGAAAAAGGACAGCGCGGAAATGCTCGCGAAGTTCATTGAGAAATTAGTATAAATAACAACAAATAAAAAAGGCATCCGCATTGGATGCCTTTTTATTTGTTTTGATTAGTCGAGTCCGGCGGGCTTTTCTGTCGCACGGTCGCACGGAACATGTCCGCAGTTGCCGCAGGCAGCAGCGCCCTGGCCGTTTGTCGTATCCACCCTCTTGTCCATTGCGTGGTTAATTATACCGTTGAAAGGGAAGTGGCCGCAAGCCCAGATTTCATCCGCTTTGACTTTCCAGTTTTCAGCGATTTTGTCTGTCTTCGCCGTCAGCACGTCAACGCCCTCAAGGTCTAAGTCCTGCGTCGGATGGGCGCCGGATTCGTGAACCGCTTTTCTGAGTCCTTCCGGATTGTCAAGAAGCGGGCACGGACGCAGCAGGTTGTCGGAGAAGGGCTGACCCTCCTGGTATTTACGGAAGAGCGGGCTGCCGAGAGCTTCTTCAAGCGTGCATTCGTTGATATTGTGCGTCGCGTAATGGATGAACGCGCACGGTTCGCAGTCGCCGTTGGAGTTGATATGGAAATAACGGCGTCCGCCTGCGATACATCCACCGACGTATTCGCCGTCGTTCCAGAAGTCGAGGATGAAGATCGGTTTGTATTCGCGCATTTCACGAACGCGCTGATACATGTAAGCGCGCTGGTCAGGCGTTACGCACAGGTCCATAACAGCATCCTTGCCGATGGGCATGTAAGTAAACAGCCAACCAAACAGGCAGCCTGCTTCGATCATCGTATTGTTCCATTCATCGCTGGCGATCGTCTTGTAGTTCTTGCTGTGATAGCAAGCGGAGTAACCAAACGGAATACCTGCGTCCTTTAAGAGTTTCATCGCTTTCATAACCTTGTCATACGTACCCTGACCGCGACGTGCGTCTGTTTCTTCCGGCGTACCTTCTACGGAAATCATAAACGTGAAGTTACCGACACGCAGCAGGTCCTGCACAAAGTCTTCGTCGATCAACGTAGCGTTCGTGAACGCGCCGAACGCGCAGTCCGAATGTTTTTCCGCGAGGCGGATCAGGTCTTTTTTACGGACGAGCGGCTCGCCGCCGGAGAATAGGTATACATAGATACCCAGTTCTTTACCCTGCTCGATGATCTCGTCCATCTTTTCATAAGTCAGGTTGTAGTGCTTGCCGTATTCAGCAGCCCAGCAACCGATACATTTCAGGTTACAGGCAGATGTCGGATCCATGAGGATCGCCCACGGAACCTGAACGCCCATTTCTTTACCCTTGGCCTGCGCGATGGGCATGCCCTTTACGCCGGAGTTGAGGAAAAAGTTCAGGATGAAACGTTTGAGGTAATTCACGTTTACGTCGGTCAGTACGCGTTTCATCAGTACGCCCTGCCATGTCTGCTGATCCCACCAATCC
>Ga0137298_11283_pt1 | contig 14227 bp, 16 predicted proteins | sample RamsorincwithD2O_2_FD_97182 | JGI IMG/M metagenome (GOLD analysis project Ga0137298, IMG submission 97182) | Mouse cecal microbial communities from Vienna, Austria - Glucosamine amended with D2O | ecosystem: Host-associated > Mammals > Digestive system > Large intestine > Cecum | place: Austria...
AGTGATGTTTATGATTTTACGGTGTTACGAGATGGGAAAGAACAAACTATTTCTGTTACTCCAAAAATGATAGAAGAAGATGGAGAGGAAAGAAGAATTTTTGGATTTCAAATTGCTTCTTCGGAAGATACAGGTTTTTTTGCTAGTATCGTTTATGCTTGGCAAAAATTTGGTCCTGTTGGAATGTATCAAGTAGTAGGAGAAAGCATTCAATATGGAATAAGTCAAATTCTTTATTTGATTGCTCTATTAAGTATTAATGTAGGTTTTTTAAATATTTTACCATTTCCAGCTTTTGATGGTGGAAGAATATTCTTTATGATTATTGAAAAGATAAAGGGAAGTAAGATTAATCCTAAACTTGAAAATACTATGAATAGTGTAGGATTCCTTCTGTTGATGCTTTTAATGATTTATATTACATTTCAGGATATTTTAAATTTGTTTTAGTCAAGATTTTCTTGGCTATTTTTTTTCAAATAATTCTTGACTTTTTGGTTTTATAACACTAAAATAGTTCACGAATAAGTGGGTGATTATTTGTGGAATGGGAAAAAAATTGGAGATATCAAAAACTAAGAGAAATTTTAGAAGGTTATTTGTCAAATAGTTATTCGGAAACGGGACTTGCAAATATTCTTCCATTTACTCCAAAAACAATAGCTAGTTATTTAAAGAATTATTCCAAAATTGAATTATATTTTGGGAAAGATGTAGTAGAAGCTTTAAAACAGCATAAGAAAGAAATGAAATGTTCTAGTCATAAAAATAATCATATGTATGCTTCAGATTCTATTGGAATTCAATTGCGTACGTTACTTTCTCCATCCTTTGAGCTAAGAGAATTTACCAATCAACAAGTGAAGTCTTTGATTCTTTTTCGAATGTGTTATATGTTTCAAGGAAATTTAATATTGGTTTCTCAAAAATCAGGTGTTACCATAGACTCTTTGCTTGTATATTTGTCAGCTCCGTTTTTAAAGGAAGTCTTACATGGGGAAGCTTTATCTTTTTTAACATGGATTTTAGAAAATCAAAATTTATATAATCTTCAGTATCCTGTGAAACGAAAAAAATATTTGGAAGATTTATTTCATTCTTTTCATCAAATGAATGGAAATTTAATTAAGTTGTCAAAGCATTCTGGTCATTCTATTAGTGTATTGCGAACTATTTTGTCGACTCGAGCAAATATGGTTTTAGCGAACCAAAAGGATTATCAAATCGAGTTTATTTTAAAACGTTTAAAAGAGCAGGAACAACTTTATGATGATTTAATGACTGCTGTGGAGAATCAAATTTTGGTTCATCGAAATGGTATCAGTCCTACTTGTAAAAATTTGGAAATTTCGAAATTTAAAGTTCGTAAATTGATTCATGATGAGATTCCAAAACGAAATCCAGTTCGTGGGATTATGGTAAATGGAGTTTTATCTACATTAGATTCTTAAATTTATGATATAATGTTCTTGTGTTCGAGTAGCTCAGTTGGATAGAGCGTTTGCCTCCGGAGCAAAAGGTCATGGGTTCAAATCCCTTTTCGAACACCAGATGTTAATATCTCTCGTATTTACGGGAGTTTTTTATTTATTTTTGTTACTTAACATTTGTAATATTTTTCATAACTTTTTCAATTCGATTTTTGTAAGTGTTAAATGGTCCAACAAATAAAAAACATTCGTCAGAGTATCATTCGTTTGTTTATAGAAAGAAATTAGTTTTTCAATATATAGTTTTGATTGCTCTGCTAGGTAAGTGAATCGTTCCAACTGATATAATTACGTTTAAGCTGTACAAAGTCACAGGCTTATCTGAATTATCAATGTGCATTTTTTGCACATTGTTTTTTCTCCTTCTTTAAATGTTATTTACGTGTTTAGTAATAACAATAGAGATTATTGTAGTGATGCATAGAACTCGATTAATAAGAGCTGAACGGAAACAAAATACGGATCAAATTATGGAAGGAATTTATAATAAAGTTCTTTCTAATACAATATAATTTCTAGTTTTATGATTAAAATTGTTTTGTAAATTATAATTTTTGATATAATAGTCATGCAGTAGTGATTGGATTATTTCCTACTTTAACGAGTCGTTAAGGGAACTCAATGATTGTGATGATGAATCGTAATATTACAAGGGACTACACTACACGTTGTGTAGGGGCTTCGTTGCACTTCGCAAAAGTCCATTTCCATATTACAATATCGTTAGTACTGCAAAGAGAGGTAGTAAAGATGTGGAAGTATACAGGAATTAAAGAATGTAATGAATTTTTGCTATCTCTTCGTTTATTTGATTGTCAAAATCAGAATGCGTATATTAAAACAATTTATTCCATTACAAATCGTATTGAATCAAATTATAAAATATATAAAATTTTTAAAAATAATGGTACATTTAGAACAATCTATGAACCAAATGCATTATTAAAGTATATTCAAAGAAATATATTAAACAATATATTAAATTATCGGTCTATATCGAAATATGCTACAGCATATCATAAAGGAATGTCATTATTAGATAATGCAAAACCACATGTTAATAAAAAAATAATTTTAAAATTAGATATTAAAAATTTTTTTGAAAGTATATCTTTTTTTGATGTTTATCTTTCTTGTTTTCCTATTGAGTATTTTCCTAAATCAGTAGGGATGGTTTTAACTTATTTATGTACTTATAATCATCATTTGACTCAAGGGTCTCCAACATCTGCCTATATATCTAATTTGGTCATGAAAGATTTTGATGAAGTGATTGGAGCTTGGTGTGAGTTGAATCATATTACTTATACAAGATATTCGGATGATATGACTTTTTCTGGAGATTTTAATCCAAGTGAGGTAATTAGAAACGTTAGAAAACAATTATATCCATTAGGATTAAAACTTAATGATGATAAAATTCACATTATTCGTAATAGTTCTAGTCAAAAAATTACTGGAATTGTTGTGAATGAAAAGGCTCAAGTGAGTTCTAAATATCGTAAAGAAATTAGAAAAGAAATTTATTATATCAATAAATTTGGGTTAAGTTCTCATTTAAACCGATGTAATCTTAATATCAATCCTCAAAAATATTTAAAAAGGTTATATGGAAAAATATTATATGTATTACAGATTGATTCTGGGAATGTGGAGTTTTTGAAATATAAAAAAATGATTTTAGATAACATGATATCAGAGTGAAATGGAGATGAATGTGATGAATTATAAAAAAATATTAGAAAAAATAAAAAAAATGTCTATTCAAGAAAAAAGAAATATAAAATATGATGAATTAGTGGATATTGTAAATCATTTGTCAGCTGATGAAATTATAGATTTAAGTAATATGATTGGATATCCTGTTTTTGCAAGATTGTGTATGGGAACTTTGCAACATAAATTTGTATTATTACAAGATGGTGCGGCGGCAGTAATTGTCAATAAAAATAATCAAGTATTATTACAAAAACGAGCAGATAGAGATAAATGGGGATTACCTGGTGGATGTCAAGAGTTAGGAGAACGATTTCAAGATACTATGATTAGAGAAGTTAAAGAAGAAACAAATTTAGATGTGAGAGAAGAAGACTTAGAATTAATTGATATCGTATCTGGAGCAAGTAGAAGAAATGATTATCCAAATGGAGATGTAGTTATTAACAATACTGTTTTATATTGCATAAAGGAATATTTTGGTGAATTAAAATGGGATATGGAATCCAAAGAATTGAGATTTTTAATTTAGATCATTTGCCTAAAAATCAAAATCATTTTGATTTGATAGAAATTTATAAAAAGAATTTAAAAGAACTAGATAATCAATTTTAATTTTAGATTTTCAAAATTTTTATTCGTTTTAAAAGGCTTGAAAATATTGTATAATGTTTTTGAAAGAAAGATGAAATTATGGATGAATGTTTTTTTTGTAATCGAATTCATAACAAAGATTTTGCGTTAGAAAATGAGTTTGCGGTTGCTAGATTTGATGATATGCCTGTTAATGAAGGCCATTTAGAAGTTATACCAAAAAGGCATGTAAAAGATTGGTGGGAAACAACTAAAGAGGAACGAATTGCCATATTTGATTTGTTGGATGAAGCGAAAAAGATTGTTGACTATCGTTATCATCCTGATGGATATAATATTGGAATGAATTTAGGAGAAAAAGCTGGACAAAGTATTATGCATTTGCATGTTCATCTTATACCAAGATATGATGGTGATGTTCCAAATCCTAGAGGGGGAGTTAGAGGAGTTATTCCAGATAAACAAAATTATTGAAAGGAAGATGGTAATGGAAAGAGTGTATCATAAATTAGTTCGAGATTATATTCCAAAAATTATTGAATCAAAAGGAGAAATTGCAGTTACGAAAATACTAACAGATGAGGAATATAAATTGGAATTAGAAAAAAAATTAACTGAAGAATGTAAAGAAGTATTAGAAAGTTCTGGAAAAGATAGATTAGAAGAATTGGCAGATATGATAGAAGTTATAAAATATTTAGCTAAAGTGGAAGGTTCTAATTTGAATGATATTTTTGCGATTGCAGAAGAAAAAAGTTTCAAACGAGGAGCTTTTGAAGAAAAAATATTTTTAGAAAAAGTTATAGAAAGTACTATGAATTAAATATATTCTATTTAATGTTTCATTTTTTTCGATAAAGTGACGTTTTGTAAGTCACTTTTTTTATTTTGTGATATAATCATTTCTCGTTAGGTGTTTGTTATGAATGTTTTGGCTTTGTTAAATAATGAATTACAAGATAAGAATTGGACTTTGGAAGAAAAGTCTAGATATTTGTTTGTTCGTAGTTGTCAATTTTTTTCTTATGATCAGCGATATTTATTTTGGGAACAAATTCCAAATGGAAAAAAATTGCGTGATTCGATACAAAATGCATCTATTTCATTAGAAGATTTACAGAATAATTTGGTTATTTGTCGTAGTTGTATTCGTTCGGTTGTTTCTATTCTTTTTTCTGAACTTTTAAATCAAGAAGTTGAATTTCAATGGAATGGAAATCATATGTATGGAACTATTTTAATAAATGGACAAACAATTTTGTTAGATTCTACAGATTATTATGATTTATTTCGTACAAAGTATTCTATGAGTACTTATGGTTATGATTTGTTTTATCATCCAAGAGATGTTGATTTTTCGAAACGATTGTATGAGATAGATAAAAAAATAGGATATATCGAAGATAATTATTATGATGCTTTTTTAAAAAAAGAAATTTATCATTCTCTTCGTAATTATTTATTTCAATTTCATCACGGATCTTTGAAATCTATTTTGTTATATAAAATGCAATTACTTCAATCTTTTTTTCGCCGATTGTTTTTTTCTTCTTTTTCTGATGCTTCTCAGTGTATTACTTATCTTTTGAAACATATTTTTGGTTCTGATGTTGGGCGTGTAGTTATTTCACCTTTATTTGATATGCGCACTATGGAAGATTGGGATTTTGTAACGATTTATTCTTTGATGATTCATAAAGAGGTGTTTTATTATGTGTTGAGAAAAGAGAAAAATCGTTTTCTTTTGGAAGAAATTTCTTCTATCGATGTGAAGCATTATAAAAATCACATGCAAGGTATTGCTCGCTCTTTAATTCCTTGAGTTTTTTCTTTTGTGTAAATATTTATTAAAATCATTTGAAATCTTTTTCTCTAAGCGTTCTTTTTTATATTTTTTTGTTATAATCAAAGTAGGTGTAATTATGATAGTAGAGAATATTGTTATTATTCGTGATTTTTTTCAATTGGTTAAAGGGCATAAAGTTTGGGTTTTCTTTTTATTTGTTGGAAGTATTTTAGGACATTTTTGTGATTTTTTGATACCTATTTTTGTTTCTCAAATTGTTTTTTTTGTAACAAATGGAGATGCAAGTGGGATGTATTGGAATATTTTATTTCTTTTTTGGGGTTATATTGCTTATAATTTTAGTTGGTATTTGAATTATGTTTCTTATACCAATAATTTTCGTTATAGCTATCCCAATTTAAGAGAAAAGATTATGAATCAAGTCTTTTCGTATGATGTTTCGTTTTCTGATAAGATTTCAAAAGGAGAGATTTTAAATACGATTAATTCTGATGTTGCTAATCTTTCTGAGATGATAGACAATATTTGTGAAATATTGGTTGTTGCATGTAAATTGTTCATTATGATATTTTTGTTTTTAAAAACAAGTATTTTGGTAGGTTTTCTAGTTTTGTTATTTGTTGGTTTATATGTAAAGTTGTATGATTATTTTAATGTTTGTAGTACGAAGTATTATATGGGACAACAACGATATCGCGATAAGTTAACGAATCAGTTATCCGATATTTTAGGTGGATTTCGAGAGATTAAAATGTTTCATTTGTATGATAAAATGAAACGAAATTTTTATATTTTAGCAAATAAATGGTCGGAACAGTATCAAAGAAAACAACGTTATTGTGATATTCGAGATAGTTTACTTCCTTTTGTCATTCAATTTGGAAAAGTTATGATTTATTTTGTGTTGGGGTATCTAACTTTAAAACAGAAAATGCTTGTTAGTACGCTTTTGTTGTTTGTTTCGTATTATGAAATTATTATGGAAGATTCGGAAGATTTAATGGAGTATTCTAGAGATTTAAGAGAATGGTCTGTATCTATTTATCGAGTAAAAAGATTGTTACATTATTCTGGTAAGGAAGAGTATTTATTTGGGGAGAACGAGACAGATCAGATTTGTGGTTCTTGTGAATTTTCTCATGTTTCTTTTCAATATCCTTCTAAAAATCATGGTGCTATTCATGATGTTAGTTTTCAAGTGCGTCCGAATGAAATTACTGCTATTGTTGGACGTAGTGGTTCTGGGAAAACAACAGTTATGAATTTACTTTTACGAAATTATAAAATTGATTGTGGAAACATTTTTGTCGATCAAGATAATATTTATCATTATTCTAAAAAAGTGTATTCTAAAAATGTTGTTGGTGTGAATCAGGTTCCATTTTTGTTTTCGATGAGTATACGTCAAAATTTAAGTTTTATTGATTCGAATGAATCTCATCAAATTGAGGCTTGTAAGCGAGTTGGAATTCATGATTATATTATGAGTTTACCAAAAGGTTATCATACCGTATTATCAGAAAATGCAACGAATTTTTCTGGTGGCCAACGTCAATTGTTAGCGATTGCTAGAACTTTGTTATCCAAGGCAGAAATTTTAGTATTTGATGAAGTTACTAGTTCTTTGGATTCTGTTTTTGTTCAACAAATAGAACATGTTTTGGTGGATTTGAAACAAGATCATACGATTATTATGATTACTCATAAAAAAGAAGAGATGAAGCTCGCAGATCATGTTATCGTAATGGATCAAGGTAGAGTAGTGGGAGATGGAACTCACAAAGAATTATTGAAACGAAATCCATATTATCAGAGTTTACAAAACTCTTCTGTTTCGAAAGGAAGTCATCGATGAAGCATTTTTTCTTCTGTTTTTGCTTGTTCTGTTTGATTTTTGGTTATTTGATTCTTTCTTATTTTCATATTATTCCTAAAAAAAGTTATACCAATGCTTATTTTGGTATTTCTGATTATGTGAGTGGAGTGGATTATGATGGGGATGGAATAGATGATCAGTTAGATATTTTACTTGGAGCAAGAGATTATGTACAAACGAAACCGAAATATAAGAGTAAGTATTATTCTGGAGGTTATCCAAATGATTCTTATGGAGTTTGTACCGATGTGGTAGCTTTTGCTTTTTTGGCTTCTGGATATCATTTAAAAGAAATGGTTTCTTTGGATATTCGTGAACATCCAGAAGATTATGGAGAGGATGTAGGAGATAGTAATATTGATTTTCGTCGCGTTCGTAATTTAAATGTCTTTTTTTCTCATCATGCAAAAATATTAACCAATGATATTTCTGCTATTTCTGAGTGGCAAGGTGGAGATATTGTTGTGTTTCCAAATCATATTGCTATTGTTTCGGATAAACGAAATAAGAAAGGTATTACTTATATTATTCATCATGGTGGTCAACCAGTTTATGAAGAAGATTCGTTAGGTCGTTATGAAATTATAGGTCATTATCGTTTTCCATAAAAAAAGAATCATGATTGATTCTCAATATAGTAAGCATAGTATTCATCTAGCGTGATTTGTTCTTCGTAAATTTTTTGTGCGATTTCTTTTCCTACGTATCTCCAATGCCATGATTCGAAGGCATATCCGGTAATATATTCTTTATCTTCTGGATATCGTTCTATGAATCCAAATTGATGAGCATGTTCTTTTAACCAAGCGTATGCATCGCTATTTTTGAATTCGGAGGTTGTAGAATAACCACTTGTGAAGACATCAAAGGATAGTCCTGTTTCATGTTCCGAGTGACCTGGTCTTGCAGCTTGTTGTTCTGCTCGTTCTGTTCCATAGGTTTTCTTTAGCTGATTGTATGTGTTTTCTTGGTCTTCATAGCTTCGATAGCTTGAATTAATAATTAGTTTGATATCCGATTCTAATGCTTTGTTGTACATATTTATAAATGCTTGATAAGCTTCTTCTACCATTTTATGTTCTCCATAGCAATACCAGTTGCTTACGTTTACTAAGTTTTCTGGAACATAGGTTTCATCTAAATAATAATATTTATTAACTAATAATAGGGTTCCTAGTTCTAAGTTTGCTGGTTCTGTTTTTTCATACCAATTTTGATTGGCATGAGTATTTACGATTGCGACAATATCATAGGAACTCAATTCTGAATTTTCTTTTTCATATTCTAAGTAAGCATCCATATTCTTCTTTATATAGTAGGTTTCTTTTAAAAATTTAATTCTGCTTTCATTTTTTTCTTTGGTTAATACTTCTTCTAGTTCTTCCTCATTTAATCGATTTAATAGTTCTTCTGTATCTTCTTTCGAATATCCATGTTCTAATAGTTTAAATTCAAATGTTTGTTGATATTTATAATCATTGTAGTAATTTATGATTAATATTGTGATAACAAAAATTGCTGTAATTCCTGCGAATAAATAAATAAAAGCTTCTTTTTTTAATTTTCTTTTTGTGATGGTAGCCAATGAAAAACATCTCCTATCTTGGAGATATTATATCACAATTTTCTTTACAAATAAAAAAATTCAGGATATGATATTTGTAATAAAATGTAGGATGGTGAATTTATTGGATACAAATAAAATGGTCTTAAATTATTGTCCAAATTTTGACCGTATTATGAATTTTGATTTTTATGAAGGGGACATTGTGACAGAACGATTGATATCGATTTACGAAAAATTTATTTTTTCTATTGATATTATGGAAGAGGAGAATAGAAAGCTTGTACAAGAGATTGATCGTGTGATTGGAAAATATATTGATGATTATACATTTCGTAAAGAGATGCAAACAGAGATTTTCCGTATGAAAGTGAAACGAACTTGTTCGAATATTTTAAAAGCTGTTGTAGAAGGGATTATTCATATTTTTGAAAAGTATGAAGAGGAATCTACACGAAATATTTATATTTCACGTTGGATTTAAAATATCCACATATACACTAGTATTGCTACAATAATTAAGATGATAGAAAGTAGAATAATGATTAGATTGTCATTCCATCTACTTTTTTTTATTACTTCTTCCATTTCTTTTGTTTTTTCTTCTTTCATAATTGCCTCGTTTCTTAGGTTTATTATATCCTGAATGAAAAATAAAATATATGTTTTTTATCTATGAGTTAACATTTTTGTGTCAAGTAATATTTTAGTGCATGATAAAAGAACGATGGAAATCGTTCTTATGGTTTTGGTTCATCGTACATGATTCCATTGGAATCTCTTTGAATTAAGTAACCATATTCAAAGATGTAGGTCAGACTAAACAGAAACAAGATATAAATAAAATCAAATAGTTCCCATCCAATTCCGAAATCCTCGGTACTAAAATGTTGTAGGATACCTCCAATGATATCTGGTATTAAAATGCTTCCAATCATGAGCCATGCCATTTTTTTTATATGGGTAATATTATCTTTGGTAAATGGTGTTTCTCCGTTGTGAATATTGTGAAATAGTTGTTCTAAGTGTTTGAATAATCGGAAAATCAAATAAAGAGTTATTGCTAAACAAAGGTAAGCGATTTCTAAGAAAAGGATGATTTTTTCTTTTTTGGTTGTTTGAAATATTCGAATCATTTGTTCTATAAAGTAGGTTTCTTTTTTATCTATACGAATATTTTTATCCTTTTGTGTTGAAAAAATGATTTCATTGTCTAATTCTTTCCATTCTATGTTTTCCTGAAACAAAGTAATTTGATTGTCAGTTATGTGAATGTTGTTTATGAATAGAGGAGTGAATAGAATGATAAAACATACTGATAATATTCCAATCATGCTCGCTATTTTTCCTATTTTCGCTAATAGGTATATGGCTTTGCTTAACCGTTTCATTTGTGTTTGTTGTTCTCGTTTTAATTTTCCTACTTTTTTTTGTATCTCTTCATCTAATGAATTTAAATCGCTTAGATTTTCATGAACGAGGGTGTTAATTTTGCAATGAAATAAATCACATAATGCTAAGAGATTATTCATCTCAGGGTAAGATTCTCCACATTCCCATTTGGAAACACTCTGTCTTGAAACTCCTAATTTTTCTGCAAGGTCTTCTTGGGAAAAGTTTTTCTTTTTTCTTAAATTTTTTAAATTATCTCCAAATTTCATATTTTATTCCTTTCTTTTTTTATTTTATTTCTTCTTTTGTTTTATTTCTAGCAACTTTCCGTTGCATTTTTCTAAATGCTAGTATTTTTGTTTCAATAATGGTACACTTTTTTTGTGATTTGTATGAATAAGCAAAACTATTATCGATGGATTATTAATATTTTATTGTGTTTCTTTTGTTTGATTTTTATTCTTGCTATTTCTAGATTATTTCGAAATCTTTATTTTGAACAGAAGAATCATGATGTAGAGAAAATTGTTTTTGAACAAGCAGAACTTATAGATATGAATGCATCGAATTCTGGATTGATAAATTTTAAAAAGTTGCAAGAATTGAATTCTGATGTAGTTGGATGGATTGAGATTCCAAGTACACATATTAATTATGTTATCGTAAAGGGGAATGATAATTCGTTTTATTTAAATCATGATGTGTTAAAAGAGTATAACATTTATGGTTCTATTTTTATGAATTATGAAAATCAAAGTGATTTTTCCGATTTGAATACGATTTTATTTGGACACAATACTTATCGAGAATCTATGTTTAGTGATATTGTTTCTATTTATCATGGTAAGTATGGTACCAATTTATCTATTTTTATTTATACTCCAAATGAGACGTTAGAATATCAAGTATATTCTTCTTATTTAACTTTAGATACCGATTCGGAACCACTCGTTACTTCTACTGCTTATTTTGAGAAGAGTGAACTTCCTTTTCCGAGTGTTTCATCGTTTACTAAAACGCTTACGATATCTACTTGTTATGAAGATGATGAGAGAAGAGTCATTCTTCATGCTATGAAAAAATAAATACTTTTTTTGTCGAATTTTGTGTTATAATGAATTTGAGATTAGGATAAGCAAGGAGTTTGGTTATGAAAGCAAAAATACATAAGATGTCTGATTATATGAAAAACAATCCAAAGAAGATTTTGTTTGTAGGAATTACAGGAGTTGTTGTAATTGTAGCAGTTGTTTTGGCTTTTTTCTTATTGAAAGGAAAAAATCAAGAGGAAGTTTTAAAAGATTATTTGCATGATATGGGAATCGAGTTTTATGAAAATTTGTATTATAAGCAAGTTGGAAAAACCGATGAAGATCGAAAAGAGTTTTTAACGAAATTTACGGATATTGGAATTAAAATTAATTTGGATAGTTTATCTCGTTATAATATTGAAAGTAATCAAGAGAAAATTTCTGCTTTTAAAAATCCAAAAACGAATGAAGCTTGTAATAAGGATAATAGTAAAGTGATTATTTATCCGAAAGAACCTTATGGGCAAAAAGATTATCGTGTAGAGATTCAATTGGATTGTGGATTTGAGTCAAAATAGAATATAGGTAACATAATTATCTATATTTTTTCTTTACATTTTTTCTTTCTTTTGTGTGTTATTCATGACAAATCTCGACAAATCGTGTATAATTGATTTAATAGTAGAGGATAGTAAAGTGGTTGTTATGAGAAACATCGGGAAGAATGTATCTATTTGTTTGTTTCAATTAATGGTTTCATTGATTCTTTTTTGTGTTTTTTCAAACACTTTTTTTGCAATGGTAGAGGGAGAATCAACAAATTTTGCTTATACTGGAAGAGAACAAGTATTTACCGCCCCAGTAAAAGGATATTATCAATTGGAAACTTGGGGTGCTCAAGGTGGAGGATATGGTGGATATGGTGCGTATTCCACAGGTGTTGTTTTACTGGAAGAAAACCAATCCATTTATATTAATGTTGGAGGAACTCCACCTTCAAAATATGTTGGAGGATATAATGGGGGTGGAAATGCTGGAAGCAATAAACAATCGGGAGATGCTGGTGGTGGAGCAACTCATATTGCTACTGTTTCTGGTTTGCTAAAAAATTTAAGTTCGAATAAAAATTCTGTTTTGATTGTTTCGTCTGGTGGTGGTGGAGCAAGTCAAGCTGCTGATTATCGAGGAAGTCATGGTGGAGGATATCTTGGAGTCAACGGTTATGACACTTGGAAAGACACAGTTGGTTATTGGGGATATAGTGGTTCTGGAGGAAATTTAACTACCGGTGGGTATGCCATACAAGGTGGTGTAAATGCTGGAAAAGGTTCTTTTGGCCAAGGTGGAAATTATTATGATAACGATGCTTGTGGTGGCTGTGGCGGAGGCGGCGGCTGGTACGGTGGCGGAGGCTCTAACCGTGGTGCTCATGGAGGTGGTGGCGGTGGGTCTTCTTATATTGGAAATACTAAACTACTTAGCTATGGTGGTGTTACAAAAGAGACTCATTGTTATATGTGTAGTGCTTCTGATGTTGTTTCACAGAAAACGGTTGTTACTACATTAAGTTCAAGTAATGCAATTAGTAAATCTGCAAAACAGGGTGCAGGTTATGCAAGAATTACATTAAATACGCTTTATGCTAGTCCAGATTTAGAAACTATTCAATTGAGTAGTGGGAAGTTAAATCCAAAATTTGAATCAAATATTTATGAATATAACGTTTTATTGGATGCAGAAACTCCAAAACTTACTATTACTGGGATTCCTGTTTCTCCTGGAAGTATTGTAAATGGAAATGGAGAAGTTTTGGTTCCATCTGGTACAAATGATTTTACCTTAACGAGTACATCTACTTCTGGAGAAGTTTCTGTATATGTACTTCATGTTACTCGTCCAAAATCTAGTTATGCTTTTTTGGAAGATATTAAAATTGATGATATTTCTATTCCTTCTTTTGCTCCAACGCAAATGGATTATGAAGTTCATGTCTCTTATGCTACAGAAGTTTTGAATTTAGATGTTTTAAAAGGTAGAGCAGATCAAACTGTTCATTTTGGCGATTTGAATTTAAAAACTGGACGAAATGAAGTTAAAATTAATGTTACGAGTGAAGATGGAAATTATACAGAAGAATATACTTTGATTGTGCATCGTGCTCATTCTTCCTTTTTAAAATCTTTAGAGTTATCCGATTATTTGATTCATCCAGAATTTAATCCAGAAACGCTTGAATATCATGTAAGTGTTCTTGCTCATACAATGAGTTTGTCTGTTAGTGCAAAGGCTTTTGATGAGGAAGCATCAATTAAAGTGAATGGATTTGGATATATTAAAGGTTCTACTACTGGAACTATTACAGTAACAGAACCAAATTGTGCTCCAACAATTTATACTATTCATATAGAGAAGAGTGAAGCACCGATTGAGACAACGTTTGATTATCCTTATAAAGGTGTAATTGAAACGTTTACTCCGACAGTTTCAGCGTATTATCAATTAGAAACTTGGGGCGCTCAAGGTGGTGGTTCTGGAGGATTTGGAGCTTATTCTACTGGTGTTGTCTATTTGGAACGTGGCGAAACGATTTATATTGCTGTTGGTGGTTCTCCTAGTAGTCGTTATGTTGGTGGATATAATGGTGGTGGAAATGCAATTAGTACTGGGGGACAATCTGGTAATGCAGGTGGAGGAGCTACGCACATCGCTCGTAGTGAAGGGCTTCTTTCTTCTTTTGCTAACCATCGTAATGATTTA
>Ga0137298_11284_pt1 | contig 14217 bp, 10 predicted proteins | sample RamsorincwithD2O_2_FD_97182 | JGI IMG/M metagenome (GOLD analysis project Ga0137298, IMG submission 97182) | Mouse cecal microbial communities from Vienna, Austria - Glucosamine amended with D2O | ecosystem: Host-associated > Mammals > Digestive system > Large intestine > Cecum | place: Austria...
CCCCCTGACAGGGGCAGGTTGCATACGTGTTACTCACCCGTGCGCCGCTCGCCGGCAGTGGGAGCAAGCTCCCACCCCGCTGCCGCTCGACTTGCATGTGTTAAGCCTGCCGCTAGCGTTCATCCTGAGCCAGGATCAAACTCTCCGCTGTTAGTATATAGTTTCCTATTTTACTTGGTTTGGCGCCCTCCCCAAAAGGGGCGGGCTGTTGTTCTCTGGCCGGACGCTATTCCTTGGTTGCCTGGTTGACTTCGATTGACGGAGACTGCTCTGTTCCGTGTCTCCTTGTCTCTGTCTGTATGGCCCGGGGCCTACGCCCCGGTTTGTCCTGTGGCATCGTTGTCAATGTTCTCTCCCGCTCCCGGGCTGTCTGCCTCAATCGGCTTGTTTCCCGTTTGCGGTTGCAAAATTACAACCTTTTTCTGCCCTCCGCAAGCGTTTTTATGTTTTTAAGCATGTTTTTATCTTTTCTTGGTCGCAACTTATTGTGACTTAATCAAATCAACAAATGTTAAAATATGTATATTTTTATTAATGTCAGAACTTTATACCATATTTAATTGTTGTACCCATACTTTTATTCTCCAAAAATTTCCAAAAATTAAAAAAATTGAACCTTCTACATATTTATTATGTTGAATTATTGAATCTCTAATCTCCATTTTTGGCTCGCATTAAAAAAGTATGGCAACAACCATTGTAGTCGCTGCCATACTTTTTATATTAAATTAGGTGAAACAATCAAAACGTCATTGCCATGGAAACAGAAACTCCTTCCGGCCCGGCCGACGGCACAATCGAAAGATCGTGTTTTTCGGCAAAAGGGCGTCTATATATGTTACAACTCACAACCATCAACCTTCTGTTTCCACTGCCCAGCCGGTAATAGTTCTTGTCTTCTTTGAGAAATTAACACCTATCTTATGCAGCACCCTATTATCAGAGGCATATGGCAGCGAGTAATTCTTCCCGTTGATTTGGGAAAGCGCATCCTCAGGAGTGGAGTCAACCTTAAGCTCTATCACATAAACATTCTTAGAGGTCTCTATCAGGATGTCGATTCGGCCGTCTGACATCCGCTTCTCCACCTCGACATAGAAGCCTATGAGGCGCAATAATACATACAGCACATTCTGAAAATTTGACTCCCTGTCAAGCGACATTTCATAACTGATTGACGAGAAGAACGATTGCAGGCCTTTCATAAAACCGTCGGCGTTACCTTCACGGATGTTCTTTACAAGCTGCCTTATGGAGGCCCGGCCGCTATCTGCGCTTCCCGTGTAATACTCTACAAGGGAGGAAAAGAAACCGTCCATGACCTCCTTATTCGGGAAACCCAGGGTGTAGGCGCGGAATTCGCGGTCAAAGCCTTTGATGGTAAGGTAGCCGCTCTGATAGAGCACAGGTATCAGGTCTGACGCCGCTACGTCAACACCATAGAGGCGGCGCTCCTCGCATTCACACCCCTCGAGACACGTTATGTTGTAGTCTCGCTCGCGCAACAGATTGATCAGGAACGTCGGGGTCCCGGTCTGGAACCAATAGTCCCTGAAATCCTTGTCCTCAAGGCAGTTCAACACGCTGTACGGGTTATATACATCCGGCGAGTTCTGTGAAAAATGGTAGCCGTCGTAATGCTCTTTAAGCATGCGCATGGCATCGACGTAACTTAATGACATGCTGTCGGCAAGGCTCCCGACGCCCGCCTTGAAATTGTCTTCGAGCTCGCGCTCTGTAATGCCGCAGATGCCGGAGTATTCATTGCTCAGAGAGATGTCGCGAAGATTGTTCAGGCCTGAGAAGATATTCAAATGCCCAAATTTGGTGACGCCAGTGAGTATCGCGAATTTCAAATGGTCGTCGGCCGATTTCAAAACAGAGTAGAACCCGCGAAGCTTATTCCTGTAGACCTCCGACAGTTCGTCCATGTGGATTGTGTCGAGTATCGGCTTGTCGTACTCGTCTATCAGGACTACTGCCTGACGACCCGTTTTTCGATGAGATGTTTCAATAACAGATAAAAAGCGACCTGCCAAGGTTGAAGAACCACTCTTCACGTCATATTTATCCTCATAATAATTCAACTGAGTGCCAATTCTCGAATCAAGAGCATATTCATCAGAATAATTTTCTGCATTCAGGTCTAAATGAATAACAGGATGGGCGTTCCATTCCACGTCATCGCAAGAGGCTATCGCAAGCCCCTCGAAGAGTTCCCTTTTACCCTCAAAGAAAGATTTAATCGTTGAGAGGAGAAGGCTTTTCCCGAAACGGCGCGGACGGCCGAGGAAATAATACTTACTCCCCTGAAGAAGGCGATGGATGTAGCTTGTCTTGTCGACATAAACATAGCCTCCCCGCCTTATTTCCTCGAAAGACTGAACCCCTATGGGGTAACGCTGCTTTGTCATTTATCTCTGTTATTATTCTATTACAAAAATACTACTTTTATCATTAAGTAACAAATTACTGCACGATTTGAATATGATTTGAATACAAACCACAACAGAGAATCCTTGGGGAACTAATCTACATGTGCAACCCTCATAAACTTAGGGGAAACAATCAAAACGTCATTGCCATGGAAACAGAAACTCCTTCCGGCCCGGCCGACGGCACAATCGAAAGATCGTGTTTTTCGGCAAAAGGGCGTGTATATATAAAAGAGGCACCGGCTCCAATCGCAGCGCCCGCAAGCACATCCCACCAGTGATGTTTCTTGGAGAACACTCTCCCCCACCCTACATATGCGGCCACTGCATAGGCTGGCACTCCAAACTTCCATCCATACCGACGTTGAAGAAACGTGGCATTCGTGAACGCGACTGCGGTATGTCCGCTGGGGAATGAATGCATATTGCTGTGGTCGGGGCGCTCCTCCTTGACAGCATACTTTAATATAAGAGTAGCCCCGGCAGCAGTCACCGCCGAGAGCGCTCCCTGTTTCAGACCCTGCCAATCACCCTCTATAATCACTCCCGCCAAAGTTGCGACCGGCATTGCTATGACAAGCAGATCGGTAGAGGTGGCAACACCTTTCTGGGCAGAGGTGCGCACAAAGCCTGAAGAACCGTCTGACGCAGAAGAACTGAATGCCAAAGGCTGCGCACTGACCGAACCACAGAAAACAATAGCCAATATAATCAGCAGACACACTCGGCATCTGACGATTGCCGCTTCTTTTATAACCATCATGAGAATAACGCGATAAATTTTGGTATAAACACTATGCAACCCACTCCAACAGCTGCCAAAGCCAGGAGCGTGACAGCTGTGGCTCCGAGATCTTTAGCCCTGCCTATAAGGGGGTCGTGCTCTGTAGTGATTCTGTCGGCCAGGGCCTCGACTGCACTATTTAGAGCCTCTGCCGAAATCACAAGCCCAATGCATATGACCACGGCACACCATTCCCAGCGAGCTAAGCGGAAAAAAGCGCCCGCAACGATTGCCGCGACTGCCGCAACCATATGAATCCGCGCATTATGCTCATAGCGAAGCAACGCCTTGAAGCCATGCCAGGCATATTTAAAGGCCATAACTCGCTTACGCCATGAGAATTTAGAATCAGTAATCATAATCAAATGAGAATTCGTCTACATATAACACAGCCCCTGCCCCTCCGGTGAAATAATCGCCATACTTTGAAGCCGCAGCAGTAATCTGCATATATGATGGCACTCTTGAAGTGCTCCTGTAATTTATTTCAATCTCGAAAGGCTGGTAACCGTCCATCGTGCCTCCAAACACAAGTTCTCCATACCCTATCACATAATCCGCGTTTTTATCAAACAGATTTCTGTTCTTTGGGTTCGTTCTGATTTCAAACGGAGCAGTCCAGTCAGTCAGAGCCACATATATATGGCAAGAGTCAGGACGCCCTTTCAGATATTCAAGTTCAGCAGAGGCATAATCAATGTCAGCCGTTTTATATTGGTAATACCCTTTCAGCTTTGTAGGCCTGAGATTCCATGGGCGGCCAAAATCAAGGATGCCGTTGGTTCCGTCAACTTTCACAAAACCACCTGTGAAAATAGAACCGGCCGCAAGTTTTCCAATCATTCCGATGCCTACGAATTTAGTGTTGAGCTCCGCCGCCTGTCCGCTGCCTTTGGGCGTATGGTCGGTGGGCACAACATTGCTTTGGCCAAGAGTGGCGGCCCCGGTGTTGCCGGTGTCCCAATACGGTGTTCCCCCTTCATTCCAAGGGCACCATATCTTACTGTCTTTAAGCCACCATTGGTCAAAACTGCCGTCGGGGATGTCGGCAGTTGCCTCCGTTGACACCTTGACCTCATTGCCAATCTCTGAATCAGCCACAGCTCTCACCTCATATTCCGTAAGAGGTTCAAGATGCGGAATATAGCACGAGAAGGCTCCTTGTGTCTGAGTGACATATTCATCAGGGACATCAATCCAATTTTCTTCCGACACCTTTCGATACTGAAAGCCCCCTTTCATATCCGACGTACAACTGCCATAAGCCCATATAACTCGACTCCAGGGATTCACCTCCGTGGTAGACACCAGTAAAGTTGTTTTTTCTACATATATAGTCCATTCCTCCGAACGCCCATGACATGACACATCCACACGCACCGGCCTTGAAAAATTATATTCCCCAACATTTATTTCCGGCGACAGAGCTGTAATGCCGGCCGGCCCTAACTTTATTGAGGTGACAATTAGCTTTTCAAGGTCGGCCGTCTCAGGCACATTCACAATAATTCTCCTGCCGATGACATCGATAACACTCCCGCCTATCTGGCCTTCTATCGTGAAATAGCGTTCTATGTCCTGAACGGCTTTCAGCAGCCATTGATAAGTCTGATATCTTTCTATATTAACAACAACCGGTTTTGTCAAATCATAATATCCCTCCGACAGGTCAGGGTCTGCATACCCTCCTTCGCTGACCGCAAAACTATCAAAACTCACTCTCTCTATATCCACAGTCTCCCCAAGATATACTGTAGCCGAAAGCGATGCAGAATCAATGAGTGCAGGTTTTATCTCTCCTTCCGCACTCAAAGAGGTTATATTCTGTTGAATCTTCGGATATGGTAAATCATTCTTGATGCACCCGGCCAAGCCAAACAGCCCAATCGCCAACATCAGGAACATATGGAATCTCTTAAAATTCATGTTCTTCTATATTTCAAAACACAAATTTAGCATAAAAAAATCAAAATAGCGCGATGGAACGAATTTTTCCGATCCACCGCACTATTAAAAACCGCATTCTGATTCTATTTAAATTAAACTTTACTCATACACAAGTTCAAAATCGTCTAAATACATAACTGATTTAGAACTGCCACAGAAATAATCTCCAAATTTAGACGCAGAACATACAATAACCAAATGGGTAGGCTTATTAGTCTTAGCCCTTTCGTTATATTCCAATGGAATCTCGACAAGCTGTAACTGACCATCCTGGCCGAACGCCTCTTTCCAAGTCACTTCTCCATATGCCAAAACTTCCATATCGGTTTTATCAAATAACTTTCTATTGCTTGGATTAGTCCGAATCTCGATAGGAGCGGTTGTCAAAGCCACATAAATCTGACCATGATCAGATCCTCCATTCACAATATCAACATATTGCTTATTCTCGCCTTTCACTATCGCTCCGTCTCCCGGACGATAATTAGCATAAACACGCAACTTCGACGGATGCGAACCATCATATGTATGGCCTACTGACAAAACTCCGTTTGTTCCGTCAGTCTTAACATAATAACCTGTGAATATATTACCGGCCGCAATGATACCAAGGGCCGCATCTGACGCAAGACGAGCAGAATAAGTTCCGGAATGAACCATATCCGTAGATTTATTTGTCAAAACCTTATTGGCAGTTGCGGCCCCTTCATTACCGGAATCCCAGAAATGATCCTCATGTGATTCACGAGACAAACCAGGGTAGATCACCGTTTTATTGCCTAACATTGTTTTTGCAGTATATTCGCCCCAATCTTCGAAACTTGCATTTGGAATTATATATTTCGACTCGGTAGTAAACGAATTAATCCCGGATTCAAATTCATAAGCTCCATCAATCAGATTCCCGGCTACAAGTCTGTATTCGTAAACAGTAGACGGTGTAAGACCGCTGACCTTGACAACCGCGGCAATATCGGCTCGCGTGAATGGCACAGGAACTGATTCCCAAGAGCCGGCCCCCGAAGCCCTATACTGCAGCATCGGATTCTCAACATCAGGATTGGTTATTTTCAACGGAATAGAAGCAGAAGTCGCGCTCACTGCGGTAAAATCTTTCTCGAACAATTCCGTCTCGACAATTATCGGGTCGGCATAGACTATCGCCTCGTCAGTGTTGGCAATCCTCACAGGCTGAGTCCCCTTTTTTCCATTGATATCGACAGCCTCGACATTCACCACATACTCCGTGGCTCGTTCCGGAAGAGAGTTGAGAAACGAAGAGGTGAAGGTGATGTAATATTTGCATAGATTGCCGGTGGGCGTACCCTCTGTAAATGTCACTCCACGCGTCGCCAAGGCTGTCTTGCCGGCTTCTGAAATCTCTGTCAACTCAAACTCAGATCCACCAAGGATTGTCGCCAGCGATGAATCGTCTGTCGTCATGGTAAGCGACCGAAAACCATTGTAGGCATAGACACGCAAAGTCTTGTCGATAAACTGTCCCGGTTTCCCGATAATCTGGGAATTTATGGCAGGATCATTGCCGGCCCATGAGAAGGCCGGCTTTCCCACAATGACAACCTCATCCTCATACAATTCCTCATCCGCTACAATAACTGTCAGGAACGCTCCCCCCTGACCATCGACCGAAGGGTTATATTCAAACATGAAACGGTAGTTGTGAGCGGGCTGCACATCCTTTATCTCACCGGTTTTCGTGAAAGATGTCCCTTTATTGTTTACTCCTGTTATTGTATAGGTCAACGATGTGTCGCCGGAAGGCATCATATAGTAGCCATAGTCCATGATGCTATCTGCCGCATAAGTCAGCTCTCCTTTTGAATTGCCTATTACAACCTTAAGGTCGCTCATCAGATTGGAGTCGATGGTGGACTCATCTATTGAGGCTACCACATTGGCTATGCGGCATGCCACAGAAACCTGCGCAGTGGAGGACGTGGACTCCAACGTAAACTCCGACGCACCTTTAAAATACTTCTTAGAAAAGGAAGCCGGCACAGAATCTCCTGCCATGGCCTCCGCCACATAAGAACCATAGCGGAGAGCCACACCATTTGAAGGAATGTTCTGCACTCCGACCCATTTGTTGAGCACACCCTTCTCATTACTTATATATATTCTTGCGTTTGCCTTCAGGTCTTCCTCCCCCTCAACCGCACGTGTGAGCCGCGAGTCAACCTCGACATTCAGGCGAACCCTACCCTCGCCATCGACAGAGAAAGGAGCCTCCGACTGGCAAGACTGCATCAAGCATCCCGCTGTCATAACGACAGCAGAAACAATATATGTCTTTATTATCTTTTTCATAGCTGTCGCCTATTATATTTTTAATTTTAAAGTTACAACCTTTTCTCCATCAGAATCAGCTACTTTTATAACGAAGTGATGTTCTCCGGAGAAGATAGACAAAGGTGTCATAAACTGAGAGATGTCAAACACAACATTCTTTTCTCCCAACACTGTTTCCTGATTCTCTTTAAGAATGCCCAACCCTTGCAAAGCGCCAAGCAGTTCTCCCGGATTTATCAAGTCAAGATGCGCCCCCAAGCCTACACTCTCTAATTCTGCAGGAGTTAAATCATTTGATTCGATATCAACTTCAAATGTAGTAAAACCGCTGTCAGCTTTACTTTCAAAATTTAGGACAACCTTAGAAGATGCATTCACCTCATTAACCTTATCCAAGTCAATAGGAGCTTCCGCAGTCACTTTCGGGCCATTTTCCGATGTGGAAGGGTCATCAGGACCCGGGTCATTACCCGGATCTTCATTTGGATAACGGTCATCATCCATATAAATATCCTCATCCGACGGCTCCCCCACATCAGTGCCTCCGCCCCCGGTCATGTCTTCAAGACTGACTGTAGCGTCAATCTTGATTTCATCGCCCGGATTGCCGGGATTTATATCTCCCGGTTCATTGGGGTCTACAGAATGAAGTTTAAAAGTGATGCGGTAATGATTGCCGGCCTTCACATTGCTGTAGGATTTAGACTCGGTGACTTCATCGCCATCAACAACACCTGTGAACACCGCAGAAATCGTGTTGCTTCCCTCCTCATAAGCGAAATAACCACTCTCTGAGGTTGAGGGGGTAAAGTCAAGTGACCCCCTTTGCCCCACGCTTACCGACACTTTGGAATCGGGACTCATAACTTTCACCAGATTTTCGTCAAAAAGTATCGTCACCTTCACATTCGACAGACGGCACTCTACTGTGCCGATATTGTCTGTGATTTTATTCTCGCTGATTGTGAAGCGGCCAGACTCTCCAAGATAATAGGGCGCAGAGAAAGCGGCCTTCCCCCCTTCGCTGCCATAGTCTCCACCATAATAAGCCCTGGCAACATACTCTCCGACAGGAAGCGTAACCACTTCCGGCATATCACCATATCTGAAATGCTTCACCGGGCTGTCCTCAAGATTGTCCGCTTTAATAAAATCAACAGTGAAGTCCGACACATCCGGCACACCCGATGAACGCACCAGCTTCTCATCTGTTTTCAGCTCCACCGACAAAGCCGATGCCAGCACACGCCCTTCCCCTTTTCGGGATTCCGCACTGAAGGGAGCCTCCGTGGAGCACGAGGCCATTCCAAGTGCAAGGGCGATTATTGAATATATATATATAATCCTTTTCATATCAGTTATTCTGTTTCTCTCCATAATTAAACTTCAGGTCTGAAATAGTGAGAACGGAACCCACACACAACGACTTGGCAGAATTCTCTGCAATATCATTATTATTCAATCCCTTTCCTTGATTCAATTCATCACCCTCCGGATATTTGGTCTCAATCCTTTGACCCTCCTCCAAATCTGACGACATGAACTTGATGCAAACTTTTCCCGCCACGCTGCCAAAAGGATAGCGATGCAACACAAGCCTATAGTCTGTCATTGTGTCCTGTCTATACAGATAAACCTTTCTTCTGTTCAACACGGTGCTTCCATCCTCAGAGTAAATTATAACCTCCGCCGATCCCCTCGACACATCCTGTTGAGGCTCATATTTATATTTAAAAGTCAATGATGTGGGACGCGCATTGAATGACACTCCCTCACTCCTATGTTCTGTGCCGTCAAAGTCATACGTACCCAAGAACAGTTCTCCGGAACACCGCTCAAACCCTGTTTCGTAATCAGGCGCATCAGTATTATAATGTTTTGTACTGATAAACCCACCTGTTTTGGCAGGCACCCTTCCATGATGATTGTACCCTACAGTACGTATGACAGCGGAACTGCCATCCATATAGGTCGAAGCCACCATAAACCACGAGTTCTTTGGATCTGAATCCATATAGAACGTTTTCTTGTTTAAAGAACTCCAGCCTCCTGTAGGCTCAGAATATCTGAAAGGACAATCCGTATGGTATGTTATAGCCCCACATAGCCAATCTCCTCCAACTCTCAGTTTAGTGTTGATTGTCTGTTCCGTTTGCGAAAAATCGCCGTTTGGAACGGGGAGTGCCGGTGAAGTGGTTATCGTATGGTCGCTGCCGAAGTGAGTTGCATTCTCTGCCGATTGCAGCGTGGTCTGCACCCTGTATTCTGTCGACGGCTGAAGATTGTAGACGGCTATCAGCCCGGTCGGCTCATCTCTTGAGTACTGAGGCTCCACAAGACGATTCCCATTGATAAAGACATGAAGCTTGTGGAAGAAAAGAGTGCTTTTATTAGAGTCGTCGCAATCAACTTTGATACGGAGTTTCTGGCTCATCGGGTCAAGCTGTACATTATAGGCAGGATATGAGAACGGGACACTAATCTCCATATCCGGACCCTCTGCATGCATCTCCCCGAAATATGCACGAACCTTAAACTCGTCGCGGTCTACATCCGGAACCGTTATACGATAAATATAATCCTGCGGTTCGAAAGTCCTTGTGGATTCCTTCTTTGTGATTGAAAGAATCTCAGAGTCGACAAACGCGTTGTTGCCTTGCGCACGGAAAATGAACGGATTGCTACCGGGAGATGTCGGGTCAGGACCGTTGTAGCTTACAGTTATGTCTACATAACCCTCTCCAAAAGGTGCGGATTCTGCGGTCATTGACATATCGACAGGCAGACATGACATGTTAACGGTCACCGGCTCGTTTACCTGAGTGAGCTTGTCCTTGACCTGGAACATTATCTTATGACGCCCTTCAGGCAACTTCTTGCAAAGTCCCGTAAGGTCAAGTTGCGCCATCTCTCCAGGATTGCGGTAGAAACCTACAGCCTTGACTCCGGAACGTTCCAATGCCGACTTCTGCTCTTCGGTGGCCGCACACAGGTCTATCGTCCCGTTTGTGAGGAAAGTCAAAACCGGATTATCAGAATCTGACTCAATTGTCAGGTTTGCCTCCTTAATGATTCCTGCGGCAGCCACATTGAACTTGACTTCTCCGTCAAACTCAGTACCCTTCTGGGTCACAAGATTCTGACCGTTGACAAATCCCTCTGGCGAGACAACCGGAGCCGGGGTATTCTCAAGATCACCCGAAAGGTCTATGACTATCGGCTCAGTCTCCAGATTTTCATCAAACGAAATCTCCAGCTTTGCGTTCCCGACCTCGCCGTTATAGATATTGTAGCGCATCTTATACATATGCTGAGGCTTTACCTCAAAACTGCCGGGATTCAGACTGATGGTCTTGCCGTTCTGCATCTCTGCGGAAATAGTTACATTTACATTGCCGGGAATGACATAGCTTGTGCCCTCCTCGCCACCTAAACTCACAGGCGACTCCCCGTCGGTCTGAACGGTAGTAGACCAATCGTTGAAATAGTTCTTGAACGCTTCGGCATACTCCACCACAACAACCGCATTGTTAAGAGCGGCATTGAGCTGCACTTCTGTCGTCTCTCCTTCAATTATGTTTACGTTGACCGTTTTTCCGTAATAGTAGGCGTGAGTGTATTCATCTTCATCTTTTTTCACGAATCCCTGTGCTCCGGGATCTCCATACCACGCCTCGATTTCATAAGAACCTGCCACGAAACTACCTTTGTTAACAAAATCCTCCACTTTGGAGAACGTCTCGGAATAGGAGCCGTCTGTCTTCGTGACCTTGACCTGAAAATCCGCCACAGGTGGGACCACAATGTCTGTCGATACCGCACGGACTGCGGGAACCGCGGCAGTCACCTCGTTACTTGGAGAGAGCTTTAGTTTTATCATACCCTCTCCTTTTCCGGCACCCCAGGGGACATCCTGACTGCAGGCCGTCATGCCGGCAAGCAGCAGCCCGAAAAGCATGCTTTTTTGCAAAAGTTTCATGATTATATTGTTATGTTGGTTTATAATCTAAATATTTACAACAAAAATATTGTAGTCAATTAACCTGTCGGCATATGCCTATTATGTCGGGTTATATTCACAAATTTATAAATTAAATAGGAATATAGCCAAATACACGGGAAAATTGAACTTACAATAATCCTATTTGACCAAAATTATCTATTTTTCCAATCCTTATCTCCAATATGCCGTTTTCTAAATCGTGTCTGCTTACAGATTAACCGCCACACCGAAATTAATATTGAAAATATTGAACCGGAAATTTGCTCCTGACGTGAATCTGTTTCCTGATCTTTCCCCGTCCACCATCTGCTTCTCTTTCTTAAGATAAAAACCGAACACACCGAAAGAAACATTAAACGACACCGGATCCAGTATGAAAACACTCACGCCCGGAGAGAAATTAAGGGCTGCCTGCATAGAGGTCGTGTGAGTGTTCTTCATCACGCCTCCATAAGGACGATTGAAATCTGAAGAGCCCGAAGAGAAAGCCAACTCCACTTCATTAAACACCCCGAAGCGCCCCCTGCGGGCAATTCCGAAATATTGATTGAATGTGACAGCCGCCGTGTAAGACTCGCTCCTGTACAATATGTCTTTAAGATTAAAGCCCATGTCGTCGTCGATATCAACATTAAACGAACCTATATTGGCACGCCCTGACGTGTAGCTTAGCCTCATCCCGACAGACATGTTATTACCTATAAAATATGAGAAATAAGGACGAATCGAAAACATATGGCCGGAGAAATCGATGTCGGAGATAAGGTCGAGCACTTCAAGGTCAGAAGTCGAGAATTCTCCATATGATGCAGTCACTCCTATCGACCATATTCCTTTGGGGATAAACAGATAATTGAACAATCCTCGATTGAACCGGCCAAAATTTCGGTCGCGAAGCACCATCGGCACAGTGTCGCCTCTGAAAAGCACTTTCTCATTCAGATCAACATGCTCTTCTACGCCGGTAACCGTGCCGACCGATTCAAGCCGCGCCTGAGGCGCAGGCAAAGTTGCTCCGCTGAGAGTGCGAGCCACATTATCCGACATCGAATCCGGCACCCACACATATCTTCCGCCCGACTCCGAAACAGACACATCTCCTACAGGCTGCTCCGCATCAGGAAACTCTTCTACAGTTGGCGCTACTGTAATAGGCTCCGGCACAGAAGGCGTTGACACTGAAGAACCTCCCACAGAAGAATCTTCAGAGGAAGCAGCAGACGACAACATCTGGACAGAAGGCCCCCTCGCGACGAGTGATAAAATCTGTGCGAGTGATCACCTCAGTGCGTATTATTGTGTCGGTGGTAACAATTGTGTCAACCTTCACCACGCTTCCGCTCTTACGGATTGCCTCAGGACCCACATCCTGAGAGCGGGAAGCAAGAGTGGCGAAAGCCACGAAGAGAAGCATTATATAGACGATTCTTTTCATAACTTTCACAAATAAAACGACACTCCAAACTGAATGGAGAAAAGGTTGATTCTAAAATTGGCAGACTTGGAGTTACGGCGCGACACATATATCTGGTCTTTTATCGCCTTGGTGGCCGTGTAACTGAAGCCGAGCACTCCTATGTTGACTTCAAGAGCCGAATAGTTATTCAGAAAAATGCAAAGCCCCGGGGCGAGTCCCACGTCAACCGAAAGGTTACGCTCATAAGTGCCTGTAAGATCAGTTCCAATCCCTGTGGTCAGTTTCGACTGCCCGCCGCCAACCTGAATCTGCATTTCGTTAAAAAAACCGAATCGCTTCGACTTTCCTATCGAGAAATAATTGCGGGCCATGGCAGTGAAATAATAATTATGAGAGAGGCGATAGAGATGGTCTAAGCTGTAATCGGTCTCCGAATCCAGAATAATGTCGGCGCTCTCAAGTTTTGTGAGCGACCTCGCATAAGCGAAACGCCCGCCCACCCCCAGGTCGGGGGCCGCCACATACATAAGCATGGGAGAAATCTTAAAGCTATAAGTGTCGCCAGATATTCCTTCAAAAATCAAGAACTGATATTTGTTCTGGCTCGATTGGGAATAAGACACCGACAAGCCTGTGACCCACTGCCCTTTGGGCACAAACACCACCGACTCTATGTCGCGCGAAAATTCCATAATCCGCTGCCCGTCTGCACCTCCGGCCTCTGAAGCCACAGTGTCGGCAGACATTCCCTCAGACACTGACAAGAAGTGTCCTTGCGCTACATTCACATGCGCGTGAGCCACTGACGGAAACACCGCCAATGCCAACAGAAGATATAGTATTATGCGAAACATAAGGCAAAGTTACAAAAAATGCCGTAAAAAGTTACTTTTCACGGCAAATAATCTGACTTGATGTTTCATAAATGTCCGTTTCCGCATTAAATCCGGAACGAAATACATTCACCGGACATCAAAACACATATCCAAACCCAACGTTGAGATAGATCGGATATAACGGAAAGCTCACGGTATTGAACGATGATTCAAAAACATCGTTCAATCCCCATTCAAGGTTAGCATTGACCACAAGATGCCTATAGGCTGACCATGACACGCCGCCTTGAAGACCCCACTGGAATTTTCTTAAATCTCCACCGAAATCATATGAGGCCTTCGAGTCATCTTCAAAAACATATTTGTTGCCTGTAGGGTCTCCCTCCCTAAGATATCCGTCATACACATATCCGTCGAAATTGTTGTCGAAAGCAAAACCAAGATAAGGGCCGAAGTTCACTTTCAGCCGCCTGTTGATTTTATAT
>Ga0137298_11226_pt2 | contig 14174 bp, 12 predicted proteins | sample RamsorincwithD2O_2_FD_97182 | JGI IMG/M metagenome (GOLD analysis project Ga0137298, IMG submission 97182) | Mouse cecal microbial communities from Vienna, Austria - Glucosamine amended with D2O | ecosystem: Host-associated > Mammals > Digestive system > Large intestine > Cecum | place: Austria...
TTAAACCACTTTTGGAGATATAGATCATGGCATTACAGATCAATATCGAGCCACTCAAGGCTTTGGAACTATTTTACGACCAAGAAAAATTAGGTGTCTGGGAGGGAGATTTTATTAAAAATGCCAAGCAACGCCACCTCAAACTCCCAAAGCTCTTACATAAATTCCTCGCTAATTATGCTTATCTTAATGTCAACCGTGGGTCTAATCAGCTTTGGATACCCGACAAAATCGACCAAACTGAAGCCAAAGTCAATGGTAAGAAACAGGACATTCTCATCATCGGTACGATGAGGAATAATCTAGTTGCAATACTCGCTAGCGAATGTGATCAAGCTAACCCAACCCTACTCCTCGATCAACTACCAGAAGAGAAAGATGATGACATGACTCTAGTTTTTGAAAAATCCAAGCTAGATCTGCAGGAATTTCTGACAATCATGTTTCTAGAAAGTCCTACCGTCTACGATACCGCCACAGTCTACAATCAACCTAATGATACTGAGGAGATAGTCAACAGCTATAACAATGCGGATTTAGCCAAACTCCTCCAAGTCAATGAACACCCTAAGCACTACATCTGTTACGATGACGAAACACAAGAGTTTCTCGGATTCATTTTGTTGCCAGGACGAGATATTATTCTTAAGTTTAAGTCGTGTTTTGCGATTCATGAGCTTGAAAACATCTTCAATAAAGAATTCTATGAGAACGCTACAAACTGTGACTTTCAGCATGCTTTGAAGATCTTGTTCAAGTTAATTGATCATCTAGAAAACGTCGAAGGTGTTGCTCCAGACTTAGCTGAGAAATACAAACTTGCTGGGCGTTGTTGCTGGTCACTGAAAGAGTGGGGTGAGGCTGAAAATTGGTATAAAAAAGCCGAGCGCATCTATAAAGACATGCTAGCGGAAACCCTAGAGAAAGTTGGCAATTTTTACGAAAACCTTGGCGTATTTTATTTTGATAAGGAAGATATTAATAAAAGCCAAACTGCCTATCAAGAAGTTGATCGTTTGAGTGATTTTTCTGGCACGAATAACCCTTACCGCAAAGGTCAGCGCATATTACGTCAGGGCATGTTAATGGCTGATGCAAAACGCTACCAAAAGGCGATTGAACTCTACGATCAAGCTTTGGCAGAATTTCAGCAAGATCCCAAAGGTTGCAAATATGATATTGCCCGTTGCCAACAACTGCGCGGTGAAGCTCGTAAGGAATTAAAGCTGAAGTCCAAGAGTCAAACCTCTTAATGCTCATGCTGTAGCTAAAAGTTCTATCAATGCAAGCATTAGCGAGAAATAAATCCCCCATAAATTATCTCCGTTCTACTTGTAACTTTTTTATAAATTCATATACACTTATTGCATGCCTAGGTAAATCAAAAAATACTGTTATTTCTGGTTCGGGAGAATTATGATACAATATATAGCAACAAAGGAAGGTAATATGACGAAAAAAACTACAAAATCGGAGACCGCCAGTGAAGATTCTGGCAAGAAACAGGCCTTAGACCTCGCCATTCAGCAGATCACCAAACAGTTTGGTGCTGGCGCAATTATGAAACTTGGTGATACTCAAAAAATTGATGTCGAATTATTACCGTCTGGTTCACTATCATTAGATCTAGCGCTCGGTGGGGGCTATCCTCGTGGTCGCATTATTGAGATTTATGGCCCAGAATCTTCTGGTAAAACTACGTTGGCTCTACATGCGATTGCCGAGATCCAAAAACAGGGCGGGCAGGCTGCTTTTATCGATGCAGAGCATGCCCTTGATCCATCTTACGCGCGCAAAATTGGTGTCGATACTGACAATTTATTTATTTCCCAACCTGACAATGGTGAACAAGCTTTAGAAATTTGTGAAACCTTGGTTCGTTCGGGCGCAGTCGACCTAATCGTTGTCGACTCAGTAGCAGCGCTTGTTCCTCAAGCCGAAATCGATGGCGACATGGGAGAGGCACAAATGGGTCTTCAAGCACGCTTAATGTCCCAAGCCATGCGCAAACTCACTGGTATTATCGCTAAATCTAAAGCTACTCTTATCTTCATCAATCAAATCCGTATGAAGATTGGCGTTATGTTTGGCAATCCAGAAACTACTACTGGCGGCAATGCGCTTAAATTCTATGCTTCTGTGCGTATGGATATTCGTCGTATCGGACAGATCAAAAACGGTGAAGATATTGCTGGAAACCGAACCAAAGTCAAGGTGATTAAAAACAAAATTGCTGCACCATTCCGCACTGCTGAGTTTGACATCATGTACAACGAAGGTATCAGTAAAACTGGTGACATTTTAGATATCGCCGTACAAAGGGGCATCATAGATAAAGCTGGAGCGTTCTTAAAGTATAAAGGCGAAACTATTGCACAAGGTCGCGAGAATGCAAAGGATTTGCTAAAGAAAACCCCTGAACTCATGGAAGAAATCGAACATCAAGTTCGTGTTGCTGCGCACCTTGAACCAGAAAAAGACTCAGATATCCTCGTAGATAATATTACAACTGAAGCATAATGCTAAAAATTGAAGGCTTAGAAAAGAGCTCTTCCAGCAATACTTCAAAAGATTGGCTTGCACAATTTAACGAGCAAGAACCGGCTCTTACCATTACGCAAATCACTTCTGGCGTCCGCGATCCCAATAGAGTAAATGTCTTTATTAATGGTAGGTATACTCTTTCGCTGGATATCAGGCAAGTTGTTGATCTACACATTAAAGTCGGCAGAAAACTAAGCCAAGATGAATTACAAGATCTACATAAGGCTTCTGAATTTGGAAAACTTTATAAGCGTGCGCTTGAATGGGCATTGTCTAGACCTCATTCCATTTGGGAAACGCGTGAATATCTAAGGCGTCGTCAGCTGCATCGTATACAAAACAACCGCAAACGTCTTCAGGATGAACTAAAGCCTCTCCCAGAAATTCAAGATGAAACTATAAGTTTAGTCTTAGATAGACTTATCGAAAAAGGTTATGTCAATGATCGGACGTTTGCTAAGTACTATGTTGAAAATCGTTTTGCAAAAAAAGGTATCAGCCAAAAGCGACTTGAGCTCGAACTACGCAAAAAACAAGTTCCCGACAACATCATAAAAGATGTGTTATCAAGTTCTACACGTGATGAAAAAACCGAGTTACTCAAAATCATTCAGAAAAAACGTCACAAGTATGACAATCAAAAGCTAATTAGCTATTTAGTGCGTCAAGGTTTCAAATATGATCTAGTGAAAGAGATCGTGCTATCCGAGGATAGTTCTTTATATTAAGCTGCACTCAGACAAGATCTAAACTCTAGCCAGTCTTGTGTTATACTTTAACTATGAAAAGACTTTTTCGAGTTAGCTTTGATCTACTAATCATCTCTATCGTGCCAGTACTTTCGTGGATCTTACTCGGTTTCATCCTTGATAGTAACTTAGCAAACACATTTTCTTTGACTTACCCACTACAATGTCTAATAGGCGCTATAGTTGCAATTTTTGGTACGGGTGCCAATATTAGCAAATATCGCGACAAAAATCGCTCTGCTACCGATAATGGTATTTTCTACGGCATCTTAATGAGTACTTTATTGTTCACTTTCATTATTGTAAACTGCGATAGCTATATTGAGTTTATGAATATGGATGCTGAAATATATCGTACTTTTTGTATTTATTCCCTAATTCAGATACTCTGTCAGATTATTTTAATGTTAAATCTCAACAAATACTATTATCAAAATAAAAACCAACAGGCCAATAAAATTGCATCCTTTTATAACCTGATAAATTTAATGACTTTGATTGGTACCGCAATAATAACTAGAAACCAAATCATAACGTCCATCGTTGCATCCGCTGTTTTAATTCTCATGAGTATTGTGATCTCTTTAAAAACTATTCGCAAGATCGATTTTCATCTCAACTTCAAAAACTGCATTAGGTACGATTCATCAGCATTATCCTGTAGTATTCTGCACTTCTTAACTTATTTATTCGGCTTTAGCAATTCTTTCCAATTTGGCGAAGAGTATATGACCGCTATTAACTTTGCAACTATTGTGACCGATACTCAATGGGACGCCGCCAATGCAATCGATACTGTCGCTAAGGTCGATTTGGCTAAGCAAAAATTTAACACACAACAGCATATTAAGAACGCCTTTAAACTTCATTCTTGTTTCATAATATCTATTTTGCTCTTATCTGCAGCTTTATTTCCCTTTTATAAACCAAATCTATTAATTACCGGTGTTATCATCGGGCTACACATACTAGACTTTGCAGCTGACTCTATTCCTAGAGTAAAAATGTGCTTTCTGCAGCTTGAAGACTCTGCCCTTAAAAACACTACTCACCTTAGTATAGCCCAGCTCCTTCGCTTTATTCTATCCTTCTTGCCAACCCCATTTTGTACCATCATTGGACAAATCTGTTCCTCTGCATACGAGCTAGTCTTTTCCCAGCTCAACTATCATAAATACATCACGGCTCAACAGCGGCTGGTCGCTACCAATCCAATTATCATTGATGAGGCTTCAGGCTCATTAGAAAACTAACAGAAAATGCATAGCTTCTTGAAAAGTGTTCTATGATATAATAAAGTTATGCTAATCAATGGTTCTAGCCTTAATAATTGCCCAGTACTCAGCCTGCATATTGGCGGAGAAATCGCACGCGTGACAGAGGTTGTCGTTGATCCAAATACACTCAAGATCATTGGTTTTCGAGTTACTGGAAAACTTATCAAAGACGATACGGGAGATATTTTACCAATCGAGAGCGTACGTGAATTCTCTCGGATGGGCATGATTGTCGATTCTATTGATGAATTAGTAAATGGCGATGATGTCGTCAGACTACAAAAAATCTTAAAATTAAATTTTAATCTTATTGGCATGAAAGTTGTTACCCGCAAAGGCAACAAGCTGGGCAAAGTTACTGACTTTACTGTGGAGATCGGTGGCTGGAGTATACAACAATTGATTGTCCAGCGCCCTGCGCTTAAAGCCTTCTTTGATCCACAGCTAATAATTCCGCGCAAGCAAATCATAGAAGTCGATGACTATAAAGTGGTCGTTAGGGATGAGCACGAGAAAGTAAAAAGCAAGGTTCAAAAAACTGAACCGACCAATTTTGTACCAAATTTTATCAATCCTTTCCGTGAACCAGATTTTGCAAACGAAAAAGGAATAATCTCAAAAAAACTAAGTCCTTGATTATCTCCATTAATCCCCTATAATTAATTAGAGGAGGATTGTGTCAGAAGATAAATCAGAACCTATATATTTAGATTATGCTGCGACTGCTCCGCTTTTGCCGGTAGTGAAGAATAAGATGCTCGAGATTATGGAGATGCAGGCTACTGGTCGGGTCAGTAATCCATCATCATTATACAGTGCTGGCCAACGTGGTAAAGAAATCCTGGAGGAAGCGCGTCAAAATGTAGCAAAACTTGTCAATGCTGACCCTAGTGAGATTATTTTTACCTCTGGTGGATCAGAAGCTAATAACACGGTTGCAAATATTTTTTCTGATCAGAAAATAGCTATTTCCGCCATTGAGCATCCAGCGATGCTTGAAGCCGTTAAATCCCGAACACATCAATATGTAGAAATTCCAGTTGACCGTTGGGGCTTTATAGAACTCGCAAAGATACCAAAAGATAGTGCTCTGATATCAGTAATGCTGGCCAACAATGAGCTAGGTACGATTGAACCAATCTCGGCACTAGTCGATACATATAAAACTAAGTCAAGTTTTATCCATACCGATGCAACACAAGCATTGGGTAAAATTCACATCGATGTAAGGCAGCTCGGGATAGACTATATGACTTTATCCGCACACAAAATTGGCGGACCAGTTGGGATTGGTGCATTATATGTCAAGAAAGATGCTCCATATCGTCCATTAATTATAGGTGGCGGCCAAGAACGTAGGCGTCGCGCAGGTACCTCCAATCTTCTCCTAGCAGCCGGATTTGGAGAGGCTACTAAGTGGGCGTGGGATAACTGGAGCTGTAAACAATACGCCAAAGTTACACACTTGAGAGAGAGGCTACGTGATCGTATTTTAAACGAGATTCCCTATTCCAGCATCAACAGCCCTAACAATAATTGCCTGCCCAATATACTAAACGTTAGCTTCCAAGCAGCCGAAGGTGAGTCAATTCAGCTTTATCTGGATCTGGAGGGTATTAGTATTTCTACTGGTTCGGCTTGTGCAGCAGGCGATTTAAGCCCGAGCCATGTCATTATGGCTACCCGCCACGACGCCGAAGTCGCACATAACAGCATTCGCTTTTCCCTGGGTACTAATACTACTAGCGCTGATATTGAACATGTTATGAACGTTTTGCCAAAGATTATTAAGAAACTTCAAGGAATGAGCACTATTAAACTTAAGGAACGCCATGAATAACAATCCATTCGCTTACTCAGAAATAGTTAAAGAACACTTTTTAAATCCGCAAAATTTCCTCATGGGTGATGAAGCTAAATACCCCCATGATGCAGAGGGGATTGTCGGCAATCCAATTTGTGGTGATCAAATGAAAATGTTTTTATGTATAAAGGACGGCAAAATTACTGACATTAAGTGGAAAACTTATGGATGCGCAAGTGCGATTGCTTCTACCTCCGCCCTGTCTGAGCTTGCCAAAGGTAAATCTCTAGATGAGGCACTCGCCATAGGACCAAAGGAAATTACTGAGTTTCTTGGCGGACTTCCACAACACAAAATTCACTGTTCCGTACTAGGACATGAAGCCCTCGCTGAGGCTATCAAGTCATATCGCTCATCCACACATCAACACTCTTGACGCAGTAACGGCAAAACAAGTTAATGATACATATGTGTTATAATTTATATAATACAGAAAGGAAGATTTTATGACAAAGAAAACTGGTTTGATAGTAGGTATGAGCGCAGCAGTAGTAACTTTACTAGCACTCATCAGCATTACAATTTGGCAAATCTCAAAGAACAATACCGATGTTGTTGCGCCTTTTAATGATTATGAGCTATCCACGATGAAGCAATTAGCGACCGACATTGACTATAGTCAGTATGACTTAGCTAACATTATCCCCGCTAATGAGAATTCTGGAAACTTACCAGAAAACATTCTTGGAAATCCGAATGCGCCAATTATCATTACTGAGCATATGGACTATCGGTGTACTTACTGTGCTCCGATGAATGTTCATGTCAATAAAATTCTCGAGGAGTATGATGGAAAAGTTGCTTTCGTCTTGCGCGCTTATCTTTTGCCATATCATAGTAGTAGCCCGAGAGTTACTTCTGCCGCTAACGCTGCCGCTATTCAGGGTTATTGGAAAGATTATAAGGACCTAGTTTTTGCGAATCAAAGCGAATGGTATGAGTCGGAAGATAACGAGCTGCAAAATCAACTTGAAGAGTATTTTATCCAAGTTTCCAATGGGAAAGGCGACCTGAAAAAATTTCGCACCGACATGGCTAGCGAAGCAGTAGCTAAGAAAGTAGCGTTTGACTTTGGCATTGGCAACGAAATTGAGATTGGCGGCACTCCATGGTTCTACCTTGATGGGGAGTGGATTGAGAATCCTGGCGACATCACCCAAGCACAATATGCTGATCTAATTCGCAAGGCTATCGATAAGAAACTTAAAACATTAGAATAAAATCATTAAGAAACGACTTCTATCATTCATATAGCCCTTTGAATATTCTTAAGTCTTCTAGCTCAGCAAAAGCTCGCCACATTAATGAAAAGTGGCGAGCTTGATGACGAATCTTGGACTATTTGACTTTAATCAAGGGCTTTCGCCAAATAGCTGGGTAGTCAGGCAAGCCCAGTAGTATTGCAATCGTGGCAGCCACATTTGATAATCCAGCGTCCTTTAGATTTGCACTAGAGTATTTTTTAGCATTTGTAGTATTGTCGTAGAAAATACATGGTACCGGATTTGTAGTATGAGCAGTTTTTGCTACGCCATTTTTATCCAAAAGCTCTTCCGCATTACCATGATCGGCAGTAATGATAATCATGCCGCCCAGCTCATCAACTTTCTTGGCCAAACGCGATAATTGCAGGTCTATTGCCTCCATAGCCACAATCGTCGGCTCCAACTCACCAAAATGCCCCACCATATCGCCACCAGGGTAGTTTAATCTTACAAATTGAAATTTCTCCATGGATACTAGAGCCGCATCGGTAATTTCCGCAGATTTCATCCATGGTCGCGTATTAAATGGCAACGTGTCCGACACAATTTCTACTTGACCTTCACGTGGCATTTTCTTGTAGCTATTACCATTAAAATAATAGGTAATATGTCCGAACTTTACCGTTTCGGAAATCGCCATTTGTGAAACTTTATTGTGTCCCAAAAACACATTGAGTGGATCAGCAATCTTGACTGGGGGTACCAAAATATTTTTCGGAAGATGTTTGTCCGAGTTATATTCAGTCATTGCCACGAAAAAGATCTCTGGCAACCAATTTGAAGCTTTTTTCTTGGATGCCACTTCAGCCTTGGAGAATTTCATTTTGGCTTGAGGCTTAAGAGAAAGCTTATCATTCTCTACTCTCGCCGCAACATTCTTATTGCGCGTGACTTTTGCGCCGGAATTGCTACGATCAAACTTATCAAAATCTTTTTCTGTAAAGGCTTGAGCAATCTCTACGGCACGATCAGCCCGAAAATCATAATAAATAAATGCGTCGCCGTCTTGTACTTTACCAACTGGCACAACTTTTCGTGCAGAGTTAATACTCGTATCCTTGGCCTTGATAGAACGTGAAGCTAAAACCGAACGTGAAGCTAAATCTTCTACAATTACAAAAGCTGGTAAATATTGATCCTGGATCTTAGGATTCTCTTTACGAAAAGTCTTGATTGCCTCCGTGGCACTCTTAAATTGCCTTGGCGCTTTACCGTGTACCATCATATCCCAACCGAGCTTCACCATATCCCAATCGCTTTCGTAGCGATCCGCCACAGCCACCATACGACCAGCACCGGACGCAATCCGAAAGTCTGCATCCTTAAATTGACTACAAAACTTCTCCAAACGCTCAATATATTTTGGCTCAGATTGTGGTGAAACATCGCGACCATCAAAAACGCAGTGAATGCGAATCTTTCGCACCCCCTCACTGTAGGCCTGTTTTATCATTTGCTCAAGATGTTTAATATCGCTATGTACTCCCCCATCAGAAAAAATACCCGCGAAGTGTAAAGTTGGATGAACTTTTTCGTTTGCCTTCAAATATTTGATTGTTCCTTGCCAAGCTTTCGACAGCCAAATATCACCCGTCGCAAAAGCCGCCTCAATCTGGGCCACTCCCTGCTTAATAATTTGCCCAGATCCTAAGGCATTATGCCCAACTTCAGAATTCCCCATCTGACCAGGCATAATCCCTACTGCTTCCCCAGATGCTTGCAAAGGAATATTTAAATACTTTAACATGGCGGAGTCAAGAAACTCAGTATGAGCTTGACGTACGGCATTACCGCTTCGATGCGCAGATAAACCTACTCCATCCATTACTACTAATACTATCGGACCATCATAATGTAACTTTTGCATATAGTATATATTATAACATAAGAACTTTAATCCATTCTTAGTTCTATAGAAATAAGGCCGCCAATTGGCTGCCTTATTTTCTTAACATTATCCGACTACTTTTGCTATGGACGAGGTACTTGCTGTGTAATGCAGTGAATATTTCCGCCACCCAGCAAAATCTCACGCGCATAAATCGGCTCAACTACCTTATCCGGAAATAGCTCTTGCAAAGTATCGATAGCCGCCTGGTCATGCTCATCATCGAAAACCGGCAAAATTACTGCTCCATTACAATTGTAATAGTTTACATAGCTAGCTGGAAGACGATCACCCTCACGGCGTGGGAATGTGCCCTCAACAATATCGACGCCCTCAGATTCCTCTTTTGTAATAGTGATTGGATTTGGGACGTGAATTTTAACAACTTCGATCTTACGACCCTTAGCATCAGTTTGGCTCTCAAGATAATCAAGTGCCGCTTTAGAACGCTCGTATTGAGGATCGTCTTGATTGTCTTCCCAGGCAAGCACTACTTTACCTGGAGCAACGAACTGACAGATATTGTCAACATGACCATTAGTATCTTCGTCCATGTAGATTCCCTTTGGAATCCACAGAACTTTCTCAGCACCAAGATATTCTAACAACTTCGCCTCAATCTCTTCTTTCGTCATGTTTGCATTGCGACCTTCATCAAGTAAGCATTCTTCGGTCGTCAAAATTGTACCCTCACCATCCGAATGAATACTGCCGCCCTCGAGAATAAAATCACTCAGACGATAGCGATTGACCGCTTCGATGGCGCACATTTTCGCAGCGACCAAATCGTCCTGATCCCATGGAAAATATAGTCCATTTACTAAACCACCCCAAGCATTAAATGACCAGTCGACAGCGCGCATATTGCCACGCCCATTGACCACAAACGTCGCACCACAATCACGAATCCAAGAATCGTTGTTGGAAATTTCCACGACCTGCACATTCGGCATGTTCATTTCTAAAACGTGCGGGTATTGACCTGGGTTTACACCAACCACAACCGGCTCATATTTCGCAATAGTCTGTATGACTTTTTTGAAAACTTCTTGAGCGTTCTCAGCGTTATTTCTCCAGTTATCACCGCGTTCTGGCCACAATACATAGGTGCAACGATGCTCGGCGAGTTCAGATGGCATATAGAATCCATCTGATTTTGGTGTAGTATTATTAATTCGCATTTTCCTCCTATTACTTGGTGGTGTTAACCTTCTAGCCAACACCACCAAACTTTATTTTTTATCTTTTATCGTGACGTACGAGCTTTTGCACGCTTACGGCTTGACGACTTCGTATTAAGTTGCTTACGACTCATATTCCAAACCATAATTTCGCCAATAATGATTGCAATTGAAGCGCCGACGATGAGTGGCCAATTATATTCAAACATAGCAACATTAAACTCTGGGAAGAGCGTAAAGAATAGTGCGACTAAGATCAATAGGAATGGCACAATGCCAAACAATGTAATCTTGATTCTACCACCATTAATCCAATAACCCTTCTTGACCGCTGGTCCTCGTTTGTGAAGCTTTAAGAAAGCCATAAACATTGGCAAGTATGACAATAATAATGTCACTAGGCTAAGCGAGAAGAAAGTCCAGAATAAATCAGCTGCTTCTGGGAATTTCCAACCAACGATAATACCGCCGATAGCGATAATTGCACCAACAATACCTGTCCAGATTGACACAACGTATGGTACTCCATTCTTATTGCGTTTTGCCCAAGATTTTGGAAAAGTTCCATCTTCCGCAGCATAAGCAATCACGGAGTTGACGCCAAAATTCCACGAAGAAATATTTGCAATCAAGGTATAAATAAACATACCACCAACCACTACAGTAATTGCTTTAATCACGCCAGCAGACGCGCCAACAGTAACAAGCATACTGTTGTAGCTATCAATCAATCCTGAGCTTGCCTGGATCTCTTCCAATGGCACAGCAACACTAATACCAAAAGAAGCCAAGAGATAGAAAACCGCGATAAGCAAACCACCTACAATAACGGCTTTTGGAATTTCCTTTTTTGGATTATCCATGTCATCACTAAAAGTAGAAACAACTTCGAACCCTAAAAAGTTAAAGATAATCAAAGCTACGAAGCCTAAACCGGTAAAGTCAAATCCCCCGTCCGCACCAACCATCGGCAATAAGTCGGTCCATGAATTAATTGGATTAGCACTACCCTGAGTAACTAATACATAAATACCTAATGCGCCAATTCCAGCCATGAAAATAAACTTACAAATCGCCCCAAGATTTGAAAGCCAAGCACTTTGAGAGATGCGTAGTACACCTAGCACGCTCACAAGGATGATATAGCCCATTTGGATAGCCAAGATCAACGGCCAAGTCATTTCGACACCCAGCATTTGCATTAAATATGTAGTAACTAGGTTAGCTAATGACGCTACCCATAGCGGGTAATTGACCCAGTAGTACCAAGCTACGCGCCCAGCCCACTTTTCACCAAAGGCTTTCTTAACCCAGGTATACATACCACCCTCAGATGGGTACTGCGTACCAAGCTCAGCAGAAATCAAGCCGTAAGGCACGAAGAAGCCAATCAGCATGATAATCCACCAGATATATTGAGAATTGCCAATCGACGCAGTTGGCGCGACAGCATCCCCAACCATGATGATACAGACCGTTGCCAAAACGGCGCTGAACAACCTAAATTTAGGTTTTTGTTTACTTTTAGGCATTATTTGTCCTCCTTGTGCCTTTTTATATCGTCAAGCGCAGTTTGTGCTACGCCACCAAAATACAAAACTAAACCACGCTGAGCGGTCAAGCGATTTTCTGCCTGATCCCAAGCGATCGAATTTGGGCCATCTAGGACGCTATCCGTAACCTCCTCACCACGCATCGCTGGAAGACAATGCATAAACTTAACTTCCGGATTGCGAGTAGCAGCAAGCATTTCGTCATTCACCTGATATTTAGGATAAAACTCACGCATATAAACTTCTTTTGGAGTTTCCTTATCATACAGACCATACCAAACATCGGTATAAATAAAATCTGCGCCCTCTAGTACTTCTGGATTATCAGAAACACGAACGCTACCACCATAAGCCTGCGTATTAGCACGACCAATTTTCAGATAGTCGTCATTTAACCACTTAGCCGGTGGGGCATACTGAACAAAATCCATGCCCATTTTTGTTGTAATCATCATCAAAGATGCACAAACCTGCGTACAGTCACCAACAAAAACGACTTTAATCTGGTCTAATGGCTTATTTTTTGGTAAGTGATCAAAGATCGTGATAATATCACCAAGCTCTTGAGTTGGATGATTATAATCTGACATACCATTAATCACAGGTACGGTGGAATTCTGCGCCAGCTCAACAATGCTTTCGTGCCGATCGACACGCGCCATAATCAGCTCACACATTCTATCCAAAACTTTTGCAGTGTCGCCAATTGACTCATGAGCGCCAAGCTGAATTGCCCCAGGGGCTAAATTCAAAGCATGTCCGCCAAGTTGCTCCATCGCAACTTCGAATGACACACGTGTACGCGTAGATTTTTGTTCAAAAATCATCGCTAAATTTTTATGATAGAGTGTTTCCAATGTACCGCCAGATTTAATATAGCTGCGCACAGTAGTGGAAACTTTGACCATATCAAGCATCTCCGACTGATCAAAATCAGTTGTGTCGAGATAATCTTTTTTGGTCGGGGTCTTATGTTCTAGTTTATAAGGATCATACATATATTTATTATACCTAATTTTTAAGTTAAGCACAAGGATTATATCATTACGCACTTACTGAGTAGTTATCTGTGCTATAATGTAACCATGGGAATTGAGAGAAGTATTGATGCAGAAAAGCCGCACCGCGTTATGGATACCACTACCGACGAAAATAACCCAGGCGAACAAGCTGAAGAAATTACCCTACGACCTCTCACGTTTGCGGACTACATCGGTCAAGAACGCCTCAAAAGTAATCTAAAACTCGCCATTGATGCGGTCAAAAAACGTGATGATGGCACTACGCTTGATCATGTCTTGCTGTATGGCCCTCCAGGACTTGGAAAAACTACTATGGCTAATATTATCGCTCACGAGCTCGGCGCAAATTTGCGCATCACAAGTGGTCCAGCCATTGAACGTGCGGGCGACCTTGCTTCGATTTTGACGAATCTTCAAAGTGGAGATGTTCTATTCATAGATGAAATTCATCGCTTACGACGCACCGTAGAAGAGGTACTTTATTCCGCTATGGAGGATTACAAGCTCGATATCGTGATTGGTAAGGGTCCTGCTGCGCGTTCTGTACGCTTAGATCTACCCCACTTTACCGTGGTTGGCGCCACTACACGCACAGGATCCTTAGCGGGACCACTGCGTGATCGCTTCGGTTTATTACATCGCCTAGAGTATTACAAAATTCCTGAAATTGCTAAGATTATTAATCGTACTGCTAATATCTTGGGTACTCAGATTGATGAAGAGGCTACCGCTTTACTCTCGACGCGTTCACGCCTAACACCACGTATTGCTAACCGCCTCACTAAGCGCGTACGGGACTACGCTGAAGTACATGGCACGGGCTATATTAGT
>Ga0137298_11291_pt1 | contig 14111 bp, 8 predicted proteins | sample RamsorincwithD2O_2_FD_97182 | JGI IMG/M metagenome (GOLD analysis project Ga0137298, IMG submission 97182) | Mouse cecal microbial communities from Vienna, Austria - Glucosamine amended with D2O | ecosystem: Host-associated > Mammals > Digestive system > Large intestine > Cecum | place: Austria...
TGATTTCCAAAGTTCAATGTCTCGAATGGCTTTGTTATGATAAGGCGCTGATAATCAATCAATACGTAATAATTAGCTTTGAATGCTAAAATTCATTACGATTCAATACGATTCACAAATGTCACTCCCAGGCGGATCACGAAAGGGTTCGGAAGAACACCGCAAAGCACTGAAATCAGTTGATTTTCAGTGCTTTTTCTTTTTGGTGAAATTGCAGGATAACGCATAATATTACCTACAGGCGTGTACAAAACGTGTACATCGTGTTTCGTGTACAAAAATGTACACGGTTACACGGAAAGGCCCGCAACAGGCTGATGACTGTGCATTTGCAGAAATTCAACTTTGAAAATGTGGGGTTCTGCGGGCGGGAACGCGACCCTCGACCCACAATTCGGGTGCGATATGGTGGATTTTAACTTTATTTAAGATTTGACCTTATCCGATGATTTTCTCAGTCGTCCCTGCTGTGGTCTTCCCCATTCTGCCGTGTGAAATTCGTGTACAATGTTAAATTTCGCCGAAAAATCGGCCTGATGTACACGGTTACGCCACCGCCGGAGTATCATGTTCCGAAGCGCATTTGGAATCCGGGTTAAAAATGAGTATCTTTAAGTAACCATTAAACCCGTAAGTAACATGACAAACAACCCTTATTTCACCCTGACCTTCTTCACACGGAAGCCAAGGTCGGAAGGCTACACCGACCACAAGGTGTATGTCAGAATTTCAGTGGCAGGTCAGCAGACTGACCTCGCCATAGGCCGCTCGGTCAATCCTGAGAACTGGGACCAGAAACGCAAGCTCTCGAAAGGTCGCTCCCGGCGCGATCTGGAACTGAACAAGTACCTCGATGAGATACGGGCCAGATTCTGCGAGATTCATACCAATCTTGTCCGTGAGAAGAAACTCGTCAACCCTATTGTTATGCGCGACCTGTTTCTCGGCAAAGTTGAGAAGCCTAAGATGCTATGTGAGATTTTCACTGAATCCAACGCAAAGAGAAAAGAGGAGATGGAGCGTGGCGATATGGTCAATGCAACTTACCTGCGTTGGGAACGTTGCGTGACCTACCTCGGCGAGTTCATGCGTCTGACTATGAATGTCGATGATATTCCGGTAAGGGATGTCACGGCAGGAATGATAGATGATTTCGAGCATTTCCTTCGTGTCAGCAAGAACTGCGCCAACAACACGGCTGTGAAGTACCTCCGCTATCTCAAGAATACTATCCAGTATGCCATCGCGCATAAGTGGATAACGGAAGACCCGTTCATCGGCAGGAAGTTCCACCGCACTCAGGCTAAACGCCAATTTCTGACTGAGGCTGAGATTATGGAGATTCTCAAACTCGACTTCTCCATGATGCCGCGTCTGGAACTTGTCAGGGACACATTCGTGTTCTGCTGCTTCACCGGACTTGCATTCTGCGATATAAAATCGCTTCAATGGAGCGACATCGAAAAAGACCGCGACGGCAATATGTGGATACGCAAATCCCGTGAGAAAACCGGCGAGTTGAGTATCATACCGATGTTGGAGGTACCGCGTCAGATAGCCGACAAATATGTCAACCACCCCGTTGCAGTATCTACCGGAGTAGTGCTTCCCGTATGTTCCAATCAGAAAATGAACGCTTATCTCAAAGAGATTGCGGATCTCGCAAAGATAACCAAGCCTCTTACCACCCATATCGCGCGACATACTTTCGCGTCTCTGTCGCTCAACAACCATGTTCCTCTCGAATCAATCCAGAAGATGCTCGGACACAGCGACATCAAGACAACGCAAATCTACGCAAAGATTCAAGACCAGACCGTCTATGAGGATATGCAGACCATGCGCAACCGATTCGACAGACTGTGCATTAACAGATGACATCAACTTCAGACAACTGAAAAGGGAGAGCTACCGGTCGATTCGGTAACTCTCCCTTTTAATATTTGGGTATGTAGATTGAGGACAAGTATTCCTCTATATCCTTTTCTTCATAAAGTATCTTTCCGTCAAGACGATAGAACGGAATAATGCCTCTGTCGCGGAAGTCCTGCAATGTTCGGCGCGAAACGCCGAGTCTTTCAGATAACTGGGCATCAGTCATAAAGCGTTTGCCCATCAAGAATGGTTTATATTCCAACGCTATTTCCTCCAGCATCTCAATATTTCGCCTTCCCATTGAGAGGAATTTTCTTATAACGTCATGTTCTTTGTCATATATTTCTTTCACTCTTGCCTTTGTTTATTTTTGAATATACGTCCTCTGACTTGTAAAAACATTTCCGTCCATGTTTGACGTAGCCGAGTTGTCCGAGCGTTTTCATAGTCCTCACTTTCCGGGTTGAAACACATAGCAGTTCCGCGACGGTCTCAGTTGGAATCCATTTGCCGGATTGGATTGAGCGGCACTTCTCATACATCGCCGCAATCAAAAGGGACTGATACTCCATTATCTCGAACATTGCATCAAGAGCCTCTTTGTCGATTCTTACGTATTCCAATGTTTAGCGGTTTCAATAGTGACCGAGTGAAAAAAGAAGGCGGAGTCCCCTCCGCCTTCAACCACTAAATCCGCAAGTCGTATGTTACATAGACTGCGATTCGATTGCGAATTTAGTGAATTATTTTCAAACGGCGGTTATTTTCAGTATAATTTGGCTTCAATCGGGGCGAATGACAGCCCTTTGCCCTTTCCGCGTACAACGATGTCGTAGAACTCATGGCCGTGGCGGTTGGTGAACATTATCTGCGATGTGTAGCCGTGGGTCAGAAGACTGGCGACCTCCTTGTCGGTGAACTTGTGGCCCATGAACTGCAAAGGCATGGTGAATCCGCAGACATGGCATTTCGCAACACGGGGATAGCGGATAACCGAGTGTCGGCCGCATATCGGGCAGACATGGGTATCAACCGTAGCCGGGAACAGGCGGTGGTCGGTGATAAGCTGTTCGGTCTTGTCATAGATCCATTTGCCGTACTCATTCATGAGCTGCGCTCCGCCGACACTGTTCTTGCGGTCTCCATAGAGCCGTTCAACCTCTACCTGATATGCCATCAGATGACCGAGGGCATAAGTTGCGTTGAAGGTTTCAAGCAGGAGATTTCCCTCGCCTGTGATTGCTGGTTCACCGCATACGTCCAGAAGAAGGCGATTGTCGCGGAGACGGTCGAATGCGTCCGCCACATCATGGTGTGCCAATGTGAAAGGCATACCGGGATTGTATTTGTCCGACAGTGAACGGAGCAACATTGAGATGGCGCAAAGCAGGTCGTTCATCTTGGGCGCGGCGGGAGCCACCGAGGTGTGGGAGAACTGGGATTTACCGGTGAGTTTCATTTCCACAACTTTCGGCACCTTGATGTCGGGAGTGTAAGGGATAGTTCCATAGAACGGTTCGCCGTTGATTTCCACCTCTACAACCAGCTCGTTCACCGCGGTAGGCCCTGCAAGGTTGGCATAGAAGCGTGAACGGATAAGGTCATATACACGCTGTTCGTCATTGTCGAGGAAAAGAGGCTTGTTGCCTGATATGATGATGCCGTGATTGCCGGAGATTGTCCCGTCGGGGGCAAAGGGATATTTCCGGCACCATTTGTAGCGGCGGAGTTCATCGCGCAACGATTCGGGCAGTTTTGCGCATGATGTCAGGGGCGACGAGATAAAACCACGCTCATAGAGGCTGACGGCGATGTCGCGGGTTGTTGAGAAATTGAGATTCAGTTTTTCCCATGCCTCGCTCTGGAGTGTGGCGAGAGTGAAGAGCGCCGGAGCGGGACTCATCTCAGTGTCGAGCATAACATCGGAAGCCTCTACTGTCGCCGGAACACACAGAGTCTTGTATGCCTCCGCTGCCTCATCTTTGGTGGAGTATGTCGAACAGGGATAGAACTTGATGTCCTTGCCGAGTGCCACGCCGCTCACCATGACGGAATGGGTGGTTACGGGAACGTGATGGCCACGGGCTTCATTATCGGATTCAAGATAGTTCTTGACAGCGGCAAGGACAAGCACGTCCTGACGGCAGATAGGCGACTTCATTTCCTTGAACAGTGAACGGTATGCTTCCGAAACATTGTACTTGAAAGCCTCGTCCATCGCCATGCCAACAAGTCCTGTCTGGGCGAGGTTATGGAACTTGCGTCCCCACTGGCGGGTCTTGAACGCCGACTTGATTGCCTTGCGCTCCAGACGGGTCAGGAACATACGGCTTGTGGGTGCGCCGACTTTGAAGAAACGGCAGATGTTGGCGAAACGTCCCTGAGCGTCGGCACCGCCGTCGGATGCGAAGATTACCTCATCGCCGCCACGGATAAGTTTGCCGATATAGTCTGCGTAGGTCTTGTCCTCGGTCGAGATTCCGTAACGGCCGTTCTCATCGGGAGTATGGCGGATACCGTAGGTGTAGCGTTCCGGCACGATGGGGAGAGCGTCCTTGCCGGGAAGCACTCCGAGTCCGAAGGGACGGATGAAGTCAGGAGTGACGGTGATGACAGCAATGTCATTGTTGTAGATTACGCCGGGAACGGCTACATTGGTGGTTACGTTAAGGGCGCGGGCGATGGCTGAAGCCACGGGAGCGGCCTCGGTGATTATGACTTTCATGTCTGAAAATTTTTTAGAGTTTGTAAATTGGGTTTGTTGGCGGCTGACACTCTCAGTCGGGAGGTTTGGAGAGAATGACACGGGGAGTTCGCGACCTCCCCATGTCGGCGGGAGGATTGCCATATCATCGCTTGCGCACGCGAGGGAATGGCGGTCTGCTCAATTCAGAGCTTGCGGATAAAGTGGATGAAGGTCAGAGTTTGGGGCCTTTCGGCTTTTGCTGTTTCTTCTGCTCTTCGTTTTTGGGTTCGGTCTGCCCCCTCTGGAGAGGTTCCTTAACCACTTTTGTAGGTTCGTTGGTCTTACCCTCATTGTTGACGGCATATTGCGTCTTGCTCTCGCTGTCTATACCGACAACCTTTTCTTTGTCGGGATAGACATAGGTCTGCTTCGGACGCTGCTTCTCAGGGTCAAACTGGATATAGACCGTGCAGGGATTCCCGTTTCGGTCAGGGATTTCACCTACCATAATCTGTTTGCCTGCACGATAGTCTGCTTGGGCAGTTTCGGAGAGCGGCACACCTTTCCATTTGGTGAGGTTCTTGATGTTGCCCTCCTTGTCGAGCCATGAGTTGTACTGCTGTCCACCCTGTTCCTGAGATTGTTCCCGCTTCTGGCGGTATTGTTCCGAGTTGACGAAAACCACATCACGCTTGTCGGCATTGTACTGGAGGTCGGCGGTAAACTTCCGTCCGTTGGGCAGCTCGATATGCTGCTCTCTGATTATGCCTCCGTCTTTAAGGATGCCTATCTGCTTCATGTCAAGTTCGATGTTGGCGACCTTGTTCTTGATGTAGATTTTATCCACGGGGATACTTTCAATCTCATTGGTGAGACGGTCGATGCTGACGAGCGACTTCTTGACCACCCCTGTTTTCGGGTCGGTAAGGTCAACAGGTCTGCCCAGATTTCCTGTCTTGCGGAGCTGAGTCTTGTCCTCGTCCGTGAAGGTATAGCCTTTATAGGTTTTGTCGAGCTGAGGCTCGTGCTTCACGAAATGAGGCGTGAGGGTAAAACTGCCGTCAGGATTGGACTTGAACGATAGCCGGGCCTGTGCCTCGAATTTCTCGCCGCCGATTTCCGGTCTCAGGGTGAAAAGCTGCGGAGACTTGTGGTTATAGACCATCTGCTGCAATGCTCCGGACTTTTCGAGGTCATCTCTCTTGATGCCCCATTGTTTTTCGATGGTGTCCCAGTCAACTTTGTCGGGGTTGACAGGTGCCATCTTGATTGCGGTCGAAGTCTCCTTGGCCGGAGTCTGGTCATGCTGTTCAGTAACCGTCTGTTCCTTTGCCATTGATTTGACGTCAACCTCAAAAGGTTTAAGGAGGTCGGCGTTAGCCACAGGGTCTTGGAGCATATCGGACATCGCCGGACCGATTTTGTCGAACTCAGTTTCAGGAATCTTGAAGAAACCGAATAGCGAAGGGTTCTTTGCCTGTCGGATGAAGTTCGACATGAAGGCTTCGAGGGGATTCTGACCTTTAGAGAATTTCACAAGGTCACTGAGCTTCGCGGATTTTACATCCGCCATTTTCGGGGTGCCGTCGGGATTCTGTCCCACGACTGCGCCGACCTGCCCTGTTTCGTTGTTGCGGGCAATCAGCACTTCAGGTTGTTGCTGTTCTTTGTTTTGTTCCATTAAAATTATTTGGTTAAACATTACGCCGGACTTGCGGCGCGATAATTATCTCTGGTGACGTTGACGAAGTTTTGTAGAACGTAATCGTCAAACTGGTCTTGGGTCATGAATATGGTGCGTCCATCATTGCTGATATAGTATTCCATTTTCCCCTCGGCTCGCATTTTTCTGATTGTTCGGGTCGTTTTGTTAAGACCTATTGCAAGATCCTCAAGCATTATTATAGTACTACCTTTGTAGGAAAGCTGAGGCTTGTCAGATTTCTTTACGAGCTTTATCATTGAGTTGGCAATGGAGTTCAGCAAATAGACCACAATGGTCATGGTGTCCATCATCCACTTGGATAAAGGGGTTGTGTCCCTCGGTTGATCTGGTGGTTTTGTATTCATCATATTTGTCGTTGTTTAAGTTTTACGATGCAAAGTTACTGCGGCTTTTTCCGGGCATTGTAAGCACCGGATAAGTGCTGATGTTTTATTGCGTCAAATATTCTTCGATTGATGATTTTCAAGCAGTTACTCTTTAGCTATCATCTGGATTCATAAGTGAGTATCAGCATTTGAGTGTGTTATCATGCTGCAAGTTCGGCATTTACGACATCCACCATATTGTCGAGGAAGTATGTCACCCGGCTACCCTTTGCGGGACAGCGGCGTTTTATGCCGTCTCTTGCGTTCTGATATTTCTTCGGGTCGAAGTCAAGACCGAAAAGTGCATGAAGCCCTTTCTTGATATGGAGCTGGTACGCCTTATTCCCTCCATTTATGAATTTGCAGGCTATTATAAGGTGGATAAGTTCACAGAAGTCGGCATAATTACCGGTGAAAGTCACATCTGATGTTGTATCAGTCACTTTATTATTCTCAGCCACTGTATCCAGTGCGATTTTCGCTGAAACAGCCATCTCTATCTGGTTTAGCAGACATTTGGCTATTTCAAGGATACGCTTTGCATATCGGCTCAACAAGCCATTGGCATAACCGAGGATTTCGGCCACCTCGGAAATAAATATCGACAGGCCGGTGTGTATCACTCGCCATTGGCTGTTGCCGTGGGCATATTCCACGATTGTGGCTCTCATATCGGCGTAGAGTGCCTTGATGTTGCTTTCATCGCCTTCTTCCAACTGGTGAAAGAACTGGCTGTTCAGGAGGGTTAATATTTCCATTTCAATATCGTTTTTGAGTTATGCCCTTCTCAATATATTTAATTTCAACAAAGTTCAATATCCGATGTAAAATATTTGTAACACTCTATAAACCTGCAATATAAATCTAATATAACTCCGTGCGTTTGAATTGTCGAGTGTGTTAAAAGTGTTGGATTAACACAACACTATGTTGTGTATGCTACATAAATTCACGCAATATCAGCCATATTTAATTGTGCAACAGTATGTCATTCTAAAATAAAAATTGTATCTTTGTACTCAGTTTTGGCGAACAAATACCCTATACACATTTGTTATAATGGCAAAATCATTTTTAACACTCCCCGAAAGTCTTATGAATATAGACAATGATCCACCGAGTAATCGGAGCCTCCTTATCTACAGTTCCCAGATAGAGGATGGTAAAAAAATGGAAGAGGTATTTTCCAAACCGGGACGAAAAATACAGACCACCAACAGCGTCAGCACTGCAAAGAAAATTCTTGAACGAAGTAATTGCACTATGCTGATAGTGGCAGTCACAGGTAAAGACTGTGATGGTATAAAACTTCTTGAATGGACGAATGACACCATCTTAGGAATTAAAAAAGTGGGTGTAGCCATGACGGTGTCCCCGGACATATATAATAAGGTGTATAAGTTAGGCGCTGACCATTGTTTCTATTTTGATTCACTTGTTGTTGACAGACTTACAATTGCAATAGAAAAGTGCCATAGAGAAGACCAAAGATGGTTTCAACGGAACAGTAATGCTTTTCAGGGATGTTCGAGAAGGATAAATATTGAGAGCAACTCAAATTCCACGCTTCTCCTTTCAGGCCCCCAAGGTGTAGGAAAAAGTGCGATAGCGCGAGTGATTCATGACAGCAGCCCTCGCCGCTCCGGACCATTCGTTGTGGCTGAGTGCGCACATTATCTGAGCGCGACTGAAAGCATGGATATATTCCGTGGCAAGGAAACAGGTGTGAAACATCCTTTGTATCGCAACCAGCAAGGACTGTTGGCTCAAGCCAATGGAGGCACTCTTTACATCCATGAAGTTTGTATGCTGCCGTTGCACGTTCAGGAAGTACTTGCCACTGTAATTCAACGCGGAGTGTTCACTCCTCAGAATCTTACAAAGGAAATCAAGTTTACCGGACGCATAATTCTATCGACAAAAGTAAATCTCGCTGAAAAAGTACGGGACGGTGATTTTTCCGAAGCCTTGTTTCATTGCATACACAGCAATGTTGTGATTGTTCCACCTCTTTCAGATTGTCAGGACGATATTATTCCGTTGGCGGAGTGCTTTATAAAGCAGATTTGCGCTGAGTCAGGTATCAATGTTCCTCGTCTTACAAAAGGTGCTATCAACAAATTGACCAACCATATATGGACCGGCAATGTGCGGGAATTATTCAGCACAATATCACGCGCTTGTTATGAGTTTCGTGGTGAAACATTAGGGAAAGATGATATAGTCCTGAATGAGATTCCCAAGAACAGAGAATCCCATACCCGTCATTATCGTGTGCAGCGGGCATTGAGGCAGACTAAAGGCAACAAGGCTCAGGCCGCAATGTTGCTCGGCATAAACCGCTCGACTCTCTATGCTTGGATTAAGGCAGAGGGTATTCCAAAGGATTATAGATAAGGAATTGAATAGGATTATAGATAAGGAATTGAATGGCGACGCTCTACATATCAAGAGTGTCGCCATTCAATTTATCTACAATTTTGGACCGGCTGCTCGAAAACCTCCGGGTGGAGTTACGCCGCAACCACCTATTATGATTCGGGAACTTAACGGTTCCCGTTCTTTGTATGTGGTGGTTGGCTCCGCGACCATTGACTTTTTATTGTCTGTGTCCGGTGTCGGCGCATCAATTGTCTGGACAGTGTGAGGAGAATCCTTTCGCTTTACCTCCTCGCCGTCCTCCTTGTTTTCATGCTTAGGTGCTAATTCAGCGGCGATTTTGCGGTCAAGTGTGGCAAGTTCGGATTTGAGTTGCTTTAACTCGTCCTCTTTTCCCCATGTCTTAGCCATAATGCCTTCAAGTATGGGAACATCGGCTCTGAGTTTGGCGGTGCGTTCCTCGTACTGAGTGATGATACCGGGAATTTTCTCCAAAGCGTTGACAAAGTTCATACAGGCAGCATGGGTGTCGCTCATGGCTATGAAGCCATTGTTGAACTTGTATTTGTAGTTGCCTTCGACAACGAAGCGGTTCTGCACACCCTCCCTGCCATCTATCAGAGTATGCTCTGATATTATGGAGATTGGGAAGCCATAGACTTCCCCAACACGCTGATACAGCCCGTGGGTGTCTGTGCGCTGTGCCAGCCCTTGCAGGTGGATACCCATGTTTTTTTCATCGGAGAGGTTACAGGTGTCAATCGCGAGATTGTTGATTGGATTGCCTTCCTTGTCACGTTGCACCACTTTGTCGTAACGTTCCCAATCTGCCTTCATCCTCTCTATTGCCGCCTCGTTGTTGGCAATGTCATGGGTGATGGTCTGAAGCCGGAACTCGGAATCGCCACGTCCCTTGTTGAACGACTTTCGTTCACTCTCCAACGCCGCTATCCGCTTTTCAAGTTTTGCCTTGTCGAGCAGGTCGGTATTGCCGGAGAGGATAGCCATGTACTCGGAGAAGTTCATTCCGTTCTTCTCGTCCATAGAACCCTCGTCGATTGTTCTCGCTCCCAATGCGCCGCTTTTGAGCTGGTTGATGAACGTAGCCTTGCAGTGTAGAAGATTGAACTTATATGAGTCCAAAGACTTCTCGACCGCATATATAATCACATCCACCTTATTGTCAGCATAAAGTTTAGCAATCTCGTTGCCGGCACGGATAGCACGGCCCTCGCGTTGTTCAAGGTCACTCGGACGCCAAGGACATTCAAGTTCATGGACGGCAACCGCTCTGCGCTGGGCGTTTACTCCCGTCCCCAACATGGAGGTTGACCCAAACAGCACACGGACGTCACCGTCGTTCATCGCCTGAATGACAGCTTTGCGTGACCGCTCAGTTTTGCATTCTTGGATAAATCTTATCTCATGCGGCGGAATACCATAATCCTCAACCAATTTTCGCTTGATTTCTGAATAGATATTCCATTCACCCGGCTTGTAAGTTCCCAAATCACTGAAAACAAACTGTGTGCCTTTCTGAGCGTCATACTTATGGTAGTATTGGGCAATCATCTTGGCACAGTGGCTCGCCTTGTTGTTCGGGTCATCGGCATAATTGGGGTCAATCATTCTCATGTCAAGGGCCATCTTTCTTGCGTAATCCGTGGCGATGAGCATCTTTGCTTTTTCTTCAGTGTCCGACAATGGCGCACGACCCAATATTGTGGCATCACCGCTTTTGGCAAACTCCATCAGTTTCTGGATAAACTCCTCTTGCTGAGGCGTGGGCGGGATATTGTGAAGAATCTCGTTCTTCTCCGGTCGGTCAACACCGACATCCTGTGCGGTTCTATAATCGGTTATCTCATTGTAGAAAGCAGCCAACTCCGGAACCTTGATGAAGTACCTGAATCTTTCCTTCGCCACAATGCTGTTGGTGACATTGAACTCATAGTCGGTTGTCTTCTTGGCGAAAATTGCCGCCCACGCGTCGAAACACCGAATTTCTTGCCTTTCAAGTTCTTTCGGGCGTAGATACTTGAACAGGAGATACAACTCCGTCAGTGAGTTGGAGATTGTAGTGCCGCTGAGGAAAGTCGCGCCCAAATCGCGCCCGTTCCTCTCTTGGATGGTGCGGATAGCGTAGAGAAGATTCAGAGAGCGCTGGCTTCCGTCGGAATTGCCCAAACCTGCCACTCGATCGTGACGGGTATTGAACATCAGATTCTTGAAGCATTGGCTCTCGTCCACAAAGATATGGTCGATACCCATCTGTTTGAAGTCAACCACACTGTCCTTGGATTGTTCCATCTGATACTGTATGGTGGTTATCTTGGCGGTGAGGTTCTCCTTACGCTTCAATAGGCCCTTCAGCATACCACGCGAAATGTCGTGTCCCTGCTGCTTGATTACTTCGAGGTTCTCCTCAACCGTGTCAAGTTCCGCTTGCAGAATCTGCTGCTGCATCTCCGGTGACTGTGGTATCTTGCCGAACTGGTCGTGCGACATTATAATACAGTCATAGTCGTTGTTCTTGATCTGGTTGAAGAAGTTCACGCGGTTTGCCGCTGTGAAGCTCTTGGCATCGGCATAAAGGATACGGGCATTGGGATAGGCTGTCTGATAAGTCATGGCAATTTCCGCGACATTGGCTTTCATTCCGATGATCATCGGTTTGTTCACCAATCCGAGACGTTTCATCTCATGAGCCGCCATGCACATTATCAGGGTCTTGCCCGTACCCACCTGATGGTCGCATATTCCACCGCCGTTTTGAATCAGCATCCATACGCAATCCTTCTGTGACTGATATACGGAATTTATATGGTAGCGGTCGCCCAACAATTTCATGTTGAGGTCGGGGAACTTCTGGTGTGAGCCGTCATAATGAGGTCTGACGTAGCAATTGAACTTTGAGTTGTAAAGGTCAACCAATCGGTCCTTGAACTCCGGCGATTGAGCCTCCAGCCATTCGGAGAATCCATTACGGATTTCATCAATCTTGGTGTTGGCTAACTGAATTGCCTCACTGTCGGGTACTTTTATTTCATTGCCATTCTCATCCTTTCCAATGGACTTCTTGATGTCCGGTACAGTATTGTGCAGGGCGTGTTTCAGAAGGCTCATTCCATCATAGACACGGTAGTAGCCTCTGACACAATACTCCTCCCAGATCTTCATGTTCTTGTGACGGGCGTCACAGGAATACTCGTCCATAGATGAAGAATATGCGATTTTCACGTCAGTGCCATAAAGGTGGCTCATGTACGCAGAGTAAATACCCGTCGGTATCCACCTCTCTCCGAAATTGAAGTCCAGTTCATCGAAAGTAATCTTTCGGGGAATAGCTTCCTCCAACGCTTTCAATGACTCTTTTGACAAGTCGATGAACGGCTCAACGCCGTCAAAGCCGGGAAAATCCTTGATGCGTTCTTCCTCGCGGTTAACCCACTCCTTGACCTCCTCGGCTTTCTGCACTACATTACCGGCGATGAAGCGGTCAGCAATCTCAAAGTTTGACACGAGCGGATTATAATATATGTGTCCGGCAAGGCTGTCAATCATCGCGTCCTGCTCCATATCGACAAGACTGCCCATATATTCGAGGTTGACCTCTCCATATTTATTAAGTGAAGCGGTCAATGCTTCCATCGGGGTATCAACTGATGTAACCTCATCAACGGCAAATGATACCGGATGGTCGAAGATGTCAGCTTTGACAAAGTGACCATTCTCGCCACGCTCCAGAGCCAACGAATCACGACCGTTGGCATCCATGAGAATGAACTTGACATTCTGCTTCTCATTGAGGTTGCCGTATCTGTCCACAAACTCATCATAATACTGGTTGAGGTGTTCACGCATATCGGCATCTTCCTCATGCGTCTCAGCCTCAAAATGGTATAGTTGCTGATAAGTCTCCGACAGCGTGATATAGAGCATAGCACGCTTCTCCTGTTCCGGTTTGAGGGTGAGCGGCGAGAATGTCGCGCCATTCTTGCGAACCTCCGAGAGAAAACCAACCTGACCTTTGTCCACGACCATGCTGCCATTGTGGTGGAAGAACTGAATATCCTCTGAGAAAGGACGGGGCGACATATCACGTTTTGTCGGTTTGGGAGCTTCTGTAGCCACTCTTGGCTTCGAGAGAAAATCACCTTTTGATATTTCGATAATAGAGCCGTCTTCGGTAATGGTTTCCTTCTTGGTTGCTTCCATCGCCTGACGTTCCGCCTCCATTTCAGCAAGCTGACGATGGGCAATCGACATCATTGTCTCGTAGAATCCATTGATTGGCGGATTGGTTTCCCAATCAAGAGAACCATAAAATTCCAGCTCCTTATCAGATAGTGGACGGAATTTCTTCGCCTGAGTATCGGTTACTGTTATGGTAGGCTTTGGCTTTTCTTCCGGTTGCTGAGGTTGTTTTGGTTGTCGCTGAGGTTTGCCGATAGGCTCCAGTTCTCCGAAAAGATTATAGGCGAACAAACGAGGGTCAGGGTTATCGTTATAATCCGGGCCATCAGATGTTTCTATCTCCTTATTGGTTTGAGGTGGTGGCGGAGTTGTAGCCTCCGGTGTTTGAGGCACTGGCTCATCCTCCATTGGAGCCGGAGAAGGTGATGCCGGTTCCGGTTTTGGAGGCTCTGGCTTTGGCTTATCCTCCGGCTTAGGATTATTGCGTTTCACCGTCTTCTTCTGCTTTGGGTCTTCCAACTGCTCACAGATAGCCACTCTGTTTCCGGCTCTTACCAATTTGGGCAGATAGACATCCAGTGCATGATGTGGGAATCCTGCAAGTTCAATACTACTCTTGTCGCCGTTCATTCGGCGGGTAAGGGTGATCCCCAAGACCCCCGACGCTTTGACCGCATCCACGCCCATACACTCGTAGAAGTCCCCAACACGGAAAAGAAGAATCGCATCGGGATGTTTCTTCTTCATCTCCCGATATTGCTGCATCAACGGGGTATCCGCTATGCGCTTCGGCTTTTCGACCTTGTTTTCGGTGGAACGCTTAACAGGCTCAGGTGTTGGCGGTTCAGGTGTCGGAGGTGTGAGACTCCTATCATTATAGAAG
>Ga0137298_11301_pt1 | contig 13924 bp, 11 predicted proteins | sample RamsorincwithD2O_2_FD_97182 | JGI IMG/M metagenome (GOLD analysis project Ga0137298, IMG submission 97182) | Mouse cecal microbial communities from Vienna, Austria - Glucosamine amended with D2O | ecosystem: Host-associated > Mammals > Digestive system > Large intestine > Cecum | place: Austria...
TCGGGGAGGGTGTTTAGAAGGTCGGTCAGAGTATCGATTTTGTCGCGGGAGGGACTTTCGATGTGCACAATCTGAGTGCGGCTGCGGGGCGAATCGTTTTTTGCTGAAAAATCGATGACAAGAGGAGAGGCGAGTGGAAGCCAGTCGGGTTTTTCAGCGAGGGGGGTGGCAGATGTCAGAATCAGGAATTTCATCTGTTTCAGATGTTTCACGATGCGTCGCATCTCGTCGGCAAAACCGAGTTCGAGCGACTTGTCATACTCGTCAAGGACGAGCGTGCTGACCGCCGACAGGTCGAGCTGGCCGCGCTTGAGGTGGTCGAGAAGTCGGCCCGGGGTGGCAACGATGATGTCCGGGGTTACCGACAGAGAATTGACCTCCTCTTGCATGGGGTGGCCGCCATAGAGGGTCGTGGTTTTGTAACCGGTGGCAATCTGGCGTATTACTTCGGCTATCTGCAACACGAGTTCGCGCGATGGGGCGATTACAAGTGCCATTACCTTGTTTTGAGGAGAAGGGAGGCTGCGCAGCATGGGTATGGCGAAGGCTATTGTTTTGCCTGACCCTGTCGGGGCAAGCAACACGGCTGTGCCGCGGGTTTCGATGCCGCTCATGACGAGCTGCATGTCATTGAGCGACTCAATCCCGAGCCGCGTTTTTATATTGGAGATGATTTCATTCTGTTTCATACTGGTCTGATTTTGCGATTTGTTTAATTTAAACGTCAGATTGCGGTTGCCGGTTTATTCCGATGCACAGCTCGACGGCGCGCCGGATGCGGTCGGCATCGGGGCCGTCTTCCCGCAGGATAGAGAGGATGGCTCTGACGTATGAGTTTTTGTCATGTCCGCGCACACCGCACAATTCCGAGACATGGCTTTCGACGAGCATCGACTTGCGGTTGTAGACGCGCAGAATAGAGTTGTAGTCGCCTTGTCTAAGATACATTCGGAACTCGCGACAGAATTCCTCGTAAAGTCCGCGCGGGTTGATGGCCTGAGCGAGGTCGTTGATATGTTCCTCAAGTTTGTTTATATTGGCAAACCGGCCGTCGATGCGGTGTTCAAGCGTTTTCTTTACCTTGTGCCGGGTGTGTAGAAGGGCCTGCTGTTTCAGGTCTGATTCAAAGATGTGGAAGATTGCCTTCCGCACTTTTTCAAATGCCTTGTCCTCGTTGCGGCGGTTGTGGGATGCGACCGTGCGGATTATTTCTTCCAGCATAAAGATGTTTTCAATCTCGGCAACCTCGGGAACGAATATTTTGCGGCTGCGGAGATACTTCACCTCGCCGGGGTCGCGGCGGTCGCGGTCGACGAGTCCCGCAGCGTCGAGATTGTGGAATGAGCTGAGGCTGTTGAATGTTCTCGTTGCCTCGATGACTTGATTGCATCCGCCGATTGACGCCACGGTGTAGTCTTTGAAAATGAGAGGATAAAGTTTTGCATCGAAAGAGTTGACACCATCTCCCTCGATGAACAATACCGGTTTGCGCGCACCGAGTATGGCAAGGTAAAGTTCCTCGCTGAGTCCCGACTGAGACTGGAGAGTGTCGTAGTCCCATTCGGCTTTTTCCGGGTCGTAGTTTTTGACCCAGACGGTAGTCCCTTCACCGCGAGAGGATGCAAATGTGAGGTCATGGGTCGTGTAGACAAACGTGCAGTCCTGACGCATCTGCTCAATGCGGTTCCACAGAGACTGGATTGAGGAGCGATGCAGGAAAATGTCGGGTGAGTCTACGAAAATTGCGCTCCCAGCAGGAGCCATCAACACGGCTCCGATGTAATATATGACGGCCCGTTCCCCGTCGCTGAGACGAGCCGAGGGGTAGGAACCGCCTTCCGATGTGCGCCCAAACAACATGCGACCGCTCTCGATAAGGATTTTATTGGCCGGAAATATTTCTTCCCACATCGCTATAACCTTGTCAAGGCGTGTCGGGGGTCTCGGGGAGCCGTCGTGCTGATATTTTGATTCGAGATGGGCAAGGATTTCCTCGTTCAGAAGCAAGGCGATGAGACGGTCAAATTCCCCCGTGATGTCGGCTTTAAGCAAACCGGTCGTTTTGACCGTTTCGTTGTAAAGACGGTTGACAGGGAGATTTTCATCGGCCACCCCGTAAAGGGCTTTCAGTGCTGATATGCGAAATGAGCGCTCGCCCATGTCGGCAGCCAGACGGGAGGCAAACCGTGTCTTGCCCGAGCCGTTGGCTCCGATTATGATAATTTGGCGAGAGTTTTCAGTATCAATGGTTAGCGGCTCGCCGGAAACCCTCGGAGGTAGATTTATTTCCATGCTGGTATAAATAATTTTGGACACTCACTTGATTTGGACTCTATTGCAAAAATAGCAATAAATCGCGAGATTTCAGCATTTGCAGGAAAAAGAGTGTCGAATTAATGAAATCAGGCAAGCAATCGCGATATATCGCGATGCAGGAACCTGCCGGATGGTATTATTAGAGGGCGTGTCCGGGGATGACGAATCGTCGGGGTATTGTTTTTGTGTGGATTAATTTATAATTTTGTGGCGTTATTATTATTACTATGCGTTATGATTTTACAATGTGCGGTATTGTTCGCGTTTCTCGCGATGGGTGAGACAGTTGTGTATTTTACCGGTATTCCTATCCCGTCAAGTATCATCGGGATGCTGCTTCTCACTGCGGCGCTTAAACTGAGAATTGTCAGGCTGATGTGGGTCGATAAGGTCTCTGATTTCCTTGTCGGCAATCTCGGGTTCTTTTTTGTTCCGGCCGGCGTTGGGTTGATGAGGTGTCTGGGGCTTGTTTCAGAGCAGTGGCTTCCGATTGTCGGTGCATCGGTGGTCAGCACGTTTATCATTATTGCTGTCACCGGATGGGTGCATCAATTTGTCAGACGTGTCGGTTCGTCTCATCACAGGGTCGGGGAATCGGTCGAATAAAGGTCGTTTTTAACAAACTTTAATTATGGAATTTCTTACAAACAAAATATTCCTTATCGCGCTGACATTTATTGTCTTTCTCGTGTCGAGATTGCTTCAGCGCAGGACGGGAATCGTGTTTCTTAACCCGATATTGATTTCAATTGTCGTGCTGATTGTTGTGCTGAGCTGTTTCGGTATCGATTATGAAATGTATCGCGAGGGTGGGGATTATATCGAGTTTTGGCTGAAACCTGCGGTAGTGGCACTCGGGGTGCCGCTGTACCGTCAGCTCGAAAACATCAGGAAACAATTATTGCCGTTGTTGCTTGCCGAGCTTGCCGGATGTGTTGTCGGGATAGTATCGGTGGTCTTGGTCGCCGAATTCCTTGGTGCGACAAAGGAGATTGTACTGTCTCTCGCTCCTAAGGCGGTCACTACCCCGATAGCGATGGAAATTTCAACGGCCATGGGCGGGATTCCGTCGCTGACAGCGGCAGTGGTAGTGTGTACCGGGATTTTCGGCGGTATGGCAGGTTTCAGAATGGTAAAAATGAGTCACATAAAGAGTCCGATTGCGACGGGGTTGTCAATAGGCACGGCTGCTCATGCCGTAGGCACGGCGGCAGTGATGGAGGAGCGTGGTCAGAGGTGTGGGGCGTTTTCGTCGCTCGGTCTGACTCTAAACGGCCTTTTCACCGCGTTGCTGGCCCCGCTGATTTTATCGTGGCTCGGCTATGCGGTGTGACTGTGACAGATTGTACTAAAAAAGAATTGCGCATGAACCGATTCAAGCGGTTCATGCGCAATTCCTTTATCGGTAAACGTGGTTGTTAGAATTCAGCGTTTTTGGGGAAACGGGGGAATGGGATGACATCGCGGATGTTGGCCATGCCTGTCACAAAGAGGACGAGTCGCTCGAATCCGAGGCCGAAACCGGAATGCGGCACGGTGCCGAAACGGCGGGTATCGAGATACCACCACATGTCTTTCATCGGGATGTTGAGTTCTTCGATGCGGGCAGCGAGTTTGTCGTAGGATGCCTCGCGTTCCGAGCCGCCGATAATTTCGCCGATGTGGGGGAAAAGCACATCCATCGCGCGGACGGTCTTTCCATCGTCGTTGAGCTTCATGTAGAATGCCTTGATTTCCTTGGGATAGTCAGTCAGGATGACAGGTTTCTTGAAGTGTTCTTCAACGAGATAACGTTCGTGTTCGCTCTGAAGGTCGGTGCCCCAATGGACGGGGAATTCAAATTTGCGTCCCGATTCTTCAAGAATCTTGACTCCCTCGGTGTAGGTGAGGCGTACAAACTCGTTGTCTACAACGAAGTTGAGGCGCTCGATAAGTTCTTTGTCATACATCGACGCGAGGAACTCGATGTCGTCGCGGGAATGGTCAAGGGCATACTTGATACAGTATTTGACAAATTCCTCGGCGAGGTCCATGTTGTCGGTTATGTCATAGAATGCCATTTCAGGCTCGATCATCCAAAACTCGGCCAAGTGTCGGGGAGTGTTGGAGTTTTCGGCGCGGAATGTGGGGCCGAAAGTGTATATTTCGCCGAGCGCGGTCGCGCCAAGCTCTCCTTCGAGCTGTCCTGACACGGTCAGGGCAGTAGTTTTTCCAAAGAAATCCTGAGAGTAGTCGATTTTGCCTTCCTCGTTGCGGGGCGGATTTTCAAGGTCGAGGGTGGTCACCTGAAACATTGCCCCGGCACCCTCGCAGTCGCTTGCGGTGATGAGGGGGGTGTTGAGGTAGACAAATCCTTTTTCGGTGAAAAATTTGTGAACGGCAAATGCCAGTGTGCTGCGCACGCGCAGGATTGCGCCGAAAGTGTTGGTGCGGGGACGAAGGTGGGCGATTTCGCGAAGGAATTCGAGAGTGTGGCCTTTCTTCTGCAAGGGATACTTCTCGGGGTCGGCGGTGCCGTAGACTTCGAGAGTGTCGGCTTGAATTTCACAAGTCTGACCTTTTCCCTGTGACTCGACGAGCGTGCCGGTCACACGAATGCTTGAGCCTGTGGTTACAGGCCGGAGGTCGTCGTCAGAGAACTTGGCCATATCAAATACAATCTGGATGTTTTTGATGGTCGAGCCGTCGTTGAGCGCAACAAATTGAACGTGTTTGTTGCCTCGGCGGGTACGCACCCACCCTTTGGCTTCGACCTCTTGTCCGATAAGGGACCCATCGAGCAGACTGTTAACTTTGGTTCGTTTCATTTGTGAGGTTGGTTTATTTGTTAGATAGTGTCGGGAAAGTGCGTATCGCACATACCCGACACTATATAAAGATGTTTTTTATTCAAATGATCCCATCTTCAAGAAGTTGACTTCCTCCTGAGTGAGGTAGCGCCAGCGTCCGCGAGGCAGGTTTTTCTTAGTGAGTCCTGCAAAGTAAACGCGGTCGAGCTTGGTCACATGGTAGCCGAGGCTTTCAAAGATGCGGCGCACGATGCGGTTGCGTCCCGAGTGGATTTCGATGCCGGCCTGATTGCGGTCGGTCTCGGTGGCATAGCTGATTGCGTCGGCGTGGATGGGGCCGTCTTCAAGCTCGATGCCGTCAGCGATGCGCTGCATGTCGTCCTCAGAGATGTCTTTGTCAGTCCACACATGATATATTTTCTTCTTGACATACTTGGGATGGGTCAGCTTGGACGCGAGGTCACCGTCGTTGGTGAGCAGGAGGACGCCTGTTGTATTGCGGTCGAGTCGTCCGACGGGGTAGATGCGCTCGTCACAGGCACCCTTGACAATATCCATGACTGTCAGACGGCCGTTGGGGTCATCGCTAGTGGTGACGCAGTCCTTGGGTTTGTTGAGAAGGATGTAGCACTTTCTTTCCAGTGTCACCACTTTGTCATCATACTCGATGGTGTCGTTGTGGGAAATCTTGGTGCCGAGTTCTGTAACTACCTGACCATTGACCTTTACGAGGCCCTGCTGGATAAACTCGTCGGCTTCGCGGCGCGAGCAGATACCGGCATTGGCCATATACTTGTTGAGACGGATTTGCTCGTTGGGATCGGGTATGGGCATTTCATACTCGATGCGCTTGGGGCGCGGAGTGAAACTCTTTCCGCCGTGGGGCATCCCGAATTGGTTCTGGCGCGGCTGCGAGGGTTTGCGGTTGTTGTATCCGCCTTGACGGTTGTTGTTGTATCCGCCCTGATGGTTGTTATTGTACCCGCCTTGGCGGTTGTTGTATCCGCCTTGGTTGTTGTACCCTCCCTGACGGTTGTTACTGTATCCGCCGCCTTGGGCATTATATCCGCCTTGACGGTTGTTGTATCCGCCTTGACGGTTATTGTTGTTATATCCGCCCTGACGGTTGTTGTTGTATCCGCCTTGACGGTTATTGTTGTTGTACCCTCCCTGACGGTTGTTGTTATACCCTCCTTGGCGGTTGTTATATCCGTTTTGACGGTAGTTGTTGTATCCGCCCTGCTGATGGCGTGGCTGGTAGCCACCGGTATTGTTGGCCGGGGTGTAGCCGGTCGTTTCGGGTGCAGTCGTTTCGGCTCCTTCCTTGGGCTCGGGAGCGGGTGCAGGGTTCTGCGAATAGTCGGCGGGGACGTGTTGTTGCTGACGTGCCTGATAGCCACCGTTGTTATTGTAACGGTTGTAGCCGTTTTGCCGTTGCTGGTAACCGCCATTGTTGTTGTAACGGTTGTAGCCGCCTTGTTGACGATTGTTGTTGTAAGGACGGTTTTGCTGATAGGGACGGTTGGAGTAATATCCGTTTCCTTGCTGTTGCTGCTGTTCGTCTCCCTGACGGGTGTTAAAGTCATTGTGACGCGAAACTTCGTTGCGCACTTCGGGATTAGGGTCTGCGCCGCTTACAGGACGGCTTTCCCCGATACGAGGTCTTTTTACTTTTTTTTCGTTGCTGTCCATAAAATTCTACTTGATTAATCTCAGATGTTAAAAAGTTTAGAATTGACTCAGCCTCTCGGCGGGTTATATTAGCTTTTAAGTTATTTGTTGATGATTTATATTGTTTTAAAATTTAGTTTATTAGTTGGTTGGAGAGAGTTCTCCAAGGTATAGAACCGCATAAAGGAAGATATTGTTGAAACAATGGGTCGTAAAATGTGGCACTAAAACATGAGTTTCGATGCAAAATTAGCTTTTTTTCGTGGAATAAGCTAATTTTTTTGTGGCAAAAAAGTGGCGAATAATGAACCGGCAGGTTAAAAAATGTGATTTTGCTTGTCAAGGTGGCTGGTGCGGTGCTATGGAATGGGTGGATTGTCGCTTTAAGAGGGCGTTTCATAACAACTGTTAAATCCAAAGCCCGTTTTCACGCGTCGGATTTCGTCATGAATCGAGGGAGCATAGCTGTAGCTATGTGACCGAGATTCAGGGCGAAAGGCGACCGTGAAAACGGGTGTGACAAAAGCATTTATATAAAACAGCCTCATGTTTAAATTTTGAAATTAATATCTAAATGAAGTTACCTTATCCTCATGGCAGCCTCTTTCGCTACCTCGTCATTACACCTCGGTCACATAGCCACAGCTATGCTCCCTCTGTGTAATAACGAGTTAACTGAAAGATACTACCACTTTGGATTAACATTTGTTATGAAACGCCCTCTAAATGTTTCCGGCCGACATGGTTGATGTGTCGGCCGGAAACAAATGTCGGTTAATATCCGGTATAGCTATGGGGGGATAGTCGTTTCAACTCAGCCTTGACCTCGGGCGAGACTTCAAGGGTGTCGACAAATGTCGCGATGGTCTCGGCGGTCACGGTCGTGTTGGTGCGGGTGAGGGCCTTCAGGGTCTCGTAGGGGTGGGGGTAGCCTTCGCGACGGAGGATGGTCTGGATTGCTTCGGCCACGACGCTCCATGTGGAATCAAGGTCGGCATTGATGGCATTTTCGTTAAGCAGCAGCTTGTTCATGCCCTTCATTGTCGAGGCGATTGCGATGAGAGAGTGGGCGAGAGGTACGCCGATGTTGCGTAGCACGGTCGAGTCGGTCAGGTCGCGTTGCAGCCGTGAAACGGGGAGTTTCTGCGCAAGATGGGAGAGAATGGCGTTTGCCATCCCGAGGTTGCCTTCCGAGTTTTCGAAGTCAATAGGGTTGACTTTGTGGGGCATTGCCGACGACCCGACCTCGCCGGCCTTGATTTTCTGCTTGAAATATTCCATCGATATGTACATCCACATATCGCGGTCAAGGTCGAGGATGATGGTGTTGATGCGGCGCAGCGCGTCAAAGAGTGCCGCGAGATTGTCGTAGTTGGAAATCTGGGTGGTAAATTCCTCGCGTTCAATGCCGAGTTTGTCGCTCAGGAATCGAGCTCCGAAGTCGCGCCAGTCGATAGAAGGGAAAGCGGTCAGATGGGCGTTGAAATTGCCGGTCGCACCACCGAATTTACCGCTTACAGGGACAGCGTCAAGCAGTTGGAGCTGTCGGCGCAGACGGTAGGAGAAAACACGGATTTCTTTTCCGAGACGGGTGGGCGACGCGGGTTGTCCATGAGTCTTGGCAAGCATGGGGAGGTCTTTCCACTCCTCGGCACGAGTTTCGAGATGCTCGATGAGGCCGATGAGGGCGGGACGGTAAACGTCGCGCAACGCCTCGGCTACCGACATGGGGACCGAGGTGTTGTTGATGTCCTGAGAGGTGAGGCCGAAGTGGATGTATTCCTTGTATTTTTCAAGGCCGAGAGCGTCGAAATGCTCTTTGAGGAAATATTCGACGGCTTTCACGTCGTGGTTGGTCACGCTTTCGATTTCTTTGATGCGGGCGGCATCCTTTACTGTGAAATTGCGATATATGTCGCGGAGCTTTTCAGCGACATCTGTGGCAATGTCGGCGAGGGCGGGAAGGGGAATCTCGCACAGGGAGATGAAATACTCCACTTCCACGCGCACACGGTAGCGGATGAGGGCAAACTCCGAGAAATACTCGTCGAGACGTTCACACTTGCCGCGATAGCGGCCGTCGATAGGGGAAATAGCCGTCAGTTCAGTCAGTTCCATAGGTTTTGAGCTTGATTGGTTTTAGAGGGCGTTTTATAACAAATGTTAAATCCAAAGTGGGTGTGACAAAAGCATTTATATAAAACAGCCTCATAGTTAAATTTTGAAATTAATATCTAATGAGGTTACCTTATCCTCATGGCAGCCTCTTTAGTTACCTCGGTGAAATAACGAGTTAACTGAAAGATGCCACCACTTTGGATTAACATTTGTTATGAAACGCCCTCTTAGTGACTGCAAAATTACAACTTTTTTCTTATTCGGGCAAATTGGGCGGTTTTAAGAGGGCGTTTCATAACAAATGTTAAATCCAAAGCCCGTTTTCACGCGTCGGATTTCGTCATGAATCTCAGTCACATAGCCACAGCTATGCTCCCTCGGTGTAATAACGAGTTAACAGAAAGATGCTGCCACTTTGGATTAACATTTGTTATGAAACGTCCTCTAAGGGCCGCTGAGTCAGCCGGCAAGTGCAGAATCAGTAATTTTTCCGTGGCTTGAGACCGTGATTTTAGGTTAATTTCGCCGTTATCTCAAATTTTCTCAGTAATTTTGAATTCAAATTCCTCTTGAAAAACTTGGAGAAATGACACTTGACCAATATGCCACTCTCAATAAGGATGATTTATGCATTGCGTGAATACAAGAACATTTCCCTCGCTTAAAAGGCGTTATAGCCAATCAAAACCGACAAAAACATCAGGTTCAAGAGTATATTAATCACTAAAATCCGTTATTATGATAAAGCGATTCAAGATGAAAGCACTGACATATACAAATCCTGAACAATTTGAATTGATTGAGAAACCGGTACCGGTAATTTTGGATCCGAAGGATGCTGTTGGAAAAGGCGGGCAGTGGTCTCGTATTTCTTGATGGTGCCAAGCTCGAAGTCACGGCCCATCAATGCACGGCATTCCTGATTGTGTTCTTGAAATGTCGTTATTATCATGCGCTCAACAACCTTATGGACACCGATATTGAAAAATCGGTTGTGAAGTTCCTGAGCGGTTGCGACAACTCCTTCCAACTGCATTTCCTGAAACGACTTGAACAGCTTGATGTTTGTCTCGTCAATATAGTCGTTCACATCTATTGCATTCTTGGACGTGCCTTTGGCGCGTTCCTTTGACTGATTCCAGAGAGTTGGATCGATATACTTCCCGGTATTGGAATCAATTCTTGTCCCATTCACAGAAATTCTCATGCGAATCGCACATTCTCCTGTCTTTGTCAAGGTGCTCCTTCGATAGAACAGCACCGTCAATCGGTCTTTCTTCATTTCATCTATGAGTAAAGAGGGGTTAAATCGTCAAGAAATGAAGCCTATTTGGAGGTGGTTTTTATCAGTGTAACAACTGATATGTCAGAGTATTATATACGTTTTGGTGCCACGGATTTTAGGAAAATTGGTGCCAAAAATTTCTGGCACTGTTTTTTGGCACCGATTTGGCACCAAAATGATTTTCGCTGAAAATTCCACTGAAGACATTTTTCCCTCCGCAAGACCTCAGATTTCTTTCAGACCATACTGAAATTTCTACGCGAAGATAATGAAGACCCTTCCGACTCTTGCTATGCAAATCGTTGAAGAATAATGAAATGAGTATAAAGTTCAGCCATGCACCCCCATCCGACAGACTCTCACAAGCCTTTGGCACCAACCGGGAACCTTCATTCCTCATCGTTCTTCATCGGCGTGCATAGGGCATATAAAAAGCAAAACGCCGATTATGTTGATAATCAGCGTTTTGCCTTAATTTAACATTAAAATAAGTGGTCCCACTTGGACAATGGGACTATAAATTAAGTATCGTGTCTATCAGACATTTAATCCGGGAGCGTTCAGGGCGCGTTCCCTTTCTCTACTCCTACAGATTTCAATGTTCTTACGCCATGTGGGACATGACTGAGAGCAAAATTACTGATTTTTCATCGATTATACAATACCTCCGATGTTAAAAATCATGGCTGACGCATCTTAATTTTTAATAACGTCAAAACTTTTTAAGGCATATAGCAGGTAGTCATTATCCCATCCGGCTTTCTTTCGGTGTCCTTTTACCCCCATTGAAGACACCTTTGCGTTCTTGATTATGTTCAGTCCGATTCGATTCAGGAGTGAGAAATTCTGTGCAGCATTGTCTTTCTGTTTGCGTGAGGCATCATCGCCGAAAGCGACATCAAGTGTCCAGTGTATCTGGTTTTCCACACACCAATGTGTCCGTATGGAATGATTAATACATTGTGCATCAGCCTCAAGGCTTGAGATATAATATCGCGTTTCCTTGTGTGACTCTCCGCTCTTTATATCACGCATGTGAGACTCTATCCTTACAAGACTCTTAAGACCGGGCCATTTTTCTTTATCGACTATATTTTCGAGATTGGTTATTACCGAGCATATCCGGCGCTCCTCACGACCATGTGATTTACCCTCCATCGTGTGTACTGAGGATGGCTTAATATATGTGAATGAACCGCTCACGCGATCAAGCATTTCGGGCTGATTTCCTTTCAAAGCAAGGATGTAGTCGGCTCCGCGGTCAATTATTGTCTTTGCAATCTCCCTCTGACAGCCCATGGCATCAATTGTGACAATGCAGTTTTTCAATTCAAGGATACGTAGCAGACGGGGTATGGCGGTTATCTCGTTGCTCTTGCCTGCGACCTTCTCCTGAGCCAGCAACAGGTTGTTCGCCGAAGCCCATGCACTTACCGGATGGGTATATGTTCCCGTGCCCTCATCGCTGCTTCCACGCAGGCATTTACCATCTATTGCCACGACCTCACCATCGGTAAGTTCCGCTATACTTTTTGTCCATGCGACAAACGAATCATTCAACTCTTTTGGATCTAACATGCTGATAACCCGATTGAAAGTGTCATGTGAGGGGATCCCGTTGGGTAAATACAGGAACTTCTCCAACCAGTCTATCTTGGCATTGCCATAGTCCTCGATTTCATTCCATGATTCGGCTCCGCAGATTACGGCGCAGAGGGATATGAACAGTATGGAATCAAGACTGTGCTTCTGGGTGCGTTCTACACGAGGATCGGTAACCGATGCAAAAAAATTTATGGGAGATGTTGTTTGTGTCATACTATGATAACGGTCATTATCCTGTTTGTATTGGTAAATAGCCGTTAAGTTTATTTAAGATGCGTCAGCCGTGTGTTAAAAATACTTATTAAGATTCGACTGATCTTCAAGTTTCACAATACATTTCCCGGCTTTGGTAGAACCTTCACGTGACAGTATGCCCTCTTTCTTTAACTGCCTTACTATTTTTTCAACTCCGCCAAGAGATAGCTGAAGTTTCTCTGCAATTTCAGGAAGCGTGAGATTTCCATCGTCAGATAAATAATTTATAACTCTCACTCGATTACTTTCTCCCTTACCATGTAAGGGATTGGGTTCGACACTTATGCCTTCTCCCTTACTTTGTTCCTTACTTTGTCCTGTGTTTTTGGCAATATAGTTTGTTTCTCCCTTACTTTCCCCCTTACTTTCCGGCGTATCACTTACCTCAATAAGCTCATCCGGGTTATCATAGAGAAGTTTCATAGCCTCTATGTCGGGCTGGTGTCCCTCAAAACCGAGGGTAAGAGTTGTGCGGTCAACGCCGCCGGAGGTAGTCACTTCCAGTTTGGGCGCACAGTGATATACGCTCTGCCATGTCTTGAAAATGCCTTGAAGACCGCTGCCGGCACGCTCGCCATATTTTACCATCGCAAGCATTTTCATCATCACACCGTTTCGTGGGTCTGATGCACTATCCTGTATCGCTTCGGTAAGTGACACGCGCATACTGCCGGGATTGGCAAATCTGAAACCGTCGGCTCCTTTCTGTACCACCACACCGCGACGTCCATAGAAATCAGCATTTGCAAGCATATTTACTGTAGCCTCGCGCACCGTCTTGTGTAATGGAGTGTCTTCATCTAGTTGATTGCCTTTGAATATGAAGGGCACTTTCAAATCAGCCTGCAATTTGGGAATCACTCTCAATATGAAATCAAACACGTTGCCGCTCCAATCTCCCGACTGCGACGTAATGCGGTCAGTCCAGCGGGCATAGATGCCGTTGGTGCGGTTTTCCTGATAGTCGAGGAAATAATTTGGGAATACTGCGGTTATCTCATATTCGTAGCCAAACATAAGAAGTCCTGCCACGGTCGGATGAAACTTTCCGGTATCCTTATCCTCACGCACGGCACCGATACGACGCAGAAACATCGCGTCATCCTCTTTATTCCATAAATGGTTTTGGCGAATGAGTTTGAATATATTGCGATATGATTTTACTGTATCCGGACAGAATACCGACGCATCAAGATCGGTCAGCAGTTTATTGTCATCCGTCACCAATGCAGAATCGCGAATCATCAGCGAAACCTCATCAATTGAGCAATGATAATCGCCCTCGAAGTTGCGGCGATAAGTTCCTGTGCGTGGATCAGAACCGACATATACCGGACGCGAAGTGCGCTCGGCTCAGGGCACACGGATTACAATCACGTCTTTCCCTTCAATCTTGTCAGGAACAGCCATTGAGTCAGTCAATATGTTACAACTGACTTTCTGCCGATTGTTCACCATGTTCCAGAAATCCTTAAGCAACTTATGCACGTCATCAAGACCCTCGACATACAGCGAACCATCCTTGCTGTTTTCTTTTACACCCAACACAATAACGCCGCCCTCACTATTGGCGAAAGCGGAATAAGACTCCCACAAAGAGTTAGGCAGACCTCCACGGGCCGACTTGACTTCAAGCAGGGAGTTTTCTTTATATGTTGCCAGCATATCAAGGCTGAAAGAAGAAGGCGTATCCATATCTATTGCACTTATATAATGCAAATTTACGAAAATTTCCTGACATACAGATTACGAAAATTCAGATGCTTACAAATTTGACGGAATTATTCGATTCTGAACTGCGAGAGGCGCAACGGCTTTTGCATGGGCAGTCGTAAGCGAGACAGTGCGGGTATTGGGCAATGCCGTCAGCGGCGTTTGGAACGAG
>Ga0137298_11303_pt1 | contig 13911 bp, 14 predicted proteins | sample RamsorincwithD2O_2_FD_97182 | JGI IMG/M metagenome (GOLD analysis project Ga0137298, IMG submission 97182) | Mouse cecal microbial communities from Vienna, Austria - Glucosamine amended with D2O | ecosystem: Host-associated > Mammals > Digestive system > Large intestine > Cecum | place: Austria...
ATTTCCTCTTTCTATTGTAAATTTTATTTCTTGTCCTTGCGTTTTATTAATTTCTTCTACTAATTTTTGTGCATTGTCCTTGACTTCTACATCATTAATTTTTAAAATAATGTCATTTACTTCTAGCCCTTGTTCTTTTGCTGGACTTTTATTAGAAATAGCTGCAACTTTTGTATTTGTCCCACCTGAAGCTGAAATAGCTATTCCTGTATAATTATATTTTTCTTCTTTTGGTGAAAAAGTATATGTTTGTTCTTCTCCATTTCTTTCTATAACAACCGTTAAATCTTCACCATTACATTTCGCAAGTACTTCATCTAAATCCTTTTTATAATGTATTGTTTTGCCATTTACCTTTTTAATCTTATCTCCTGCTTGTATTCCTACTATTTGTGCTTTTGAATTTTCCATTGGATAATCTACAATTGGCGCAACATTATTTCCTATACTTGCTGTTAAAACAAAATATACTAGTAATGCAAAAATGATGTTAACTAATCCTCCAGCAGCTACTACTGCAATTCTTTTTGGAATACTTGCTTTGCTAAAAGAACCTTCTTCCTCAGAACGTTCTTCTTCCCCTACCATACTTACAAATCCACCAATTGGAATTAAACGTAAAGCATATTTCGTTTCTTTCCCTTGTTTTCTCCAAATAGTTGGACCAAAACCTATGGCAAACTCATTTACTCTTATTTTGCATAATTTTGCCACTAAAAAGTGTCCACCTTCATGAATTAATACTAAAAATCCTAATATAAAAATTATCTTTAATATGGTTATCAAAATAGAAATCAAAATTCTTCTCCTTTAGTTAAAATCTAGCTAACTGAAAAGTATATTACTTTTTTAGGTAATATACTTTCTTATTTTTTCTCTTTTGTACATTTATATTCTCTAATTCTTATCTTATTAACATTGGTAATAAAAAGTATGCAAATGGTGCAATAAATATAATACTGTCAATCCTATCTAGCATTCCTCCATGTCCTGGAATTAAATTACTAAAGTCCTTAATTTCTGTATATCGTTTTACTGCTGATGCTGCTAAGTCTCCTAATTGTCCGCTTAAACTTAATAGTACTCCTACTAAAGCTACAAAACCATAATTGAATTGTGTATGAAATACTAAATTACATACTACAGCATAAATTAAAACTGTAATAACTCCTCCTAAAATTCCACCAATGCAGCCTTCTATTGTTTTGTTAGGACTTATTTCCGTAAAGTGATGTTTTCCAAAGTTATTTCCTACTAAGTAAGCAAAAATATCTGTCCCCCATGCACTAAAGAATACAAACCATATTAATATTTTTCCATCCTTTAAATCTTCTCGGATAACTGGAATAAATAATAGGAAAACAACTATATAAAAAATACCAAAGAAAGTAATTGCAATATCCTGAATAGTAGTTTTTCCATTAGTAGCAATCACATAAGCAAAAAGCACTAACATTGAAATTGGAAGTAATATACCAATTGTCCTTAAAATCATATACATAGGCACCACATGTATGATGCAAATAAGGGCTGCTGCTAAATATCCTATCCATTCAATTGGCTGTGCTTTTCCACTAGTTCGAAAAGCTTTATAAAATTCGTGTAAACTCATCATTGCAACCAAAGATACTGTAATATCTACTATATATTGATTACCAAAAGTGACAATTACTGCTACAATTGGAAATAACACCATTCCTGATATAATTCTTTTTAAGTTCATATTTTTGTAATTCCTTCCTTATGATTTTATCTTGCTTCTTTGCTGTTTATTTTGCACCAAATTTACGGTTTCTTTGCTTGAAAACATCTATTGCTTCGTCTAAATCATCTTCTGAAAAATCAGGCCAATATTTATGAATAAATAAAAATTCTGTATATGCGATTTGCCAGAGTAAAAAATTACTAACTCTTTGTTCTCCACCAGTTCTAATTAGTAAATCTGGTTCTATTTGACCTTGTGTATATAAATTATTTGTTATGCATTGTTCATCAATCTCATTAACTGAAAGTTCATTTTTTTGTACCTTTTCTGCTATTTTTTGTACAGCTTTTGTAATTTCATCTCTTCCACCATAATTGAAGGCAACATTTAAAGTCATTCCTGTGTAGTTTTTTGTTCTTTCAATTGCTTTTTGGATACTTTTTTGAAGTCCTGCTTCTAGTTTTGAAATATCTCCTAAAACATTAATTTTAATGTTTTCTAATTCTTTATCATTTAGAAAATCAGCCACATACATTTGAAGTAAGCCCATTAATGCACCCACTTCTTCTTTTGTTCTTTTCCAGTTCTCTGTTGAAAATGCATAAACTGTTAAATATTTAATTCCAATCTTATTAGCATATTTTGCTATTTTCTTTAAAGTTTCTGCACCTTCTTTATGTCCAAGTCTTGTTTCTATGTTTCTTTCTTTTGCCCATCTTCGATTTCCATCCATGATAATAGCAATATGTTTTGGCATTATTTCTTCCATTTCGTTCTCCTTCTCTATCGGGGACAGAGTTTTCCCCTTAGTCTTTCCGCTAGGGATAAGCTCTGTCCCCACTAGTTTTTCTTTGCTTTAGGGCTAAGAGATGTCCCCGCTGGGTGTTTATTTTCCTTCAAACTAATGTGTCCCGTTGGGTAATTTAAACTGTCATGATTTCTTTTTCTTTTGCTGTTAAAAGGTTATCTATTTCTTCTATCTTTTTATCTGTCAATTTTTGAATTTGATCTTCTTCATTTTTTAAATCATCTTCTGTGATTTCTGATTTTTTTTGTTTTTCCTTTGCTTCATCAATTGCGTCTCTTCTAATAGAGCGAATAGCTACTTTTGCTTCTTCAGCTGTTTTTCTAATATCTTTTACTAATTCTTTTCTTCTCTCTTCATTTAATTCAGGAAAGTTTAATCTTATGACTTTTCCATCATTATTTGGATTAATTCCAATATCAGATTTTAAAATTTCTTTTTCAATTTCTTTTAATAAGTTTATATCCCATGGTTGAATTAGTATCATTCTAGCTTCTGGTACAGAAATACCAGCTACTTGATTAATTGGTGTTGGTACTCCATAATAGTCTACTGAAATTTTGTTTAAAATGGCTGGATTTGCACGTCCTGCTCTTACTTCTGCTAAATTTTCTTGAAATACACTAATGGTTTTATTCATTTTCTCTTCAAATATATTATTCATCTCTTTAATCTCCTTTATTTTATAAATCTAATCTCTTAATCAGTTACTAATGTTCCTATTTTTTCTCCTTGAATTGCTTTTACCATATTGTCAGGTTCTGCAATTCCAAATACCATAAGTGGAATGTGGTTATCTCTACATAAAGAAGTTGCTGTAGAATCCATAACCTTTAAATCTTTTGATAGAATATCTAAATATGTGATATGTTCATATCTTTGAGCATTTGGATTAATTTTTGGATCATCTGAATAAACTGCGTCAATTGTTTTTCCTACTAAAATAACTTCTGCTCCAATTTCAGCCGCTCTCAATGCTGCTGTTGTATCTGTTGTGAAATATGGATGTCCTGTTCCACAAGCAAATATAACAACTCTCCCTCTTTGTAAATGTTTAATTGCCTTCCTTTGAATAAATGGTTCTGCTATTTCTCTCATTTCAATAGCTGTTTGTAATCTAGAATAAATTCCTCTTGCTTCTAGGGCATCTTGTAAAGCTAATCCATTCATAGAAGTTGCAAGCATTCCCATATAGTCAGAAGTAGTTCTTTCCATTTGAACACCATTTCTGCCTCTCCAAAAGTTTCCTCCTCCAACTACAATTGCTACTTCTGCTCCCATTTGTACTAAATTTTTAATCTGGTCACATATCTTTCCAACTGTTTGAGCATCAATACCATGTTTTGCTTCTCCTGCTAGTGCTTCTCCACTTAGCTTTAGTAAAACTCTTTTATACTTTAACTCTGGCAATTTATACACACTCCTTTTTTAATTCTTAGTTTCAGTTTTAATTTCTTTCTTATTCTATCATACATTATTTGTTTTGACACCTGTTTTTTGATTTTTTTTTAATTTTCTATCATAATATTTATAAGGATAAGTTATATAAGAATTAAGCACCTTATTTAGTATCAATATTTTTCAAAGTATATTTTTAAGAATTCTATCCACACTATATAGAAAATGATTATATGAAGGATGAAAAAATGAAAAATATTCGAATTGAATTTAGTAATGAAGTCTTTGAAATACCTTATGAAGAAGTAAAGAAAAAATATCAACTCTTATTTTTTCTATCTACCATTATAGCAACTATATCCTTACTTTTCCTTTTGTGGAGGTTTTATCAATATCATCAAAAAGAAAAAATATCAAAAGAACTTTTAAATAATTATCACTTAACTACTCTTTATTCAGATAATTCTTCTTATGAAGCATCTGAACTTGGATCAGACATTTTAATTCGTAATCCATTTGTCATTGGTATGATTAAAATTGACAAAATCGACTTAAATTATCCTATTTTGTCAGAAAGCAATGATGAGTTACTGAGGATTTCTCTTTGTCGTTTTATTGGTCCTATGCCCAATAAAGTTGGGAACTTATGTATTGCTGGTCATAATTATATTGATAATCGCTTTTTTGGTAGATTATATGAATTAAATATTGGAGATATTGTTGAAGTTTATGACTTATCTGGTCAAAAAGAGGATTACGAAATTACAAAAAAATTCGAGGTAGGCGCTAGCGATCTGTCTTGTACTAGTCAAGATGTTGGTAATGAAAAAATGATAACTTTACTTACTTGTGATAATTCTAATCAAAATAAAAGATTAGTTGTTCAAGCCAAAATGAAGCATAACTAAAAAGAATGCTAACATTTTTGTTAACATTCTTTTTAAATTTTCATAATTTTTAAATTAACGAACATTATATTTTTTTATTCTGAAATATGCATATACTGCTGAAATTACACAAACACCAATAAATACAAATAATGCTGTATCTCCTGCTACACCTGTTTGAGGTAAAGTATTTGCATTTACTTCATTATTAGTAGTATTGTTACCAGTAATTGGTGCTGGATTATTAGTTGCTCCATTTCCTTGGTTACTAGGATTATTATCAGTATCAATAACTGGTAAATTTCCTATGTCGTCAGTAGCTTTTATAAAATCAAAGCTACCTAATGTTAGTAAAAATGCAACTACTAAAATAAATACAACCATTAATTTCTTGTTTTTCATCATTTTCATTCTCCTTTTTTTCTTTAGAAATTTCTATCAGTAGTATTTGTAATTTTTCAAAAAATATACTGATATTTTTATCAGATTGCAAACTTGTTTATTTGCTTATGTATGCTGTATAGTTATTTCATTTCTATCAGCTGTTTTCATTTTATACTTACTTAAAAAAATAGTCAAGTATTTTTTGTAATTTTTTTCGACATTTTCTAATTTTTAGCTTAAACATTAAATCTGAATAACACAACATCACCATCTTGCATAATATATTCTTTTCCTTCTGAACGCATTAAGCCTTTTTCTTTTACTGCTACCATTGAACCTTCTCTAACTAAATCATCATATGAAACAATTTCTGCTCGAATAAATCCTCTTTCAATATCTGTATGAATTTTTCCTGCTGCTTGTGGTGCTTTTGTTCCTTTTTTTATTGTCCAAGCCCTTACTTCTGGCTCACCTGCTGTTAAAAAGGACATTAAACCTAATAAGTCATAACTAGCTTTAATTACTTTATCTAGCCCAGATTCTTGTAGTCCTAAAGCTTCTAGCATCTCTTTTTCTTCTTCACCTTCTAAAATTGCTAATTCTTCTTCTATTTTAATGCAAAGTGGAATTACTTCTGCTTTTTCTTGTTTTGCATATTCCACTACTTTTTTTACATTTTCATCTTCAAAAGCACTTTCTAGTTGTCCTTCTGAAATGTTGGCAACATATAGAATAGGCTTCATAGTTAGTAAAAAAGCATCTTTCACTAAGCTAAGTTCTTCTTCGCTTAAATCTACTGATCTTGCTGGTTTTCCATTGTCTAATGCTTGTTTTATCTTTTCAAAACTATCAACTTCTATTTGGGCTTTTTTATCTGCTTTTAATTTCTTTTTGGCATTATCTATTCTTTTCTCTACTGTTTCAATATCTGCAAAAACTAACTCTAGATTAATTGTTTCAATATCTCTAATAGGATTAATACTTCCGTCCACATGAACAATATTAGTATCTTCAAAACATCTAACAACTTCTACAATACTATCTACTTCACGTATATGGGATAAAAATTTATTGCCTAATCCTTCTCCATGACTAGCTCCTTTTACTAATCCTGCAATATCCACAAATTCAATTACTGCTGGTGTAATTTTTTGAGGTTGATAAATTTCAGCTAGTTTGTTTAATCTTTCATCTGGAACAGCTACTACTCCTACATTTGGCTCTATTGTACAAAATGGATAATTTGCACATTCAGCTCCTGCTTTTGTAATAGCATTAAATAGTGTACTCTTTCCTACATTTGGAAGACCTACAATTCCCATTTTCATAGTTTTATTTTCTCCTTTATTTTACTACTTTTTATATGTTAGAATTTTCTGGCTCTATTGGAACTTCAGGTATTGTTTCTTCATTTACTTCTGTATTAGTATCAACATTGTTTTCTACATTAGTTTCCATGTTCATTTCACCACTCGAATTATTATTGTCTTCTATATTAGTACTTGGAACACTCTCTGTATTATTGACAATTATATTATTCGTAGTAGTATTATTACTTGGTTTTTGTTCGTTGTTTTGATTTGGTTTATATGTTTTCCAAGGATTTCTTGCATCAGGATCTGTTGGATCCCAATTTTTAAGTTTTCCAGGTGCATTTGATATTTTTTTTGCAGTAGGCTTTCCAAATGGTCCAGGGTTAGAACTTGAATAAAATTCTACTTGTGTTCCACTTTGACAATTATTAGAAATCCATAAAGCATCTATAGTAGTTAGACGAATACATCCCATTGAAGCTTTTGTTCCTAATTTATCATAATAGTTACTTACTAAAGTATCCTTTCTTTTATTTTCTTTATATGGTACAGAATGGAATAAAATATCTCCTACTATTTGAGTACAATATTGTCCCCAAACATTTCCATATAATGCTCCCCAATTAGCTTTCCATCCTATTCTATAAACTCCTGATGTTGGTGTTGCAGTTCCTGTAGAACATACAAAGGCTTTTACTGGCACAGTATATTTTCCATTTTTATCATAAGTATAAACATTAACTACCTGTGCACCATAATTTATCTTTATATAATATTTATTTTGAACTGGTTTAGTTGGCTTTTTGGTTACATTATTATTTTGATTCTTTTCTTCCTCTTTTTTCTTTTCCTCAAGCTTTTTTTGTTCTTCTTCATTTAACTTCTCCAATTCTTCTGGCGACATTTTGGAAGTGTCTACTAAATTAGATTGATCTATCACTTCTTCTACTATTGTATTTTTAGAAGTATCTGTTTTTGCCATAGTCGATGCTGCTTTTGTATAATCAACAATTCGTCCAACTGCAAGAATTGCAAAAGTAATTAACATTACACTTACTAATATTATCCATTTCATTTGATTTGTTAATTTTATTTTTTTTAACTTTTCCATCGCAAACTCCTTTTATCTTCCATGGTAAAACCAAATTTGTCCTTTTTACTTTAACATAGTTTTGGAAGTTTATCAATAGTTTTAGTTCAAATATTAATAGATAATCATAAATGCCAATTTAGATACTAAAAAAGCGATATTAACAAATTCTAAATGCTAAAGAATAACTTAACTGTAATTCACTTTACTCAAACAATAAAAAAGTCTACCTCACTTACACAAATCGTTAAAATGATTTGGTTTAATTTTCTAGACTATAAAAAAACAACCCAGAAACTTTTATTGTTTCCAAATTGTTCTGTCTTGGAGCTTCCAGCCGGAATCGAACCGGCGACCTCAGCCTTACCATGGCTGCGCTCTACCTACTGAGCTATAGAAGCATTTTTGTCAAGAAATGTAATTCTTGACATATTTTATTCATTTGGCATTCCTTTTATTGCCTTTTTTCTAATTCTTTGGATTGCATTATCAATTGATTTTACTGGTGCATCCAATCTTTGTGCAATTTCGATATAGCTTTCACCCTGCATATAACAATTTAATACTTTTTTTTCAAAGCTACTCAAAGATTTATCAATTGCATTTTCAACTATCTGATAATACTCTTTTTTTGTAATCATGTCAAGTGGATCGTCTATAATATTCGCATCTAGTACTCCTATTAAATCTGTGCTATTATTATCATCTTCATTGTCATAAGCTTCTTTGTTTAAGGAAATATATGAATTCAAAGGCATGTGCTTTTGTCTATTAGAAGTTTTGATCGCTGTAATTAATTGCCTTTCAATACAAATTCCCGCAAAGCTTTTGAAGGAATTTTGTTTGTCTGGTTGATAGGATTTAATAGCTTTATATAATCCAATTAATCCTTCTTGCACAATATCTTCTTTTTCAGCACCAATAATATAGTATTTACTTACCTTGATATTCACTAAGTCTTTATAGCGATTTATTAAGTGTTCTAAAGCAAGCTTATTATCAGACTTAATCATTTCTATTAAGTCTTCATCTGTTATTTGAGAATAATCATAGTCTGAAGAATAAAAAACATCTGTCACACTCATTAAATTCAGTTACCTCCTATGCTGTATATCTATATCATTTGTATTATAATCGAGCAACTTCTTTTCTGTCAATAGAATTATTCAAAATTTGATAAATTCTGCATAATATGATATTATTTTGCTATTCTATAGTAAAAAGGAGTAGTCAATATGGCATTTGATGGTTTCACTTTAAAAGCAGTTATTCAAGAATTAAATTCTTGTCTAGTAAATGGAAAAATAACAAAAATATATCAACCACTTCCAGATGAAATTATTCTTGGAATTTATTCTGGTGCTACAAATTATGCTTTAAGTTGCAATATCTCCTCTTTATATTCCTTGCATTTAACTACTACTTCTAAACCTAATCCTCTTTCTGCACCAAGTTTTTGCATGCTACTTAGAAAATATTTAATTGGATTTAAAATAAAGAACATTTCTATGATAGGATTAGAAAGAATTGCTATTTTAGAATTAGAAGGATATAACGAATTAAATGATTTAGTAACATATCAATTGATATTTGAATTAATGGGAAAACATAGCAATATTATTTTAGTAAACCAAAATGGTATTGTTATTGATAGTTTAAAGCATTTAACTACATTTTCAGGTTCTCTTCGTAATATTTTGCCAAATACTACTTATCAATTCCCTGAACTTAATAAGCTAGATATTACTAATGCACCATTAGTTTTAGATAAAATAGAGGATTCTTCTCTTTCAGAATACTTTTTAAATCATTTTTCTGGTACTAGTAAAACATTGCTAAATTACTCTATTTCTCAATTGAAACTAAGAGATGAATTTAGTATTGAAAGCTATAAACACTTGCTTTCTTATTTACAAGATTTGCTGATCAAAATTCAAAACTATCAAGCAGATTGTGTTAGTATTGATAAAGATTATGTTTTAGTTCCTTCTGAACAAAGTACTACTCTTAGAGTAAATTTCTTTTTAGATGATTATTACTCTCAAAAAGAGCAAGAAGAAGAATTTACACAATATCGTAATAGTCTATTGACTTTTATTATGAAAAAGCTAAAAAAGATTGCTAAAAAATCTAATGATGTAAACAAAAAAATCCAAGAATGTTCTAAGATGGAAGATTATCAATTATATGGTGAGTTATTAACAACTAATCTTTATCGATTAAGTTCTATTCATACTGACCATATTATTTTAGAAAATTATTACCAACAAAATGAGCCAATTAGAATTCCTTTAGATATTTCTATTTCTCCTAGTGAGAATGCTAAAAAATATTTTAAGAAATATCATAAATTGAAAAATACTATTTCTATTGTAACCATTCAAAAAGAAGAATTGGAAAAAGAAATTGATTATTTAGAAAGCATTGTTTATGAATTACAAATTGCTAAGACTATTTCTGATTTAGACCGTATTTATCAAGAAATGGAAGAAAATAATTTATTTGCCAGAAGGACACCTGTAAAGCAAGGTTCAAAAGCTTTTCAGATAAAAAGTAAACCTATTAACAACAGAAAACTGCAAAACAAAAAACAAAGCGATTTTCTTTCTTATCAAATAGATGGTTTTACTGTTTTAGTTGGAAAGAATAATCAAGAAAATGATTATCTTACTTTAAAGATCGCCAAAGAAGATGACCTTTGGTTTCATGTAAAAGATATTCAAGGCAGTCATGTTGTTTTAGTAGTAAATCAAAAGCAGCCATCTCAAGAAACAATTAATCAAGTAGCTGCTATTAGTGCTTATTATAGTAAAGCCAAACAGTCTTCTAATGTCCCTGTCGACTATACTTTAGTTAAATATGTAAAAAAGCCTGCTAAAGCAAAACCTGGAATGGTTACTTATACAAATTATCAAACAGTTAATGTACAGCCTTCCATTTCATAAATAGATCAGCCCCTTTTATCAGTAAAAGGGGCTGATCTGCTCCTAATTAGGAGTCGTTGCCTTTAGCTTTTTGGATCAGTTCAACATTTCGCAAACCACACGGGTACCAAGGATTTCCTCCAATTTCTTGAAGAGATTGTTTCCGCAGCTTGCCCGTCCACGGATGTCAATCTGTATGTAATGGGTTCTTTTGCCATCCTCTTCTGTCACGCAGCTGCCTCCCATGTACATAAAACCATACATAGTTTCAATCAGTCGAATGCTCTGGACCTCTTTTGTGGACAATTTGCTTGTTGCAATCATTTTTCCAAACCTCCAAAATTTAATAGGTTCTGTGCTTTTTATATTATATCATATTTTCTGCTCAAAGTCAAAAAAAGAAACCTCTTACGAGGTAAAGAAAACTCTTTCTTTTTTGGTAGCTTTAATAAAAGTTGACAAAAACAAAACCCGAAATCAGGAGTAGCAACAGTTCAACTATATAAGTTTCACCCACTCCACTCTTTATCATCCAATTGATTACAATAATTCCCATTATTGCAATCAACCACTTTTTTTGCGTCGTTTTTCCTCTGCCTATAATACAGCAGAACACATAAATAGCAATGAAAATGCACATTGCTCCTGTCAAAACCATTGATACAGCTACCACCATACAACAATCCTCCCTAAACCTTTTCCGCTGCTTGTTTGCTCTTTATGCTTAAACCAAAAAGTCAGAGGATCCATCCTCTCACTATTTAGTGAAATAGGAAAATAATATGATATATTGTAATATTATTCATATCGTTTTGTATTATACCACTATTATGCACATTTTTCAAGTTTTACTATTCAGATATTCCCACTTTATATTCCACATCTTCCATATGCGGAAACATTTCCTTTACTCGTTTTAGTGTTAACATTAATTGTCTAGGATGAGGACTTTTTTTATCGGTTGATAATAACTTCTGTGTATAGCAATTCTCTGCTGTTTTAAATAGCACATATCTATTTCCCACATATGTGTAATATATTTGATAACCATTTTTCAAATCCAACCACATTTTCTCAAAAGTATAACCTTCCATAATACTCCTTCTATTTTATCATTACATCAAATTCTTCTTCACTAATAACTGTTATTCCTAATTCTTGTGCCTTCTTTAGTTTACTTCCTGCTTCTTCACCTGCTAATACATAATCTGTTTTTTTAGAAACAGAAGAAGATGTCTTTCCACCTAATTTCTCAATTATTTCACTTGCTTGCTCTCTTGAATAATGCTCTAAAGAACCTGTTAATACAAAAGTTTTACCTGCAAATCGATTATCTTTTACTGTTTCTTCCAAAACTTCCATATTCACACCAGCATTTTTCAATTTAGTAATCAAGTCTTTTGTTTGCTCTTGTCTAAAGAATTCATATATTGTTTGTGCTGTAATTTCTCCTACATCTTCAATTAATCTTAGCTCTTCATAAGAAGAATTCATTAACTGTTCCATTGTTCTATAATATTTTGTTAAGCTCTTTGCTAATTTTACTCCTACATGTCGAATTCCTAATGAATTAATCAAACGATATAACTCTCTATGCTTACTTTCCTCAATAGCATCCATCAAATTTTTGGCAAACTTTTTCCCATTCTTTTTTAAAGAAGCAATATCTTCAAAAGTTAGTTTATAGATATCTGCTATATTATGAATTAAATTTCTTTCAATCAATTCAGCTATAATAGATTCTCCTAATCCATCAATATCCATTGCATCTTTAGAGGCAAAATGAATAATACTTCTATATAATTTTGCTGGGCATTCAATTCCAATACAACGAACTACTGCTTCTCCTTCTTCTCTAACAGCTTCTGCTCCACACACAGGGCATACTTTTGGCATTTCGAAAATCTTCTCTGTACTGTCACGTTTTTCTAGATTTACTCCTACTACTTCTGGAATAACATCTCCTGCTTTTTGAATAATGACCCTATCTCCAATACGGATATCATTTTCCTTAATATAATCTTCATTATGAAGTGTTGTTTTAGAGATTTTAGAACCTGCCACATAAACAGGCTCTAAAATAGCCATTGGAGTAATAGCACCTGTTCTTCCTACTTGGCATACAATATCTTTTAGCAAAGTTTCTTTTTTCTCTGGTGGATATTTATATGCTACCGCCCACTTTGGTGTTTTGTAAGTACTACCTATCTTTTCTCTTAACTCTAAGTCATTTACCTTTACTACTGCTCCATCTATTCCAAAATCTAGTTCATCACGCATTTGTCCAATTTCTCCAATAGCTTGTCTTACTTCCTGTCTAGTTTTGCATAAAATTTTAACAGGATTTACATGAAATCCTAATTTTTCTAAATATAATAAACTCTCTTGGTGTGTTGTAAAATCAATGTCATCACTTTTTTGTACATTGAAAATATAGATATCTAAAGGGCGACTTGCTGTAACTTTACTATCTAGCTGTCTTAAAGATCCTGCTGCTGCATTACGAGCATTTGCAAATTGTGCTTGTTCTTCCATTAGTCTCTCTTCATTCATTTTATCAAAGTCTTTTTTACCAATAAATACCTCTCCACGAACAGTAATAGAAATTGGTTCTTTTAATTCCTTTGGTACATTTTTAATAGTTTCAATATTGTGTGTAACATCTTCCCCTACTTGTCCATCTCCACGAGTAGCACCTCTATATAATTTTCCATTACGATATTCTATGCTTGAAGATAGTCCATCTATTTTGGTTTCTACAACATATTCTATTGTCCTTCCATTTTCCTCAGCTATTTTTTCCATTTTTTCTTCGAATTCTTCTACTTCTTCAAAAGAAAATACATCTTGAAGACTTTGTAAAGGTACTTCATGAGTTACCTCTTCAAAGCCTTTTTTTATACTTGCTCCCACTTTTTGCGTAGGAGAATCTGGCGTAATTAATTCTGGATACTCTTTTTCTATTTGTTTCAATTCTTTCATTAGCATATCATATTCATAATCGCTAACTACTTGTTCATCATCAAAATACTTTTGTGTATAATATCTTAACAGCGGTTTTAATTCCTCTGCTCTTTTTTTCGCTTGTTCTAAATCCATAACTTCTCCTTTTTGAATTCACACACTTTTTCTTTTAAATAGACCCTTTAAATAAGTCTTTTCCACCTTTTACATATTCCCAACCTGAAAATACAGTAGCTATAACTGATACACTCATTATTAAAGTAACTAATACATTGATAACCAACTCATAACCAGTTAAACTACCGCCCAAAACCGCTCCATAAGGATTTGGATCTAGGAATGCAATAATAAGGCCAATCATTTGTGTTACTGTTTTTAGTTTTCCCCAGATATTAGCTGCAATTACATTTCCACTCTTTTCGACAGCCACTAAACGATATC
>Ga0137298_11306_pt1 | contig 13856 bp, 11 predicted proteins | sample RamsorincwithD2O_2_FD_97182 | JGI IMG/M metagenome (GOLD analysis project Ga0137298, IMG submission 97182) | Mouse cecal microbial communities from Vienna, Austria - Glucosamine amended with D2O | ecosystem: Host-associated > Mammals > Digestive system > Large intestine > Cecum | place: Austria...
ATTCGGCTACTCCGATTGGCTTTGTAAAACCGTCGAGGGCAAGTTCGACCTCTACGTTGTCTTTCTCGGCGCATAGAATTATTCCGATGGAGGGATTCTCGTCTTTACCTCTTTCAAGCCTGTCAAGCAACGAGAGATAAACATTCATCTTGCCCACATATTCCGGCTGAAATTCAGAGATTTTCAAGTCGATGGCGACAAGCGACCGAAGCCCCCGATGGAAAAAGAGCATATCAACCTTGTAATCCTTGCCATTATAGGATAGCACGTGTTGATTGCCTATGTATGTGAATCCCTGTCCGAGTTCCAGAAGGAATTGCTTGATTTTCTCGACCAACCGCCGTTCAAGCTCCAATTCAAGGAGCGGTTCGGTCACTCCGAGAAATCCCATGCAATAGGAGTCCTTGAATACCTCGTTGGCATATGCTGCCTGTGCCTCCGGGAGAGCGAGGGCGAAGTTATTTGAAACGTTGGTTTCAGGCAGACGTTTGTGCATCTCCATTGAAACCGCATTTATGAGTAAATCTCGGCTCCATCCCTTTTTAAGGTATTGATTGGCATAGTATTCTATGGCATCGTTATTATCTTCAAACTTGGATATGAGATAATTTAGATGACCCCACGGCAAAAGTGCAACAGCCTGTTGCACTTTTGGGCTTGCATCATGGAACCGCACATAAAAACGCTTCATGTTAAAGAGGTTACGAACGGACATTCCCATCTTTGGATAAGCCGCTTTGAGGTCGGCAGACAGGCGTTTCACTACGCTGTCGCCATGTTTGCTGTCAAGTTTACGCTCATATAGGATTTTACCGACCTCCCAGTGCATTTCGTTGGATGTGCCGACAATAGAGCGGGCAACTTTACTTCTCGCCGCCTCAATAACTGCGACGGCTTGTCGCAGTATCTCGTTATAGTTCGATTCTTCCGAGAGAGATATGATGTGTTCCATGTCTTGAATTTACTGATTTTAATTTTATATACCGGTCGTTTTCAGTCAATAAGGCTGACGAGTTCTTTTTTCATGTCCTCGTCGATGTCGCGGTAGCGGGCGAAGGCTTTGCTCCCTTCTTTGTGCCCACTCAACGAGCCGACAAGGTTTGGGTCTTTGACCTTCTTGTAGAGATTACCGATGAAGGTGCGCCGCGCCAAATGGCTGCTGGCGATTTCATCAAGTGGGCGTTTCTCTTCTTGCCCGGTTGTAGGATTGAGAATCGTCACCATACGGTTGACACCGCAGGTCTTGAAGATCTTTTTGATTGCCACATTGTATTTCTGCGAGCTGATGAAAGGAAAGAGCTTGCCTGCGAGGTCATCTCGCCCGGCATATTTTTCCACAAGCGTCTTAGCTCTACTATTCAATGGAACACGTACCACTTGCGGGCGTTCGCCTTTTGTTTTCTGCGGCATATACTCAATTGCGCCGTTGATTATGCTTGCCGGGGTCATTGATATTAGGTCAGACACTCGGCAACCGATAAGGCATTGGAATATGAATATGTCGCGCTGCACTTCAAGCGATGGTGTTGCCGATAGGTCGAAATCGGCGATTCTATCTCTTTCTTCCAGCGTGATATAATACGGAGTGCCATATACTTCGGTGGTTTTGCCATTGTATTTCGCAAACGGGTCATTGGTCGTGAGTTCCTGCTCACGACACCAACGGTAGAAAGCTCTCATCAAGCCGAAAAGTCCGATAATGGTATTGTCGCCCTTAGGATGAGGTTTCGGTTTCTTGCGAGTAGAATGTGTGTCGGCAGGAACAGCCTCATATATCTTCGGGTATTTTTCGTAGAATTCATGTTCCGAGCGGAGAAATTTCTCAAAGGCGTTGACATCATCAACTGAAAATTCATCGAGCTTGATTTTATAGCGTGGGCGACCGTTGGCGCGTACATAAAGCTCATAGCGCATCAAGGCACGTTTGAGAACGCGAAGATGTTTTATGCGCCACTCCGATATATTTTTCTTCTCAATATATTCCTCAAATATGTCGAAGAAATCCGGTTCTTTGGGCTGGCGTTTCTTCTTTTCCGGTTTCGGATGTAGAAACAAGTCATATTGCGCAAGAAGGAAATCCTTGGTAAGCGCATCCGGATTGGTGGTTTCGCATAGGCTGATAAGGAAGCGCTCTATGTCGATGAGCCTATCCTCTATCGCGCGAATCTCGGCTCTTGCCGCCGGGTCTTTGGGGAGGGAGAATACGCCTTTGTTGAATCTTTCCGGAGCTATCCATAATCCTGTTTTCAGGCGCACCACAAGATTGCGCGATACGGAAAGACGGAGAAGAAGCTCTGCCTTTCCCATAGGGTTTGTACCCTTCGTAATGTTTCTGGTCAATGTTGCCATAGGAGAGTGATATTTTTCTGAATACAAAGTTAATCATTCAAGGCGAGATATACAATAGCCTCGTGTCAACGCCGTGTCAACCAAAAATGAATTTAATTGAATTGAGATAAATTCTCCGAAAATTCACCATCATTTAATTTAGTATAATATCATTGATTATTAGAGAATTATGCTAATTTGCAACATTCATCCAAAATTTATCTTGACACAATTCAATCCAATATTAATGCTCCTGTTCTGGGCACCCAAAATAGCTGTTAATCGGAAGATTTTCAGCTATTTTTATTTTATCAATAAGTACAAAAAGCAGATTTTAAACGCATTATCCACTTTCAGGCATAGGTCGAGATTGCGGGAAAACATAAAAGAAGCGAAGCCTCCACGGACGCGGGAGCCTCGCTTTGCCGGTTCTGAATGGTTGTTGAGGCCAACCCCATCATAACCATCATAAGGGTGGCTGGAAGTAACAGGTCGGCCCTCTCTGTGGCGGCAGGGGTGCGGGTCGGGCGAATTTCATCCTGAGATCACCCCATCGCCGACACATCATATCGCTCCATCGCCGACACATCGCATATGCGTTGGCAACAAGTCATTTAGAGAACGTTACTCGTGGAAAACATTACTCGCAACACAATCAATTAGAACGCATTTACCACTCCCCGGCGCTATTTCAGGCGGAACTTGTAGGCGAGGGTGACGAGGATGGAGGTAGCGCGGGAGGCTGAGAAGTAGTCCTTCTTGGAGGAGGGGAATATGTTGCCCAGGCCGAAGTAGTAGCGTCCCTCGAGGGCCACGCAGTGGCGGCGCCTGATGACGAATTCTATGCCTAAGCCTCCAGTGATGCCGTAGTCGAAACGGTTGGATATGGGCATGTCGAGCTGCTCGTAACGGCGGCTAGCTGGGAAGGCGGGGTTGGTGGAGGCGTGGGCGTAATCGAAGTTGGAGTTTGTCTTCTCGCCGAGCATGTAGCTGACTTCCGGGCCGAGGTTGAAAAAGAATTTCACCACGCGCGACCCGAAGAAGATATGCGTCATCACGGGCAGGCGCAGGTATGTGAGCCGCCGCTCGTATTTGAACGGCAGCCCCTCGTAATCCTCCTTCCAGCCGCTCTGCTCTATGTTAAGCTCGGCCTGGAGCCCGACGTGGCGCTCCTCGGCGTAGCGGAAGCTCACGCCGGCGGTCATGCCCTGGATCATCTCCTGCTTGACCGAGGGATAGAACGACATGGATGAGAGCGTCATCCCCGCGTGGCCGCCGACATGGACGTGCGACAGGTAGTGGGTCTGCGCCGATCCGGCCGACCATGCCGCCACCATCACCAACAACAGCAATATCCGGCGCGCCATCACAGACAGATTTTCTCGACAGTCCCGTCCGGGAGGAAATGGATAAGCAGCAGCGCCTCGTTGTAAAGCCCCCCCGTGCCGCCGCTTTCGGGAGCGTCGGCCCGCACCAGCCGAAGCTCGCTCTGCAAGCCCGAAAAGTCAGTGGGGAACACCCCGGTGGCCGCCTTCTCGCGCAGGCCGTTTATTATGTAGCGACCCATGTCGTAGCCGAGAACGCCCTGGGTCGGCACGGCCTCGACCATGTCTGTGCCGAATTCCTCGCGGAAGCGCTCGGCCAGTTCGCGGCAACGTGTGTCGCGGGGGTCGGAATAGAAGCGCGAATAAATCGTGGCGTCAAGGCCGCATATCTCGCGGAAGCTCTCGTCGCGGAATGTGATCCATTCGGGATATCCCCATATCACTACATTCTCCGGCGCTGAGGCAGCCTCGCGCTTGCGGGTGATGGCGTTGACGACCTTGGCGAACTCGGTGTTGGAGCCGGAGTTTGGCACGAACACCACCGGGGCGGCATCGGGATCGACGCCGTCAAGGTCCTCGTCGCGCAGGATGGTGTCGAAACTTACCTCGCGGTAGTCCCTCCCCTCGGAGCGGAGCCGTTCTTTGAGCGCCGACACGAACGAATCCTTGTCGGCGGGGCCGCCTATCCGGCTGACGAATACCGGCAGGCGGTCCTCGTAGCGGTACATGAAGCCGCGTATCGCCGAGTCGTACATCGGGTCGTGGGGTATGTTCGGCTGTACCACGTTGGGATGAAGCAGATAGGAGTCATCCTTGACGTTGAACAGGTTAAGCACCAGGGCATCGTCCGGCGCGGCTTCTATAATGGCCGCAATCTGCGAATATCCGTCCGGGGTGATTATGAGGTCGGCGTCGGCCATCTCCGGGCGGCCCATTATTGCCCGGGTCGAGTCGGAAGAATTGCAGGAATCGTAGGCGCGGAAATTCACCTTCGCGCCGGCGCTCCCGCTCAGCTCGTCGGCGGCCATTAGCACCCCCTTGCAAAACTCCGTGTAAAGGGCGCTGGCGCGTCCGGGCTGCTCGGCCTCGAGCATGAACGGCAGAATCAGCGCCACGTTCATCTCCCCGCCGGACGCCGGGGCCGGGAGCACCAGCGGGACGCCGTATGCCGGCACGGTGTCCGCGGCGGCGGTCACGGCTGGCTCTTCCGGCCGCAGTCGGTCGTCAACCGGCGCGATCACCGCATACTCTGCGGCCTCTACCGGTTCAGGCTCCGCCGGGCGCGACAACACGAGGCGCTGCCCGGCCTTCACGCCCGCGTCGCTGCCCGGGTTGAGGATTATGAGCTGCTCGATAGGCACGCCGTAAGCCCGCGCGATGCCGTAGAGGGTTTCACCCTTCTTTACCACATGGGTCGCGGGGGCGGGCGTCCCGGCCGCGGCGGCATCAGGCAGAGCTGCCTCGGCCGCCCGTTCCCCGGCAGGAAAATACAGGCGCATGCGGGGTTTCAGGCCGTCGGCCGCCGAGGGGTTGAACCTCAGAAGCTCCTCGCGGTCAACCCCGAGTTTGTGGGCCACGCCGTAGATTGACTCGCCGCGCGACACCTCGTAATAATACATCTCGCGTCCGTTGATTTTGGCAGTCGGCAGGTCGGCAAGCCCGGCTGCGAGAGGCAGCGAGGACGCCGCGAGCATCAAAGCACAGACAGTGGCGCGCGCGGCGCGCCGGAGAGAATATCGCTTCAACATATCAGTGTGTCATTCTTGGGTGATTTGCCCGGCGGCAGCGCCGTCGTTGTCGGATGCCGCGGGTGCGGCGGTAGCAGGCACGGCGGGCACCTCGGAGGTTTTAGCCGCAGCCTCCGGTTTCGGCTCAGGCTTCTGCCCCGCGGCCTCCGTAGCCTCTTTCGGCTTCGCCTTGCGGTCGGGGCGCTGCTTCCTGTCGCCATCGCTTCCGCCGCGCGACGGCTTTTCCTGGGCCTGGCGTTTAAGAGGGTCAGCGGTAGCCTCGGCGTGGTTCCGGCGGTTGCGGAGCACGTCGATGGCCATGTACAGGGCGCTTCTCATCGAGGCCTCCGAGGCCTTCCCCTCCCCGGCTATGTCGTAGCCTGTGCCGTGGTCTGGCGACGTGCGCACCCACGGCAGGCCGGCGGTGAAGTTGACCCCCTCGTCCATGGCGAGCGCCTTGAACGGGGCGAGGCCCTGGTCGTGGTACATCGCGAGCACACCGTCGAACCTCCCGAACAGCCCGCTGCCGAAGAACCCGTCGGCGGCATAGGGCCCGAAAGCGTGTATTTTTTCCTTCCTGGCATCCTCGATGGCGGGGATAATCGTCTCCTGCTCCTCATTCCCGATCAGGCCGCTGTCGCCGGAATGGGGGTTGAGGGCGAGCACGGCGATCCTGGGCTTGTGCACCCCGAAATCCTCCGTCAGCGAGCGGTCGAAAAGGCGCAGCTTCTCCAGCACCACCTCCTTTGTCACAGCCTCCGCGACTTTCGCCACCGGCAGGTGGGTTGTCACCAGCGCCACCCTGACGGTGTCGTTGCAGAGCACCATCAGCGCCTTGGACCCATCGGCGGCCGAGGCCTCGAGATACTCCGTGTGCCCTGGGAAATGGAACAGCTCGCTCTGGATGTTGCGCTTGTTGATAGGAGCCGTCACGAGCGCGTCGATCTTCCCCTCGCGCAGGTCGGCCACGGCGCGCTCCAGCGCCGCGAACGCGGCCTTCCCGGCCTCCTCGGTCGACTGGCCCGGCTCCACTTTCGCCTCCTCCCCTATGACGTTGACGATGTTGCACGCTCCGTCGCGGGCCTCCGACGCGTCAGCCACCTGGCAGAACTGCTGTGGCTGCTGCAACTCGATGCCCTTGCGGTAGAAGGAGGCGATTTTCGCCGACCCGTATATCACCGGCGTGCATAGTTCGAGCATCCGCGGGTCGTCGAACGCTTTGAGTATGACCTCGTAACCGATGCCGTTGAAGTCTCCGTGGGTGATTCCCACCTTTATCATATTATTATCCATCCGGATGTCTTGTTTCGTTTTGGCAGGCATCCCGCTGAAAGGGAGCCGCCGGTTGTTGAAAATTTCCTCAAAGTTACGAATTTTCCACACGCTTTCGGCAAAATTGCCTAACTTTGTACCAGCAACCCTACCCAAACGCCATATGGACGCAGAGAAACACCTCCAGCTCGAAGAGAAAGTGGTCGAAATGCTCAAAACGGTATTCGACCCGGAAAACCCCGTCGACATATACAGCCTCGGGCTGGTCTACCGCATCGACCTGTCGGACGAGGGCGACCTCGTAGTGGACATGACGATGACCGCCCCCTCCTGCCCCATGGCCGACTTCATAGTGGAGGACGCGCGCCTCAAGCTCGAGTCGATCGAGGGGATACGCTCCGTGACCATCAACATCGTCTTCGAGCCGGAATGGACCAAGGACATGATGAGCGAGGAAGCAAAGCTCGAATTAGGATTCCTTTGAGCCGCGCGGTTATGGACGCAGCTGACAGACTGCCGGTCTACTTCATATCCGACCTCCATCTGGGGGCCAGCTACATCCACGACCCCAAGGCCCATGAGCGCCGCGCCGCGCGTTTCGTGGAATCTCTCGTCGGGCGCGCCTCCGAGCTGGTGATGCTCGGCGACGTGCTCGACTACTGGTACGAGTACCGCGAGGTCGTCCCCCGAGGCTACCTCCGCTTTTTCGGCGCGCTCGCGCGCCTGGCCGACTCCGGCGTGAAGATCACCTGGTTCATCGGCAACCACGACATCTGGCTATTCGACTACCTCCGCGACGAAATCGGAATCGAGGTTGTCGACGGCGTGCGGGTCCGCGATATACTCGGGAAACGCTTCCTGCTGACCCACGGCGACGGCGTGGGGCGCCTCAAGCCCTCCTTCCGCCTGATCCGCTCCATCTTCCGCAACCGCCTCTGCCAGGTACTGTACTCGGCGATACACCCCCGATGGACTGTTGCCTTCGCGCACCGCTGGTCGGCCTCCTCGCGCGACTTCGAAGGCTACGCGCCAAAGCGGTTCGACCCGTCCGACGAGCCATTCGTAAGCTACTGCCTCGAATACCTCGCCACCACCGACCCGGCGATCGACTACTTCGTCTTCGGCCACCGCCACACGCTCGTCGACTACCCCCTCCCGGGAACCGGCAGCCACATGGTTATACTCGGCGACTGGATAACCCGTTTTTCTTACGGAATATTCGACGGCCGGGAGTTCCGCCTTGATATTTTTTCTGATAACTCCGGCCAGAATTAGCGGATATAACCCGTTGACATTCTTTAACACAATGCCGCACGGCAACGCTGCTGCCGATATAACAGAGTGTCAATCAAAGCGTTGGCCGTTACACATTTTAAACCAGGCATAATGCGTCTGTAAAAATATGTTATGAAACATACGCCGGAATTTTGCTCCTTGTCAGAAAACACCGACCTTTGTAGCGCAAACCTAAAACAATCTTTTTTACCTTAGAAATTGTACCTATTGGAAACCAATAAAAAGGCGCTCGTGATGAGCGCCTTTTTATGTTATCGGGCATCGCGGCGAGTAATCGGGGGCACTAACGAACTTTAACGGAGCCAGACGGGTTATAAAGTATATTAACACTTTGCTCTAACGATTCAACTATTCTTATTTATGGGTCAGTTGCATAACGCCGTAAGGCTGGTGCGCCGCGCGAGGCTCGGGCGCAACCTTATTATTCTGAGTTCACTGGCGGCCGCCATCATAGTGCCGATCTGGGCCGCCGCGGAACCCGCTCCCGAAACCGACGACTACATCTTCATGGAATCGCCCAAAAGAGCCATAATCCTGACCGGTGACACCGCCAACGTCCACCGCGAGGTCATGACCGTGATGTACGACACACAGGAACTACACTTCCAGGATCCCGGCATACCGCGCTTCCTTATGATCGACCGCGAGGGAACCGCGGCCCTCGGTATCGGCGGAGCGGTCGAGGGGGTGTTCTCCTACGACTTCCGGGGATCGGTAGACGACGACGGCTTCACGACGTACCAGATTCCCGTCCCCGCCGACAAGGCAAACCGCGAGCGTATGCAGGGCACCGCCAACCACTCCTCGCTGTTCATCAAATTCGTGAAATCAACCAAGCTCGGTCCACTGGTGGCATACGTCGAATCCAACTTCACCGGAAACAGCAACGGCTACGGCTTCTCGCTTAAACAGGCATATGTGTCGCTTGGCAACGTGACCGTCGGAAAGACCAGGACCACTTTCGCCGACGCCACGGCGTGCATGCCCACGATTGACTACCAAGGACCCTCCGGCGCCACCGGCGGCAAGCAGATGATGCTCCGTTACCGGTTGCTGCGTCCCGAGGGAATCTCCTGGGCTGTATCCGCAGAAATGCCGTCGGTAACGGGCCGATACACCGACACTTACGGAATGGGCGTCCCTGTGACAGCCGGCATCAGCCAGCGCGTGCCCGACATCCCGGCCTTCGTCCAGTACGGCTGGGACAAAGGCAACAGCCACGTCCGCTTCTCCGCCATCTTCCGCAACATAGCCTACCGCGACCTCCTCTCCGGCAAGAACCGCTTCGCGCCCGGCTGGGGAGTGCAGCTCAGCGGCCTGGCCCGCGCCACCAGCCTGCTCACCTTCTACTGGCAGGGAGCCTACGGACGCGGAATCGGCACATACCTCAACGACCTCTCAGGCTTCGGCTACGACCTCGTGCCATCTGTCGACGACCCCGGCAAGATGCGAGCCCCCGGCTCGCTCGGAGTTCTCGCCGGCGCGAGAATCAACATCACCAAGAACCTGTTCGTCTCGGGAGGATACAGCTTCTGCCGCCTCTACGACCAGGGACGCCTCCCCGACGACACATACAAGCGCGGCAACTACGCCATAGCCAACGCCTTCTACTCCCCCCTGCCCGACCTGCTGATCGGAGTGGAATACATCCATGGCTCGCGAAAGAACGTCGACAACTCCCACGCCCAGGCCAACCGCCTCAACGCTATGCTTAAATACTCCTTCTAAACACGGGCACACTTCTCGCTATCAGCCTAAAAATTCCCAAGAAATCCAAACAGCCCATTAGATGCGAGAACCAACCAGCCCGCGAGTGTGTTAGATTATCGCAAACGAAAGCAGCGATAATCTAACACACTAAACATATGGAACGTAAAATATCTGTTTCAGAACTACGCAAGGCCGTAGAAGAAGCCTACGCGGCCGTAGAACCGATCAGCGAGGGCGCCATCGACCCCAGGAACCTCAACGCCGCCGCGGGCCAGTTCGGCATCTCTGTCGCGCTGACCGACGGCACTGTGATCAACAAAGGCGACACCGACGTCAAAGCGCCTATGGGATCCATAATGCACCTCCCCCTCCACTCCGTCCTCTTCAGCCAGGCAGGGGTAGACGCCATCGTCAAGAAATCCGGCAAATGCCCCGCGTGCGCCCTCGGAAAAAAACCGAAAGGGCTGGCGTTCGGCGCCCACGGAATCCGCGCCTTCTCGGCAGTCGAGCCGACAGGCGACCCCGAATCGAAATGGAACCTCTACGAGAACCGCATGATCGACATGGCCGGCTCCGCGCCTGAACTCGCCGACAACGTTTACGAGAAACTGCGCGACGAGGCCGCCGAAAACCGCACTGCCGCCCTTCTCGAAGAGAACGGCTACACCCTCTATGACAAAGCGGAGCTCTCGGTCGACCTATACCTGAAAGCCCTCGCCACGGGAGCCTCCACCGAACAGCTCGCCCGCATGGGAGCCACCGTGGCCGCCGACGGCGTGAACCCCGCGACCGGCAAAATCGTCTACGACGGCGAGCTCTCGCAGAGCCTCGTCGGCCTTATGGCCGCCAAAGGCCCCCACAAAATGAACACTCCCTGGCTCGTAAAGGCCGGCATCCCCGCGAAAAGCTCCTTCGGAGGCACCATGCTCGGCATCATCCCCGACGTGCTCGCCATCGCCGCGTATTCCCCCGAGCTTAACGAAGCCGGCGTCAGCGTCAAGGCAGCCCGCGTCATCATGGAAGTGGCCCGCCGCCTCGACCTCTCAGTCTTCGCCTCCGCCCGCGTCCGCATCGTCGCCGACTGACACCATTCCGATAAAATAAAAAGCTCCGGCCGCAAAATCCAAATCGCAGCCGGCGCTTTTTTTGTTTTAGATATGGTACGACGTTATAATTGAAGCCAGTTTGAGGCAGCACGCTTTACAGCCTCGTACCACTCCACGTCGTTTTTATTGCTCAACGCGAGCGCGCCCGCTACCTCAAACAGCCGCCGTACATTTGTCGGTGTCGGAGTCCGCTTAGCCTTGTAGGAATCTTCAACCATTTTCCTGAAAATCTCCAAAGGCAGTGGTATTATATTCGCTGCCCCGCCATACCCAGGTATGTCAAGACGGTGCAGCACAAAGAAATGGCTGACAACTGACGGATTTATTTTGGGAGCTATGAACAAACAAAACGCCTGCTTCCCCTTTTCCGCCGCTAACCTGCCAAGATGACGAGGCACGGGCTCCCCTTCTCCGTCATACTGCTTGTGGCCGTTAAGCATCGTCACTTCCACTGCCAAAGCAAAATTTCCGTAATCACACTCGATGTCAGCTCTGTTTCCCAATGCTGTCGATAAGGGCTTACCAAAATCATCGAATTTCAAATTAGCCTTTATGTCGCCGCCGTCAAGCATCGTCATTGCCCGCCAGGTGTTCCATTCCAGCATAAGGGGTGCGTCATATAGAGACTTGTCCTTTAATATCCTATCGAATAAGTCCTGTACGTCGGTATAATCGCGATAAGTTTTCAAGTCAGCAACTTTCTGATCTATTAAATCCGACTTGCGTTGTTTTGTCAGCCTGTCCAACAATCCATTCAATTCGTCGGCAGTAGCGTCTTCCGCAAATGATTCGCCTGGAAAACCATCACGCAGCTTTCGTTTTACCGCTTCAATGTCATCAGTCAGGAGTACCGGGAAACCAGGATTGCCCAGATAGGAGATATATTCCTCCTGATTCTTAACCCGCATCGGTCTTCGGTCGCAATTCGACAACACATAATCAATATCAGGCAAACGTTCCGGCACAATAGATATCGAACGTCCTGAATAGGATATGTCTACCATCCCGGTTGCGCGTAGATAGCGGAAACAGGCATCCGCGTAGTCGCGCATATTAGATGCCTTGGTCGATATGAATTTCCGCAAAGACGCATCTTTCAATACTTCGGTTATTTTTTGAGAATTTGTTAACGGCTCCGAGGAGCCAAGTGTTTAATCCGTTAAAAATCTGATGTTTAGCATGAAAATTTAACACTAAAAATTTGGTCAAGTCGTTGATTTTCAGTAACTTTAAGGTTATTCCACGACACTTAAAGACATGCTGATTTTCGAACTACTTGACCAATATGAGGGCATCTGCCGGAGAGCTTTCTTCGGTTGCGCTACAAAGTTAAACAAAACTTTCAAAGCAAACATCATCGAGATACTGATTTTAATCATGTGCATACCGCGAAAGATAAACTTTCTTCAACTTGGACGCTACGGGAGACGTAAGGAACAGCGATACCGCCAGACATTCCGTAAGGATTTCGACTGGCTGTGCTTCAACATGAATCTCGCTGCCGACCGTTTCCAGTATGGCATGAAACGACTGGCTATCGCCATCGATCCCAGCTATGTCTCCAAAGCGGGCAAAAAGACAGACCATGTCGGTCGGTTCTGGTCTGGATGTGCTTCGGCTGTGAAGCATGGACTTGAGATACTTGGTATCGCTGTGGTCGATGCAGACATCAAGGACGCGATGATGCTTCGTGCCGTGCAGACTCTTAACGCGACAGAACTTAAAGCCAAGGATATGACGTTGAGCCAGTGGTATCTGTCAGTATTGGAGAAGTATCGTACTGATTTATTGAAAATCACTTCATTGCTCGTTGCCGATGCCGCTTTCTCCGTACTGCCGTTTGTCGAGGGTCTGAAAGAAATCGGCTTCTCACTGATAAGCCGTCTGCGTTCCAATGCCGTGCTGTATTACATTTACGAAGGCCCGCGAACCGGCAAAAGAGGACGCCCCAAGACCAAGGATGGCAAGATTGACTTCTCCAATCCCGACAAAAGCAGGATGACCCGGCTTGACATCGCGCCCGAGGAGGGCGAAGCCTTTGAACTTGTGGCATGGTGCAAGTCACTGAAGCAGAAAATACGGCTGGTAATCCATTATCTGCCCGGAGGTGTACACCGACTGTATTTCTCAACAGACACCTCTGTCTGTGGCAAAGATGTCTATGACATATACCGGACACGGTTTCAGATCGAGTTCTGTTTCCGTGACGGTCACCAGTTCACGGGATTGCTCGACTGTCAGGCTCGCAATGAAAAGGCTTTGGATTTTGCCTACAACGCTTCGCTTGCCGCCGTCAACATCACTAAGGTGCTCAGGAAGCAGACGAAGATGCCCTTTTCTATTGGTCAAATTAAGTCTCTGATGGTCAACGCTCATTTCATAAAAAGATTTTTTGACCTGAGCGGAATTGACCCGAACAAGACTTTAAATGCTAAACTTGTCAAAGAACTCCTTGGCTTGGCGGTAGATGCCGCTTAGCCTATGAATAATTTTTTAACGAACTATTGATCTTTGTTCTCCCGTATTTTTATTTTTCCCGCCCTTATGTCACATGAGTATATCGACCTGATTTCTTTCTCCATCACATCCTGCCGATATTTTTTATACGATTCTTTACCACAATCTTTACCTGAACGGAACTGTTCGATTTTCGCAACCACGTTATCGAATTTCTTATAATCCGTGAGCTGGAGGCCGAAAATCTGCAATTCGTCAAAAGTCAGTGTGTCAAAATGTCTGATAAGCCGGAATATTTCAAGGAATGGCTTCACTCTGAATTTGGCCCCACGGGCACCTATCTTGTGATAGGGCGACGGCAACTGGAATTTCAAAAGCTGCCGGAAAAACAACTCTTGCGTCCTTCCCGCACCGATCAGCTTTCTCCCAACCGGAGTCAGCTCAACCGTTGGCGACAATCTTACAAACCCGTAAGACTGCGGGGCACGGTTTATCCTGTCGCGTGCGCTGAAAGCGGGATTCTTAGCTGCCCTTCCTCTGAAAAAATCCTCCTCCCTGAGTGCCCGCATAAAAGACTTCTGAGTGTCAGAATCCCATTTATTCCCTGAGAATAACCTGTCTAAAAGTTCCAGCTC
>Ga0137298_11315_pt1 | contig 13806 bp, 9 predicted proteins | sample RamsorincwithD2O_2_FD_97182 | JGI IMG/M metagenome (GOLD analysis project Ga0137298, IMG submission 97182) | Mouse cecal microbial communities from Vienna, Austria - Glucosamine amended with D2O | ecosystem: Host-associated > Mammals > Digestive system > Large intestine > Cecum | place: Austria...
GTTACATTCCTTTCTCTTCCGCAGCTTCCCGAAATCAGCGTAGGCGGCAAGGGCATGTATCAGGCCAAGTTCTTCGGCCTCGGCGCAGACGGAACAGTGGGTGCAAACAAGAACTCTGTAAAGATTATCGGTGACAACACCAATAAATATTGCCAGGCATATTTCTCTTATGACTCCAAGAAGTCGGGCGGCTTCACTTGCTCTCACCTCCGTTTCGGCGACGAGCCCATCCGCTCCACTTATCTGGTGACAACACCCAATTTTGTGGCTTGCCACGTTCAGGCATACCTTCACATGTATGACGTGACACGCGGCCTTCAGCCCAACGGCACATTCCTCCTCAACACAATCTGGGAGGGAGAAGAGCTCGCCAAGAATCTTCCCAACAGAGTGAAGCGCCTGTTTGCCAAGAACAATATCACAGTCTATTATATCAATGCCTCAAAGATTGCACAGGAAATAGGTCTTGGCAACCGCACAAACACTATTCTCCAGAGCGCATTCTTCCGCATCACCGAAGTCATCCCCGTAGACCTTGCTGTGGAGCAGATGAAGAAATTCATCGTCAAGTCTTATGGCAAGAAGGGTCAGAACATCGTTGACATGAACTACGCTGCAGTAGACCGTGGCAATGAATATAAGAAGCTTGATGTGGATCCCGCTTGGGCTGAGCTTCCCGACGAGGAGACCAAGCATATGGACGCTCCGGAGTTTGTTACAAACGTTGTGTTGCCCATCAACGCTCAGGATGGCGACCTTCTCCCTGTTAGCTCATTCAAGGATCGTGCCGACGGCACATGGATTCAAGGCACAGCCCGCTATGAGAAGCGCGGTGTTGCGGCTTTCGTTCCTGAATGGAATCCTGAGAACTGTATCCAGTGTAACAAGTGTGCGTTTGTCTGCCCTCACGCAGCAATCCGTCCGTTTGTGCTTGATGAGGCTGAGATGAATGCCGCTCCTTTCGGGGAGGAACACTCAATTCCGGCAATTGGCAAGACTTTCACCGGAATGCGTTTTGTTCAGCAGGTTGACGTGCTTGACTGTCTCGGATGCGGCAACTGTGTTGACGTATGCCCCGGCAAGAAGGGTAACAAGGCTCTTTCTATGAAGCATGAGGAAGGCCAGGTTGCACAGCAGGTTAACTGGGACTATTGTGTGAACAATGTGTCAAGCAAGCAGAATCTTGTGGATGTTAAGGCTAACGTGAAGAACAGCCAGTTTGCCACACCTATGTTTGAGTTCTCCGGCGCATGCTCCGGCTGCGGCGAGACTCCTTATGTGAAACTCATCACCCAGCTCTTCGGCGATCGTGAGGTAGTTGCAAACGCTACCGGTTGCTCGTCGATTTATTCCGGCTCAGTGCCCTCTACTCCTTATTGCGAGAATGAGAAGGGCCAGGGTCCGGCATGGGCCAACTCACTCTTTGAAGACTTCTGCGAGTTCGGTCTCGGCATGCACATAGCATATGAGAAGATGCGCGCTCGTCTTGAAGAAACTTGCGACAAGGTGGCTAAGTGTGCCGACGCTCCTGAATCGCTCAAGGCTGCCGCCGCTGCATGGATGGAAGCCCGCAACGATGCCGATGCATCTCGCGAAAAAGGTAACGCCCTTGTGGAGGAAGCCAGGAAGGGGGCTGAGGCAGGATGTGATTGCTGCAAGCAGATCATCACTTTGAAGAATTATCTTGTTAAGCGTAGCCAATGGATCATCGGTGGCGACGGCGCAAGCTACGACATCGGTTTCGGCGGTCTTGACCATGTGATTGCATCCGGCAAGAATGTAAATATCCTTGTGCTTGACACAGAGGTTTACTCTAACACCGGCGGTCAGTCTTCCAAGTCTACTCCTATCGCAGCTATCGCTAAGTTTGCTGCGGCCGGCAAGCGCATCCGCAAGAAGGACCTCGGCCTTATAGCTACCACCTACGGATATGTATATGTAGCTCAGGTGGCAATGGGCGCAGACAATGCCCAGACTCTGAAGGCTATCCGTGAGGCAGAGGCATATGACGGCCCGTCGCTTATCATTGCCTACTCTCCCTGTATCAACCATGGCCTCAAGGCCGGCATGGGTCGCGCACAGGAAGAGGAAAGAAAGGCTGTGGAATGCGGCTACTGGCACCTCTGGCGCTACAATCCCGAACTTGAGGCAAGCGGACAGAATCCATTCTCGCTCGACAGCAAGGAGCCTGACTGGAGCAAGTTTGAAGACTTCCTCAAGGGAGAGGTTCGTTTCGCATCGCTCTTCAAGATGCAGCCCGAAGCGGCAGGCGAGCTCTTCCAGGCTGCTCAGGATAATGCCCGTTGGCGCTATAACAACTACAAGCGTCTTTCTCAGCAGAGCTGGGGCAACGACCCTGAACTGACAAAGACTGAAGAGGAGCTCCGCAAATAATAGCGGCAAACCTTGATTATCATAAAAATCGTCCCGATGCAATTTGAATTGCATCGGGACGATTTTTATTTGGATTTCTCTTGCAGATTACGGATGATGTAAGGTCTCTAAGTCGTATGAAAGGGGGCTGCAACGTCACCTTTACAGGATGTTGCAGCCCCCTTGAATCAGAATTTGTCAGATGTTGAGGAAGAGGGTTTCAAGCCAGATTACCGCCATGCCTGATATATAGCCTATGAATGCAAGCCATGTGATTTTTTTGAAATACCACATGAACGGAATCTTTTCTATGCCCATAGCCACAACACCGGCAGCAGAGCCGATGATGAGCATACTGCCGCCAACGCCGGCACAGAATGTAAGAAGATGCCAGAACAGGCCGTCTTCTATAAACAGTGAAGTATAGGAAGGGTCGGCAGATGCTGCTATCATTGCATCGTTTGCCACAGGATACATCTCCATGCAGGCTGCCACGAGGGGGACGTTGTCCACTATTGAAGAAAGCACGCCTATGATGCCGTTGATTATGTAGACATCATGGAACGTGTCGTTGAGCCATGCTGCAAGCTCCCCGAGTATTCCGGCCTGGCTCAATGCCGCCACTGCCATAAGAATGCCGAGGAAGAAAAGGATAGTAGACATGTCGATGTTTCTCATCACCTGTGATACGCGGCCTTCTATTTTGCCATCGAGTTTGTAATGCCTGACGAGCAGTTCTGTCAGCAGCCAAAGAGCCCCGAGAGAAAGAAGGATGCCCATGTATGGCGCAAGGTGAGTCGCAGCCTTGAACACCGGCACAAAAAGGAGTCCGGCCACACCGCAGCATAGAATGAGAACCGAGAGGTGGCGGTGGTGTTCCGACAGGTCGTAGCCAACGCGCGCATCCTGGCTGTTGAGCGGTTCAACCGGGGCGGCTTCAACCATATGTGTGGCGATAAACACCGGCACTATCACCGACACAAGCGACGGGAGAAGCAGGTTTGCGATAAGATCGACAGAAGAAACATAGTTCTTCATCCACAGCATGATTGTGGTGATGTCGCCGATCGGAGACCATGCGCCGCCGGCATTTGCCGCAAGCACTATGATGCAGGCAAAAATCCAGCGCTCTTTCTGGTCGCTCAGCATTCTGCGCAACATCATGACCATGATGATGGTGGTGGTCATATTGTCGAGCACACTTGAAAGGAAGAAGGCGACAAAAGCGAGAATCCACATGAGTTTACGTTTGTTGGACGCGTGGATTTTGTCCACAAGTATGCGGAAACCGCCGTACCTGTCGATTAGTTCAACGATAGTCATTGCCCCGATAAGGAACACTACTATCTCACAAGTATCGCCCAAGGCTTCAACCATTTCGTGTGAAATGTTGGGGTCATGGCTGCAAAGAGAATATACAGCCCAAAGCAATCCGCACATAATCAGCGCGAAAGTGGCTTTATTGACGCCGAGGATGTGTTCGGAGGCTATCAGTATGTAGCCAACGATGAAGATGATTAGAAGTGTTGTGATCATGGTAATCCGATATAGGATTTTAAGAAAAAGTATTAATAAAAAAATATTGTGCAAAATTAATCAAAGATATGGTTCTGACATATTATTGTGGCAGTAAAATTAAAGAAATTTCTTTGCATCGAGGCATTCATCGACCAGTGCAACGAGAAAAGGAATATATCGAGAGCATATAGGAGTTTCTGGCAGAACAAGGGCGTTGCTCTGGCGGAAGGAACAGAGCTACGTCAATATCAAGTCAGTATTCCCGGGGTTCCGAGGGTTGCTGTAAAAGTGCCGACTGCCGGAGGAAAGACATTCATAGCCTGCAATGCACTTGAAAAGATGTTTTCAACACTTGAGGTCGAAAAGCCGAAGGCAGTTGTCTGGTTTGTGCCGAGTGACCCTATTCTTCAGCAGACAGTGCGACGCCTTAAAGACCCCTCTGATCCATACCGCCAGCGGATTGACACACTTTTTAGTGGCGCCGTAGGTGTATATGACAAGGAGGAACTTCTGAATGCAAAAGGATTTGACCCGGTGACGGTCAAGGAGCAGCCGAGATTCTGACTTTGGCTGCCGGGCCGGGATTAGCGTGAGAGTTGCTTACGCGCTATGATGTAAAGCGGACGGTAGGTTAGCCTGCTCGGGAGCCGGCCAAGCAATTCTTTAAGGGAGAGCCCTGAAGAGCTGCTTCCTCCCACTCCTGTGTGTTTTAGATGCAGCAGAGTGTCGCGGGGAGATTCAAATTCAAGTGTGATGGATTCTTCTTCAAGTGAGAATGAGTCAAAAAACGATGAAAGCATTTCTTCAATCTCGTCTTTCGATCTATAGATGATGCCGTAGGGGTTAGCAGATGATATTTCTTCAAGATTGCCCGGCAGGAAGGTGGAACATGCCAGGATTCCACCCGGTTTCAAAAGGAGTAACGAATTATGAAAAAATTCTTTAGGATTCACAAACCATTGCAGGGCAGATGCCGACACTATGGCATCATATTGCCCTTGTGATTGTCCGGCTTTATGTGCCATCCAGTCTTCGGCATTGGCTATGTGGTAATGTTCGTTTTGTGCCACGCCAAAAACGGGAAGCCGGTAAAGGTCGACAAAATCTATAGACTCAGGATTGTGTCTTGATGCAAAAGCATGAGTGAATATCCCGCTTCCGGGCCCTATTTCAATCACTCTTCTCAGCGATGTGCCTTCACACATTTCTGCAAGCCGGTGAGCGATTGTTCTTTGTGCGTCGGCCTGCTGATTATATGTTGCAAGTGCCTTGCTGAATCTTTTGCCTATTTTTTCTGAAGAGGGTAGTGCAGATTTTATTAGCGGAAGCAGATCTACATAGTGAGGAGCGTCAATCTCGATAATGCTTTCTGAAGAATTGTGGCTTTTCCATGCCTGTTTTTGGTTTTGGAATGGAAAAATCAAGTCGTTGCGCGAGATGTAGACTCTATTCCATTTTGAGTTGTTGCCGCGAGGCGCTGATGCCCGGCTTTTTAGAATAAATTCAAGTTCGGATTTAAGTTTGTCGATGTCGGGGGTGTTGAAGCAGCCTTCGAGATCTTTATAATGCGATCCGCTCATGCGCATTCTGAACTTTCGCAGATTTCGCTCGTCGAGTGTTTCGAGTGTGCCTTTGAATATATTTTCGGGAATGCCGGTGGAATTGTCAACAGGAGATTCCGTGCCGTTTATGGCTATTGCCATCGACAGGCGGTTGAATGGCACCGACATAGACGCCATGTACACACCCATCGACCATGCGAAAAGAGAAATCGTGGTGTAGCTGTCGAGTATCTCTGTCGGGAAATCAAAGTCTGTGTATCCCGACACCACCGCTACATCCCATCCCGGATGAGAAATGTGAGAATAGAACTCCATGTCGGTGGACCATCCGGAAAAAATCAATATCAGCCGAGAAGAGCCCTCTTTATGTAGAAATTCACATTTCATATCTCTGATTCTCCAATATTTTAAAAACCGGTAAAAATGAATCAAAATCCATGTCGGCTCCAAGTGAGAACCTGATTCTTTCTCCTCCGGGGGGCACAGTCGGACGTCTTATAGGAAGAGCGATTATCCCTTCTTTTCTCAGTTCTCCGGCGATGTCAAGAGCCTTTGCGGAATCTCCAGTGATGAAAGGGATAATCTGGGTTGAAGACCCCGTGGATTTACCTGAAATTCGTTCAATCTCTTTGTTGAACCGCTGTGAAAGCTGTCTTAATTTGGCACGTTGCCGGCCCATGCCTGTTATTTTTTCAGTCATGAGCATGCTCCAGGCCACATTGACGGGAGGGATCGCGGTTGAAAATATGAATGGGCGTGCACAGTTTACGAGAAGTGTTTTAATCTCTTCATCGCACACAGCGAAAGCGCCTGCCGAAGCACCTGCCTTGCCGAATGTGCCTATGATTACGTCTATGTCTTTAATCAGAGAGCACTCTTCTGCAATTCCAAGACCCTTTTCTCCCCTTACGCCGAAAGCGTGTGCCTCGTCAATATATAGCATCACATTATGATGTCTTTTCTTTATTTCAACGAGTTTATGCAGTGGCGCTTCGTCACCGTCCATGCTGTAGATGGATTCGGCCACAACTATGATTCTCTCGTAATTGCAGGACTCTTTTTCAACTATTTCGTTAAGTTTGCCGATGTTGTTGTGGGGGAATCGTTTGAAATTGGAGGTCCCGATTTTTAGTCCGTCCACAATCGAGGCGTGAACAAGTTTGTCACACACAAAGAGAGTGTGAGGCAACGTAAGCGCCCCGATGCACCCCACGTTGGCATGATAGCCGGAATTAAAAAGCAGGGCCGGTTTTCCGTAGAGTGACGAGAGATATTGCTCGAAGGCGCTGTGATGTTCCTGCCTGGCCGAAAGAAGCCGTGATGCCGACGAAGAGAACGGCGCGTCGCCGAATCGCTGAAGAAACTCTTCCATGAATTCTTCTGCGTGAATGGCGAGAGAGAGATAGTCGTTTGAAGAGAGGTCAAGCATATCGGAGGCAGCCGAATCGGGAATCCTTCTCAGCCTTTTCTCCTTGTCTAAGCCTGACAGAACATCTTTTATTGTTGGCATGGCATCTCCTTTACTAATTTTATAAGAGCTTCACACAGTTTTTCAACTTGTTCGTCGCTCACAGCGAGGTAGGGGGGCATAATGTAGCAGTTATGTGCGAACGGGCGTATCCACACCCCTTCTTTGACACATCGTTTTTGAAACTCTCCGCAATCTACATATTGCTCCACCTCAATCACCCCGATTCCGCCAAGCACACGCACGTCGCGCACACCCGGAAGATTTTTTGCCGGGGCGAGCTTTTCTTTCATTATTGCCTCAATGTGTTTTATTCTTTCTTGCCAGGGAGATTCAAGCAAAAGTTTCACCGAGGCCACAGCCACGGCACATGCCAAAGGATTTCCCATGAACGTGGGCCCATGCATCATCACTCCCGCGCTGCCTGATGAAATCATGTCTGCCACCTTGGCGGATGCCGCCACAGCCGAGAATGTCATGTAGCCTCCGGTTATTGCTTTGCCGATGAGCATTATGTCAGGCTCTATTCCGGCATGTTCGCAGGCAAACATTTTTCCTGTCCTTCCGAATCCTGTGGCTATTTCATCAAGAATGAGAAGAATGCCTTTTTCATCGCAGGCTTTTCTCAGGCAGCGGAGGTATTGCGGGTGGTAGAATCTCATTCCCCCGGCGCCTTGCACCACAGGCTCAAGAATCACAGCCGCGAGTTCATCACCATGGGCGTCGAGAAGATCTTGCATTGGCTGAAAAGATGCAGGGTCCCACTCTTCATCAAAGCGACATGACGGAGCCTCTGCAAAATAGCGCACCGGGAGCGCCGGCCCGAATGCTCCGTGCATTCCTGTGACGGGGTCGCACACCGACATGGCGTTCCAGGTGTCGCCATGATAGCCGGAACGTATGGTGGCAAAATTGGTGCGTCCGGGATTGTCTTGTGCCTGGACTGCCATTTTCATGGCAACTTCTGTTGCCACAGAGCCTGAATCGGCATAGAATATGTGATTCATCGATTTCGGAAGAATGGAGAGCAGAAGTTTCCCAAGCTCGATGGCCGGAGCATGTGTTAACCCTCCGAACATCACATGGCTCATTTTCTTGAGCTGGTTTTCGATTGCCGCATTCAGCACAGGATGGTTATAGCCGTGGATCACACACCACCATGAAGACATGCCGTCGATGAGGCGGGTGCCATCGGCCAAAATAATCTCCGCTCCTTTTGCGTGGTCCACTGTGTAAGTGGGCAGGGGATTATGGGTAGAAGTGTAAGGATGCCACAGGTGCAGCCGGTCAAATTCATCATGGAGAGGCATTTTGCAATCGAGATTCATGATTAATCCGGTTTGGTTGATTCAATGAGAAGAGAAATGACAGAAGCCCGTTAGAGTTTCTATTGCGAAATTACAAAATCCTTCTCAAATATGCAACCGGAGAAAACCTTTCATCAAATTTCTTTTACCTCTTGTGAAAATCATCATATCTTTATAAATTTGCAAAATAAATAGCATTATTTATTATGATGAAAACGGACAACGCTATAAAGCCGGGCTTATTTGGACAAAAACACTCAAGCCGTGATTACTCAGATCCAAAGGTTTGGGGCAAAAATCAATTTAATAGCTCTTTCCCTGCGTCCTTAGTGGCGTATATGTCCAATTGTGGTCTTGATTCTGTTTATCTTTGTTACAATGGAAATCCTGGAATGCTTATACATAAAAAAATAAACGCATCAGAACTGCTTGGTATTGATCCTCTTTCTGAGAAGGCTTTCTATAATTTTGAAGCAGGCTACTTCCCATTTGAACAATTTTATAATGGAAATCGGGAAAAGATAGATTTAGTAATGGTGGATTTGTCGACAAGTCTTCCTCTGCGTGGACTTGAAATTAAACTTACGGCTACACCGGATGATTCAACAAGACATCTTGATTCGGAATATTATAGTAGTGAGATTGTGGTGCGTCCGCCTACTATTTGTTTTTTGGCGTGCAGTATTTGTCTTCATTATAATTCATTGGAAGGAAGAGCCAGACTCAAGAAAATGCTTGATAGTGTCCCTCAAATAAACCATTGGGATGAAATTTCAGAAGTGGCTCCACATTTTCAGAAAATTCAAAATGCTATTATATCGGTTTGTGACGACATGATTGATTATCAATTGCCATTGATGATACAGCCTATATGGCGCACGGATGAAAGCCGAAGTCGTCTTGCAGAAGACTGCCTTGATGTATTTGTTTGGTCGAATATTTCCACGATACAGATGTGTTATACTTCTAATTATGATTCTGATAAAGGTATAAACCGATTAAATCGCACAATCATATGGTTATATAAAATGTTGTTTGATTTCTGTATTTACGGGCAATTCGATTATACGCGCATAATAAAGCATCATTCATATAATGCTGCCAATGACAAGGCGTTTTCAATTAGCGGGAGAAGGTCTTATCTTATGCTCAAATCTACAGAGCTGCGACATCCCAGAATAAAAAAATCAGAAATTAAGAATATAATACTTGGGGGTGGACAGAATCTTTTGAGTCCAGAGCGACGATTTGATGCAGTTATCGTAAACACTCCCGGTCTTTTTGATTGATTTAGTATTTAAGAAATGAGAATTGTGGACTTATTTTCCGGTTGCGGTGGCATGAGCCTTGGATTTCAAAAGGCCGGATTTGAGATTGTATCTGCATTTGACAATTGGGATCAGGCAATAGAAGTATATCGTGCAAATTTTTCACATCCCATATTTAAAATGAACTTGATGGATGTGGAGAGGGCTGTTGATTCGGTTAGTGCATATAATCCGGATATGATAATAGGGGGGCCGCCATGTCAGGACTTTTCTTCTGCGGGAAAACGTGATGAAGATAATGGACGAGGTGATCTGACAGTTGCTTTTGCAAAGATTGTGGCACAAGTAAGACCACAATGGTTTGTGATGGAAAATGTGGCACGAATTGTAAAGACACGCAAATTAGAAGAGGCTTCCCGAATTCTTAAAATGGAGGGATATGGTCTTACTAAAATGGTTTTGAATGCAAGTAAATGTGGCGTTCCACAAAAAAGAATGCGTTTCTTTATGATTGGTAAAATTGGAGAAGATGATGATTTCCTTTCGAATATTCTAATTAGTTCTCAGTCAGATAAAGAAATGACTGTCGCTGATTATTTCGGAGATAAGTTGGATGTGGAGTATTATTATCGTCATCCGAGGAGTTATGCCCGAAGAGGAATTTTTAGTGTGCATGAACCAAGCCCGACAATAAGAGGTGTAAATCGACCGATGCCGACAGGTTATCAGATTCATCCCACAGATCCTATTGTTAATAAGGAAGGCATAAGGCCGCTTACAACAAAAGAAAGAAGCGAAATCCAAACTTTTCCTGAGGAATTTCGTTTTGTGGGGACGAAAACTAATATCGAACAGATGATAGGAAATGCAGTGCCTGTTAATCTTGCTCGTTTTGTAGGATGTGCCATAAATAACTATGTAGGTGAACCTGTATTTGATAACTCTCGTGATTATTCAATTCCTTTGACAACACTTTGGGATGCCTCGGAACCGTATGGCTCTGATTAAACCGGATCTACATCATAGTAGATGGCCGAGGTTTTGACATCGGGGAGGGAAGAGACGGAGGCATATATAGAGCGTAGCAGGTCTTTCACTTTTTTCATGGAGGCTCCGGCCTCGATTTTGAGCATTATCGATTGCAGATAGTATGACGCCACTCGTGATATAAAAGGTTTTTCCGGTCCGAGCACACGTTGCCCGAACACTTTTCTTAATTCTAAAGTGAATGTCACGGCCGCTCGTTCGCAGGCCATTGCATCTTTGTTTTTAAGATATATGTTGATAACTTTTGTGAAAGGGGGGTATGCGTATTTTTTTCTGTCGGATATTTCCGCATTGTAGTAGGCATTATAGTCATGAGCCTTAACATATTTCAGCACTTCATGGTCCGGGTTTACTGTCTGGATCATTACGGAGCCTTTCTCTTTGCGTCGTCCTGCTCTTCCTGCCACTTGTTCAAGCATGTTGAACGCGCGTTCATTGCTTCTGAAGTCGGGGAAATTAAGCAAAGTGTCGGCATTAAGCACTCCCACAGTGCGTACATCGCCGAAGTCGAGACCTTTCGACACCATTTGAGTGCCTACGAGTATGTCGGTTTCATGACGGGCGAATTCTTCGATTATTTCCTGATAAGCGTCTTTGTTGCGTGTTGTGTCAAGATCCATCCGGGCCACGCGATAGCCCTCAAATTCCTGATGAAGCTCTTCTGCAATTCTCTCTGTGCCATATCCGAAAATTCGGATTCCATTCTGTCCGCACGCAGGGCAGAGCTGGGGAAGAGTTTGAGAATAACCGCAATAATGGCAGCGGAGCAGCCCTAAGTTTTTGTGGTAGACAAGAGAGACGTCGCAGTTTACGCATTTTGGCGACCATCCGCATTGGTCGCACACCACCACGGGGGCGAATCCTCGGCGATTCTGGAACATTATGGCCTGTTTCCCGTCGCGCAATGTGTCGAGGATGCGTTTGCGAAGAGGATGAGACAGAATCCCTTTCACTTCTTTCTTTTTCCTCATCTCTTTCATGTCGATTATTTCCACATCCGGCAACGTCGCACCCTCAAACCGCTCAGAGAGAGAGACAAGCCCGTATTTGCCGCATCCGGCCTTATAGAATGTCTCGACTGAAGGAGTGGCAGACCCGAGCAGAGACTTTGCTCCGTGCATCTGCGCCAGCACGAGGGCGGCATCGCGTGCATTGTAGCGTGGAGCGGGGTCATATTGCTTGAATGATGCTTCGTGCTCCTCATCCACTATCACTAATCCGAGACGTGCAAATGGAAGAAACACTGAAGACCTTACGCCAAGCACAACCAATGGCTCATTTGTGGATAGCAGCCGTTTCCATATGTCTACTCTTTCCGAATCTGAGAACTTTGAATGATACACAAGAAGTCTGCTGCCAAACACCTTTTTCAGTCGGTCTGACAACTGTGTGGTTAGCGAGATTTCAGGCACGAGAAACAGCACCTGGTCGCCATTATTAAGCGAGCGGGCCATGAGATGGGTATAGATCTCTGTTTTTCCGCTTCCTGTCACTCCGTGAAGCAGCTGTATAGGCAGGCGGCGGAAGCCGGAGTCTAATTCGTCGAGCGCTCTTTTTTGCGATTCAGAGAGCGGCGACAGATTGATTGCGTTGTCAGGTGTGCCGGCGGATGCGAATCTGTTGACCGACTTTTTCACAGTCTCAAGAATCCCTTTGTCGACGAGAGCTCTCAGCACTGCGGGCGAAGTGCCGGCAGTAGAGAGCAGTTTGTCGCGCTCCACCTCTTTCAGTTCGCCTCCGGGTGATAGCCAGGCCGAAAGGTCAAGATATGCTATAAGCAATTTCTCTTGCTGTCGAGAACGCGACACCATTCCGAAACACTCGTGCAGCCTTTCGGTGTCGCCCCGCTCAAAAGTGATGCGAACCACAGTGGTTTTCTTAGGCCGATAGCGTTCTGTGACCTTTTCGTCGATTTCTATCAGTCCGTTCTCAAGAAGTGGATTTATGACAGCCGCCACATTTTTAATTTTTGTCTCCCCCTCGATTTCAGATATTCGGAGTCTTTTTTTCTCCTGTAATAACTGAATCACAAGGGCCTGCTTCTCCGTCATCTTGAAAGGCGATGAAAGGTCAGGCTCGTAATCAGCATTGAGCGAGAGGAATGTCTCGCTTTCCGGTTTCAGCCCGGTTGGCACAGCCGCTTTATACACCTCTCCTGGTGCGCAAAGATAATAGTCCGCTATCCAATGCCAGAGTTTAAGCTGGGGATAGCGGACTATTGGTGAAGAGTCGAGCAAAGCCATGAGAGGTTTCACCTCGTATCCTTTCGGTTCAGAGGAATGAAGACACTCTATAATGGCTGTGTAGTATTTTTTTTTGCCGAATTGCACTAACACGCGCGAGCCGACCTGCACTTTATCCTCCATGTCTTGCGGCACAAGGTAGGTGAAGGTGGAATACAATGGGAGTGGCAGTATAACTTCGGCAAACAAGGTGGTCAGAATAGGTAAGCCGCATTTATGAACCATCCGCGGGGCTGGGCCGAATAATTGTCAAGCTTGATTGTTCTTGCCTGATAGCTTATTCCCCATGAATATCCTGCCGACAGCTGGTATCGTTCAAAAATCTCTGCTCCGAGACCGCACTGCATTGCCACATAGCCGCCGGGGTGTTCAAGAGCCGGCTGCTCGTTGGTCCCTACAGTGAAATTAAAGACAGGGCCTCCGAAAATGAAAGGGGCGAGATATTGTTCAAATCCGTTCATGCGTGTCCATTTGAATTTCAGGTTAATCGGAATTTCAAGAGTGTGGAACCACACATCTTGGTTTTTGATTCCTGTAGACGACCATATCTCATGGTCACCGAAATTCACATGCGCCCCGTGAAGGTTGTAGCGCAATCCGAGATCGATGCCGAATCCGATTCCTGGAATCATGAGCTCTCCCATGATTCCGGCCTGTCCTCCGGTGAGTCCGCCGGTTTTGGCTAATTTCTGTTTCCAATGGAGAGTGGAGAAATTCACACCTACCATTGAGCCCCAGCGTAATTCTGCCGAGGCCGCAATGGCGGTAGCCAATAGTGTTGTCAGGAGAAGAAATTTCCTAAACATTTTTTATGCGTTAAAATTTGTCAGGACTTATGTCGTTTTACAGTGCCTCTATCAGAAAAGGTAGGCGGCTGTCACAGTCCAGTAATTGTTCTTCACTTTCACGTCGGTTGTGTTCAACCAATGGTCGGCGATGTTATTGATGCCGAATCCGTAGGAGCCTGCAATCTGGAGATGCTTGACAATCTCGAAGCCGATGCCGACATTCCATGCCACC
>Ga0137298_11316_pt1 | contig 13796 bp, 12 predicted proteins | sample RamsorincwithD2O_2_FD_97182 | JGI IMG/M metagenome (GOLD analysis project Ga0137298, IMG submission 97182) | Mouse cecal microbial communities from Vienna, Austria - Glucosamine amended with D2O | ecosystem: Host-associated > Mammals > Digestive system > Large intestine > Cecum | place: Austria...
CTCTAGCATATGCTTCATAAGATTCATAATGGTCTAGATGATCTGGAAAAATATTTAATAGAATAGCAATATTAGGCGACTTTTTCATATACTCTAATTGATGAGAAGACATTTCTAAAACAGCAATCGTATCCTTTTGAAAATCTTCTATGAAATCAAATACTGGTGTTCCAATATTTCCTAATAACATACTTTTTTTGCTTTGGTCTTGTAAAATTTGATACATTAAACTACTAGTAGTACTTTTTCCTTTAGTTCCTGTAATTCCAATTGTACAAACATCAAAAAACTCTAAAAATAGTTCTAATTGAGAAGTAATCTTTTGCTCATATTCTGTGATGTCCATTCCTACAAAAGAAATGCCTGGAGCTTTTATAATCACATCATATTCTTCTAAATGCTCCAAATATTCTTCTCCAGAATAACATATGATTTTTTCATCTCCCTGCAATAATTCTTCTTCAGACCAAAAATTTTCTTTTTGGTCTGAAATATAAATAAACTGTTCTTTTAAATGTTTTCGAATGAATTTGTAAGTAGATTTTCCTTCTCTTCCGAAACCCAATATCATTATTTTTTTATTTTTTAAATAATCAATTAATTCTGTAACCATTCTTATTTCCTTCTACTCTTTCTGAAAGAGTGCTTTTATTACCATTGCATTTTGCGCTTCATTTAAGTTGTTTTCATCATTATATCTTTTTGTAATATCCTCCACTGTATCAACCAAATTATAATGCGTTTTGTAATACTCTAGCAAATATGGCAACTTTTTCTGACTTTGCTCTAGCTTTTGTATGACTGTACTAATAGCAAAATTCACTTCTTCAAAAGTTCCTACACAGTCAAATGGTTTTGTTGCTTTATTTCCTGTTAGTTCTAAAAAAGTATCTAATAATTCTTGCTTTTCAAATAAATCCTCTCCAAAAATGGAAATTAATTTTTCTGAGTATAAATAAGGACTTAAAATAATATAGGCAAATAAACATTTTGCACAGTTGCAACACCATATCCACTCTTTTTCTTTACTTCCTACATTACAACTTTTAAAAATCTGATGATATTGTTCATATCTTGCAAATATCTTAGCAATTTGTAATTCATTTAATGGTCTTAAAAAACTAAAGTATTTCACAGGTGCTTTTAAGTATTTACTCGCATATTCTTCAAAATCACATTCAAATTCAAAACTTTTAGAGTATTGATGATTTACTTTTTCTCCCACTATATTAGATTCATTTGCACTATTTTCATTAGATAAAGCAATATATTTCTTACCTGTTAAATAAGCTATGAAATAGGATACAAATGCTAACATTGCAGAAAATGGCGTATGTCCATTAATAAATCCTTTGCTATTTAACTCTATTAAACTTTTATCTATTGTCCTACAAATTTCAATAATATGATCTTTATCCATTCCTGCTATCTGAGCACATTTTAATGTAGTAGGTTTTGGATTAATAATCAAACAATAGTCATTTTTACTTCTATTTAATGTTTCTAAAGTAACTACTGAATCTTTTCCTCCGCCAATTGGAATAATATATCCTTCTGATTGTTCTTGTATTTCTGGATACCCAAACTTTTCTATTTCTTTACATTCTATATCCATAAAGCTTTCCATGTCTGTTTGAATTTGATTACGATAAAATAATTCTCCTAAACCATAGAAATATAGCTTTTTCCACCAAGTAATTTGTTCTTCACTCAAATAACCACATTGAATAACTACCTTTGGTGAGCAAGTAGATTTCCAGTAACTAATTAATTCTACTAGTCCAATATGAAATACCATATTATTAACTTGTATCGAGTTTAAGCTTTTTAATGGTAAATTCTTTTTTGCTATTTGTAGTTTAGGATAAAACTTTGTTAAATTTGGTATTTCAAACTCATATTCTAAATATATCGTTTTCTCATCTTCATAAGATGAATAACTATTGTACCAAAATTCTGGATATGTTTTTCTATACTCTTGAAATCTATTCATATTCTTCCTCTTTCTTATCATTGCTTCCTTATTATATCCTATTTCTATATTTGTTACAACTAATTACCCCATTCTTTTTATTTTTTCCATTGCCTCTAAGATTTCTTCTCTTTGTCCAAAAGCTGTTAGTCTAAAATATCCCTCTCCTGCATTTCCAAATCCGCTTCCTGGCGTTCCCACAATATTTGCTTTTGTCAATAACTCATCAAAAAATTCCCAAGAGGTTTTGTTATTTGGAACTCTAAGCCAAATATATGGTGAATTAATCCCCCCATAAATCTCATACCCTAATTTTTGTAATTCCTCTTTTAAAATACTGGCATTTTCTAAATAATACTGAATATTCCTTTGCACTTGTTTTTGTCCTTCTTCTGTATAAACTGCCTCTGCTCCTTTTTGTGTGATATATGACACTCCATTAAACTTACAACTACACCTTCTTTTCCATAGAGAATGAAGAAATATTTCTTTTCCTTGCTTTGTATATCCTTTTAATTCTTTTGGTATTACTAGATAAGCACATCTAACTCCTGTAAATCCTGCAGTCTTTGAAAAACTTCTAAATTCTATTGCAACCTCTCTTGCTCCTTCTATTTCATAAATAGAGTGTGGAATTTCTTCTTGAGTTATATATCTTTCATATGCAGAATCAAACAGAAGTATCGATTTATTTTCTTTTGCATAATCTACCCATATTTTTAGTTGTTCCTTTGTTAAAACAGTCCCTGTTGGATTATTCGGATAACATAAATAAATGATATCACATCTTTCTTTTGGAAGTTCTGGCACAAAATTATTTTCCTTGGTACAAGGTAAATAGTTAATGTCTTTTCTTCCTGCAATAATATTGCTATCTAAATATACTGGATAAACAGGATCTGTAATTGCTACCTTACTATTCATATCAAATAGTTCTGTAATATTTGCTGTATCACATTTCGCTCCATCTGATATAAAAATCTCGTCTTTGTCTATGTAAATTCCTCGTTTTTCATAATCCTCTTTTTGAATCTTTTCTCTTAAGAATTCATATCCCTGCTCTGGTCCATACCCTTTAAAAGTAGTGATATCACTCATCTCTTGGCAAGCTTTTTCCATTGCTTTTGTAATGCTGCTTGGCAATGGTTGTGTAACATCCCCTATTCCTAAAGAAATGATTTTTCTGTTTGGATTTTCTTTTTTGAATTCTTCCACCTTTTGATGAATTGTTGAGAACAAGTAATTATCCTTTAAGTTTAAAAAATTTTCATTAATTTGTATCAATTTTCTTTCCTCCTAAAAAATATCATAAAATGCAATTTTTATTACATCTTATGATATTTCTAGAAAGTTATTCTTAGGTTCTTGTTACTTTATATACTCTGCTTTGTCCATCATCTACTAGTAGTTCATAATCTTTTGCATTTGTATATTCTAATACCTTTTGCAAATTCTCATCAAAATCTTGTATCCAACATTTCACATTTAAAATAAATTCTTTTTCATCCTTTAATCCTTCATTGTCTTTTAACACTTCTAATTCCCAAGTAGTAGTAATGATAAAATTATGATACCTTAAAAATTCCTCCATATCTTGCAAGTGATTAAAATTTGCTCCACCTACATAGACCATTTTTTTATCCTGATATTTTTCAGCAATTTCTATTCTTTGCTCATATTCTTCATATAGAAATTGTGGTTTGCTATTGAGTAAACCATATACAGAAATACTAACTGTTATTAAAGCAATCACCATTATTCCTACATATTTTACTTCTTTTTTGATGATAAAACTTGCTATCTTTTTTACTATACTATTTACACTTAATATTACTCCAACACAAATAATTGGAAAAACTGGTGCTATATATCGTATATTCATATATGGTGCTATTTTAGCAATTACTAAGGTAAATAACACCACAGGAATTGTAATCAGTACAATCCTATCTTTTCTTTTTCCTTTAATTAATTTATATATGAGCAAAATGACTAAAATAAATGTTATCACATATCCTAATTCTTTTGGAATACTAAACGCATAGAAAATCATTTCTAAATATTCTTTTACTCTTCCTATGTATCCTACTTCTGCAGTACCTCCTGCAACTCCTCTATAGGAAAAGAAAATATGATAAATGCTTGCTGGGAATATTAATATGCCAATTAGTGCTGCTTTAATATGACACCAAATGTAGCGTTTTAGCATATCTACTTTTTTATTTTTTCCCAAAAGGATACACATAATCCCTGCTACCATAACCACATAAATGCAAAAATAGTATTGTGTCAAAAATCCTAAAAAAATGGTCCAAGTGAGTTGTCTTTTTAGCTTTTTGTCTATTTCAAAAGAGTTCTTGGTGATCTTCAAATTCAAATACAAGTATAGTAGCATAAAGAAAGTGAGCATGATATACATTCTTTGGAACATTACAATAGAGATAGCTCCTATGCTTAGACCATATAGCAAAATGGTAATTGCTGATAATTTTTCTTTGCCAAATAACTTCATCATTTTATGGATTACATAGCAACTTGCTATATAAAAGCCAAGATTTATTATAAAAATAATGTATTTTGAAAAATGATTTAAGTAAAAAGATGATATTAAGTGGACAAGCATGTAAAATAATGGTGGGTGTACATCTCTTGCTTGATTATAATAAACTGACCAATAGCTTAGTATCTCATCTGATGACACAGTCATATAATCTTTTGCTTGTTCATTTGTTTTCCATACTGGTACTTCCTTTTCTATTTTTGAGCCTAATTCTTGCCTAAACTCCTCTTGGTGTCCTAGATAGTATGTAATATTTTCTATCATTTTTAAAGGATTACTATCCATTATCTTTTCATCAATTAGTTGGTTGAGTGAATCTTTATAATCAAACCTTTGCAATAAATTATCATATTTGCAGTTAGAAGAACCATAAGAAAAGATTTCATCTTCATGCCATCCTTTCTTTTTGGTAATGAATATTGTCATACAAATGCTTGTAATTAAGATAGCAATAATTACTGTAATCATACTCCAATTTTGTTTTATTTTTTCTCTCATTGTTTACTCCTTTTTAAAAGCATTATATCACTAGTATGCTAAAAAAACAAATTAAGATCTATAAAATAAAAAGAATCTAAAAATCTAGATTCTTTTTATTAATATTTCTAAATTACAGATGTCCCAATCAAAACAGAACGAAAACCGTGTAGGAAAATGTGGTTGACAGTGGTGTACATAAAATGCAAATATCCCAGTATTTTGTTTATCTGTAAAGCATCCCCCTCTAGCAAAGAATGGAACATTAAATGCAGGAAAATAAGAAAACTCTGAATTCCATGAGCTTGCATTCCAGCCTGTATTTGTTGTACCTGCCGTGCTAGATGTTGTCTCTCTTACTGCATCTCCATAGATTTTGGTATTAGCTGCAAAGTTCTTTCGTGATGCTGTATTTATATTTGTTTCTCCCGCTTCATTATTTGGATATACTGTGGTATATTTTGTACTTGCTGTTTTTAAACTTTCTTCCTGGTATGCTATGCTTGCTCCATATTTTTTCAAATATTCATGATTATTGGCAATATAGGCACTTACTGTTTCCCATGAGCCTCCATTCATATCATAAATTCCATAGATAGTCCCTGTTGTTGAAGCATTTTGTCCATTTTTTTGATTCCACGTGTAAATTCCTTCAGCTGTTGCTGTATTTCCTGTTGTTCCATTAATTGCTTCTATTGTAGTCTTCACTTCTCCTATATTGGTGGTATTATAGGCACATCCTGTTACAGCATACAAGCTAGCAAACTGATTTCCTTCTGCTTTGGTTTGACTAGTCCCCCCACTATCTAAGCTTGCATTATTAGCTATTATTTTCGTTCCATTTTGTCCATATTTACTTTGGCTTAAGTAAGCTACTGCTCCCCATTCACTATTCTTCATCATATGACTATCTGTGTTAGAACTACTTAACCCATAAATATTTCCACTATCTGTTAATGCTCTAGATATGTTATATGCATCATTTCCAGTAATGTAATTCATAGCATAAGTTGTTCCCTGAAATACAGGATAACTAATTTTTGTTTCATTTTCTCCATAAACACCATCTAACCAATTTCTAGCTCCTGTTAACCAATCATTTTTTGTTGATCCTACCTCTGTTGATTTTGCCCATACTTTATTATCTGGTGTTGTATAACTTACATTACTTGCTTTTTTAGTAGCATTGTTATTTCCTGTTGGGTATCCTGCCTCAAATTTGGCTACCCAGATTCCTGTTAATTCTTTATCCCATCCGCCATTGCTATATCCTATTGCTGTTTCATTGGTAAATGCTGGGTGGACTGTATAATCTGCTGTTGTATCTGGTACTGTATTTGTATCTTTCATTCTCTGTGCTGTTCCTATTGTTCCATCTGCTTTATAGTATTGATCTGTTGTTCCAATTAAAAATACAACATCAATCGTTTGTACTGTTATTTTATAGGCAAACCTTGGGATCCATACCCACATACTTCCATCTTGGGTTCTTGCATTTGCCCACTTCCTAGTTTCGTATGTTTCTCCATATTCATACCATTCTTTATCTGCTTTTGTAGTGTCTATGCTATTTCCTTTTTTACTATCTGTTGGCATTTCAAATTTAATTGGTATCATTCCTGTTAGAATTTGTGGTACATTTACTTTTTTATCCTTATCATAAATTGGTGGCTTTGATGGATCACCATTAATATACTCTCCAATTATATTTCCTAAATTGTTTAAATACTCTTGTTCATTTTGCATTGCTTCGTCTGTTTTATTTTTTGCTTCTTGTGCCTTTTTGAAAATGCTATTATCCCCCATTACATATGTAATTGTAATTCCTGCTAAAATTAAAAGTACCACAATGGTTACGACTAAAGCAACTAAAGTTATTCCCGTTGATTTTTTTAATTTTTCTTTCATATTTTCCTCCTATGTTCCTTTTTTCCTCTTTTGTTTTAATATTACCTGATTTGCAAAAAATATGCATTTTTCTAAATTGTATTTATTATGTTTTATACCATTTTGCTCTATTTTGTCAATATCCATTAACATCAATATTTAAAAAAATTCCCCTATTAGCTCTTGGTAAAGTAGGTAACACTAAATAGGAAAATACACTTTAAATATTATTTAAAGTGTATTTTCTTTCCTATTTTTTAGCCACAATATCATAAACATAAGTAGTTGTTGTTACAGAACTTGGCTTTTTTACATTATAGGATCTTTCTTTTATGATATTGCCAAACTGGTCATACTCATAGTTTATTTTATAAATAGAATGTGGACTTGTTTGTTTTTCTTCTACCACTTTATCTCCTTCATATTTATATTCATAAACTAATTTATAATTATCTCCTGTAATATTAATCATTGTCTGCTTTTTTATTCTACCTTCCGAATCTTTTTCATAGCTATAATTACGTACAGCTCCTATTTTTTCCTTTTTATCTTTTACCTCTGTAACAGTTTCTGTTGCAATAGTTCCATCCTTATTATAGGTATAAGTAGTAACATCCGTAGCATAAAGCGAACTTGAAAAAGGCTCTCTTATCTCTTTGACTAGATTTCCTTCTTCATCATAAACAAGAGTATATTTTCCTTCTCCTGTTCCTTCGTTTTTTGTATATTTTGTAATCTTTCCTATACTACTATCATACTGATAATCATAAAAATATTCGTCAAAATATCCTTTTTTCGAAGCTACAGCTACTACTAGGTTTTCTTTTATTATTTCATCATTTAACTGAATGGCATCTACTAATGTAGGAAAAGTTATTGCACTATGCAAATTACCTATTACAGTAATAGTATCTCCCATTTTTAATTCTTTTAAAACTTCTTTTTCTAATTTAACAGATAGTATTGCAGTACTACTATTTTTAGCCTTTTTTATTGTTTCTACTTTGCATTCTGTTGCATTAATTTGTTTTACTTTTCCGTGAAATATATACCATTTGTTTTCATAATCTTCTGCTTTAGCTTCATTTTTAGATATTTCTTTCCTCACCTTTTCCCAGTCTAAAATTTCAGCTTTCTTGATCAAGCTTTTGGGTGTTGCTCTTGTATTCTTTGAAATAATTGTAAATATTCCCACACCTGCTGCAATGGCAACTAACAGTACAATGAAAACTGTAACTAACCTTTTATTCTTCATTTAAAAGACCTCTTTTCTTTTAATAAGTTTTTGTTTTCTTGCCATACGTAACTGTAGAATTATATACATTATAGAAATTTGCTGAATACTCATCTTTTTTACTGTATTTAATAGTAAACTTTCCATTAGAATAAGTTAATTTTGTATTATTTCCTAAATTCTTTGATGCTGGTATAGAAGTAATATTTTTAAATTCTATATTTCTTGTTGTCAAATAAGAATTGCAATATTGAGATATTGAAGAATAGTTATTATATGCATAAAATTTAGCTGTTCCCTTTAATGTTGCTGTTCCATCTTTATTTAAATATGTTTTTAAACTAATAATTGAAGTTGGTGTTGGTTCATTATTATACCAATTATCCCAGCTTCCATCATATCTCCAAACATGTCTAGATTCTAGGTATTCTTTTGTAGATTTCCATTCTCCTGAAACATTTAATAAAGCTTGATATTTTTTTAATTGTTTTTTTCTATCAGATGCTTTTATTCCATTATATTCTGCATTATCAGGTATAGATTCATAGAGCTTTTTAGCTTTATTCGCTTCTCCTGCTTCTATCGCTTTTTCTGCTTCTACCATAGCACATTTCCCAAGATATGTAGCTGTATCTGCATATCCTTTAGATATCTTAAAATGCTCTAATGCTTTTTCATAATCATTTCCTTCAAAGTATTGTTTTCCAAATTCGTAATGTATTTTCTGTTTTGTTTCTTTTAAATTTTCATATTTTTCATTTTTCACTTTATCAATATTATGTGCCGCTTGTGCATAGTTTTTTTCCTCTAAATATTTTACAGCAGTATGATAACAAGCTTCATCTAATAATGTACTACTATCTTGTTTATCTTTTACTGTTTCTAAATGTTTAACAGCTTCTTCGTATTCCTTATTTTGTAAACATTCTTTTCCTACTTCATAATAGGTGTCATTTAACTTTTTACTTAATTCCTCTGTTTTGTTTTCAACCTTTTCTAAAGCTTCCAAAGCTTCTTTAAATTTTTTATTTTCAAATTGCTCTAACCCATAAGCTAGATTTACCTTTTGTTCTAGTTTATGATATTTCTCTTCATCCTCTTTTAAATATGTCTTAATATTAGACAACTTACTAAAGTATTTAGCTGTTTCCTGATACTCTTTATTGTCATAAGACTTTTCTATTGCTGCTATATAGGAATTTGGAAATACATAAGTTGGTAGAACATATCCTCCAACCGCAATAATAGCAACCACAATTACTCCAATAATAATTGCTATTACTTTTCCTTTTACTGTTTTCTTTTTAACTTCATTTTCTTCCATAATTTATATTCCCCCTTATTTTCATATGTTATTATATTAGCACACATCTTAATTTTGTGCAATACTTTTGTATTCCTTTTTGTATGGTATTTTAGTATTTCCCTTTATGGCAAAATAGTACTGAGGTGGTAAATTATGTTTGAAATTGAAAAATATAAAGATAGTAATGTAAAATTATCTATTAGACTTCCAGAAAGTATTGATAATACTTTAAGAAAAATTGCTCAAGTAGAAGATATGAGTTTTAATAATGTTCTTGTTAGTTGTATTAAATATGCTCTAGATAATACTGATTTGTCCAAATATGAAAAATAAAAAGCGACCTGTACTATTAAAATAGTATAGGTCGTAAAATCAATGCTTTCTAATATTGCTTGCTTATCTTATGGTCACATCTCCACAAATTGTAGAGATTTCCACTTTTGCTGCATGTCCTGCCTCTCTTTTATGAGAGTTTCTGACAACTCCTTTTGTTTTACTCATCAAAAGCTCTAACTGACCAATCCTTCTGAACTCTCCCATGATATTACCACTTACTGTGACAATCTTGACTTCAATGTCTTTCTGAGCCTCAGTATAAAGTTCAATATTTCCATTAAACGTAGTAATCTCTGTTTTTCTAAATGTAGCATCTACTGCTACTCTGCCATGTCTAGTTTTCACTTCAATTCTTTCAGTCAAAACCTCCTTTGCTATCACAATATTGGCTGATAGAGTCTTTACAGAAATTAGCTTAAAGAATTTATGTGGAATGATCACATCTAACTGCAAATCGCTACAATAGCAACTGCCTGCAAATCTCAATTTGATTCTAATCTCATCATTTTCCTCATCACCTTGGATTTCAAAGTCAACATCATCTTCGCAGTCTATGCTCCCATGAAGATGTATTTCAATCTTCGACGAGTTCGAACAAGTAACATGGACATCAGCTATTGCCGAATCAATCCTTATCTTTTTTGCATTTGAATTAGTTACAAACTTTCTGTCATCTAAAATTTTTGTTTTAGACGGATTGTCTTCAGTCCCCCAAGCAATACTCTCAGTCATTGATTTCTTCCTCCTAACATCATTGGTGCTTTTTCTTCTTTGTGCTAAAACTAAAAAGTTAGAGGGTATTCCTCTCACTAATTAGTGAAAATAGGAAAACAATATGGAATATTATCCATATTGTTCTATATTGTACTACATTTTAATCCAAATTTCAAATTCTTTACATTTTTTCTATTTGTAGTTTATTTGAGTAATTAAAATAATTACTCTCTTTTCTTAATGCTTTCATTAATTTTTTTTATTTTTACTTTCATATCTAAAAAAACAATCATTAGGAATATACAATAAATAATAGTATATGCTATAAATGTATGCTCTGTAATATTTATATATTTTTCTATAAAGTCCAGTTCAATCCCATTATTCTGAAAAACAAATAGTGTTATTGAAGTACAAAATAAATTGAAAATAATATTTCTAATCTACCAGAATAATAATTCATCTGTATTAAGTTTGCTACACTTGTATCTTTTGGAATACCTACAGTTTCTTCTTTTAATTCATTCTGATCTCTAAACTCAAGTTCCTTTAATTGGCTGTTAGAATTTATCGTAAAACTAATATTAATGATGAAACTAAGTAATAAATAATACATCCCAACACTATACTTCTTCTTATAAAACTCTTCATTATTTTTCTTCCTTTTCCTTTAACAATTTTAGTATATATGATATTCTTTTTTTTGATACTTCTTCTCTAATTCCATTTTTTAGAATAACAGTAACATTTCCTATCATAGATAAATCAAAGCATTTAACATTTTTCTTTTCTCCCAACAATAGTTTTTATTGCGGTATTACCTATATCATATATTTTTTCTAGTCAATACTTTATATATATCTGTATAGATATTTCTAATAAATGTATTTCCCTAGAATATAAAAGAAGGAACTAGTATAATACTAGCTCCTTCCAAGAGTTTTACATTGCTTTGGGAAAGTCATCTTTCAGTCTTGTAATAACTGATTGTGCCATTTCCTGTTACATCTTCTTCCCAGGAAACAGTGATATACGATTCCTCAGCAGTGAGACCCTTTAAGCACTCTATATCGCCTTCTTTAGACAGCATTATTGCTACTTCATAGTCTAGTGCCCTCACCCCAAGACACACCTCGACTCTTTTTTCTCCAATAATTTTTGCCCGCTCTACTTCAGCCAATATCCTATGGTATTGAGCCTCTATGCTCACCTGTCTCACTTTGTGTGCCTTCGTCGCATTCTCTGCCTTCCCTTCTCTTTTTGGTTTTGAAATTGCCTCTCTCCTTTTTTCTCGAGTACCAACCCAGTAAGTAATTTCTCCCATTTTTTCTCTTTCAGAGTATTCCCAAGAAACCTTGCTGTAACTTAGGGTTGATGTTGGCATTTCGTGAATTAATACATCAAATCCATCCTTTGCCAGCATCACTGCCACCTCAAGATCTATGAGATTAGGAATTTTACACCTCTCATATCCTGCCTCGCTAGCCTCCTCAATCCTCTCGAGCACATCATCATATTGCAGTTGAAGCAATACTTTAGGCTTTTTAAAAAACCGCTTCTTCATTAGTCAAACCTCCCTATCAATTCCTAAACAACGAAAACTCTCTCTTTTACTGTTGAGAAAATATTCTCAATAATAAAAAAAGATTTATACTCTCTATTATACTATATTTTACATAAAATCTCAAGTATTTGTATAATCGCATAAAAAAACAATAGTAAGGTTGGCTAAACCTCACTACTGCAACTATTTGGTGCCTCGAACTGGAATCGAACCAGTGACACAGGGATTTTCAGTCCCTTGCTCTACCAACTGAGCTATCGAGGCATATTATAAAATAAAAATGGCGACCTGGAACGGGCTCGAACCGTCGACCTCTAGCGTGACAGGCTAGCGTTCTAACCAACTGAACTACCAGGCCGTAAATAAAATTTACTGCTATTTTATTTAAAGCAAAAAAATAGAAATGGTGGGCGCAATAGGGCTCGAACCTATGACCTCCTGCTTGTAAGGCAGATGCTCTCCCAGCTGAGCTATGCGCCCATTTCCGATGACTTTTTAAGTATACTAAATTTTCAAAAGAATGTCAAGACATTTTTTCTATTTTTTATAAAAAATAACTATTCATTATCTAATTCCATGCATATTGCCTAAGAATCGTCCATACAATGCCAGTTTATGAGTGCTTGACGTTGTTTTCTGATATTCAAATATCACTAAGAAAACAACGCCAAGCAATAACAGATCTTTAATATATACATGAATATTAAAAATTTATTTTGTCTTAATTACTTCTATTGCCTTTTGCAATTGATTATCATCTTCCTCTTTTAAATTTGTACTTGTCTTAGCTTTATCAGATAAATCAATTTCTACATCTGGTTTAATTCCAATTTTATTAATCGCATTTCGTTTTGGAGTAAAATATTCATTTGTTGTAATTTTCAAACCGCTACCATCTGTTAATTGATGTAATTCTTGAATAACCCCTTTGCCATAAGTAGTCATACCTACTAAAGTTGCTTTTTCGTTATCTTTTAATGCTCCAGCTAAAATTTCAGAAGCACTTGCAGAATATTCATTGGTTAAAACTACAATTGGCATATTAATAATTGGATTTTGTTTTGCTTTTGTTATGTCTTCATTTTCTTTTTTGTCTTTTGTAATTAATAGAGTAGAACCTTTATCTGTAATTAAATCTAATATATCTATTGCTTCGTCTACAATTCCACCACCATTATTACGAATATCAATAATTAATTTATTAATTCCTTGTTCCTTTAATTTTTTGTATTTATTTTCAAATTCATCTGCACATCCACCGTCAAAATCAGAAATAGCAATATATCCAATATTATTATCCAACACTTTTGTTGTAATATGACTAATTAATACTTTCTTTCTAGTAATTTCAAATTCTTTGGTCTCACCATTTCTTAATATTTCTAATTTCACCTTTGTTCCAGCTTCTCCCTTAATCCTATTAGAAGCCTCATCCATCTTGTCCCCTGTATATCCTTCTCCATCTACCTTTGTAATAAGATCTCCTGGTAAAATTCCTGCCTTTTCTGCTGGCGAATCCTCCATTGGTTTAATTACCTCTATTGCATTTTTTTCTTTGTTTAATGTCATATAAATACCAATTCCTACATAGTTGCCATTAGTTTCTTGCATAATTTCTTTCATTTCTTCTTTGGTATAATATACAGTATATGGGTCTCCCAATGCTGCTACATATCCTTTAATCGCTCCATCAAATAACTCATCGTCTTTAATTTCTCCCATGTACTTTTTTTCTAATTCACTTCT
>Ga0137298_11320_pt1 | contig 13755 bp, 10 predicted proteins | sample RamsorincwithD2O_2_FD_97182 | JGI IMG/M metagenome (GOLD analysis project Ga0137298, IMG submission 97182) | Mouse cecal microbial communities from Vienna, Austria - Glucosamine amended with D2O | ecosystem: Host-associated > Mammals > Digestive system > Large intestine > Cecum | place: Austria...
ATTGCACAACCAAGTTGTTAAGTAAGAGGCACCTGTGAGGGTGTTTCTTTTTTGTTAAAGATTAGCTGTGTTTTGTAACTACAACTTTGCTGCTGTGTGCCCTAGGTATTGTTTCACATCCCTAATACAGTACTCAGGCAGCGGAGGGGGAAAGCGAGGTAACGAGTGCTGTAGTTTGACGGAGCGACCGCGCCAGAAGTCTGTAAGTAGAGGTCATAAGCGTAGGTAGCAGTAGAATATGCCCGCGAAGACCACCAGACACCTCCGGCGCCAGCGCCCCTGAAAGTACCAGCAGTGAGAGGCAAGTCGATCCACCCGCTGCGCACGAAAGGCACTAAACCTATACCACTAGTACAGGTTTGAGAGAATCTCTACCCCTGTTGGTCTTTAGCAAAACCTATACTAGTGGTATAGGTTTTGCTCAGAACATATCTAACAATAAAATTAGTAATATCCTATCCCACTTCGTGCGCAGCGGGTATGTTAATCCTAGTAACTCTGCTGGTACTTTCAGGGACGCTGGTTCCGGAGGCTTCTGGTGGTCGTCACGTGGGGCTTCGACGCGATATGATGGCGTGACTACTCCTAGCGCTTACCGCCTTCACTTTGGTGTTACTGGCGTAAGTACATCGAATGGCCCACATAACCGCTACATCGCTTTCCCCCTCCGCTGCCTGAGTACTGTATTAGGGATTTTTGTTTTTGTTTGAGAAAATATGGTAGAATATATAGAGAAGAGGATATGTTAGCATATCCAAGAAATAGATTTATGAGCAATTCAAAGGCTAAAAAACAAACAAAAAAGTCCCAAACTAAGAAAAAATCGCAAAGTCAGAAGAAAAAGGTTGATAACGTCCAAGAACAGCATCTTGCGCAGCCAGTTTCTTCTCAAGTGATTGATTTGGATGTTGAGGTTCTAGGTGAACAGTCAGAGCATGTTTCTACCAAAAAGCCTGGTCTGGGATTGCGTTTGCATGCATTGAATGTGCAATTGCCATGGCTGAAAGTATTACTGCTAGTAATTTTGGCTGTTGGGGTGGCGTTTGGAGTGGAAGAGTTGTTGCGACATAATGCTAACCCACCGATGGAGCCAGCTGTAACTGCTGGGCAGAATGGTATTGTTGAAGTTCCACCAGAGAAGATAGCCGAACCTGATGACAAGCCTGTAAATGATTCAGAACAGCCGTCAAAGCCCAATGAATCAGATGATAATACTTCGGCTAAGCCAGTTCCGCCAAGTACTGGCAGAAAATTAGTAGCTCTCACTTTTGATGATGGTCCATCACCTACGCAGACGCCACGTTTATTGCAAATTTTACGCGATAAAGGGGTAAAAGTGACATTTTTTGTAGTGGGGAGCCGGGCGCAAAAGTCGCCAGAAATTTTGCGTCAAGAAGAGGCGGATGGACACGAGGTGGCTAGCCATACAATGACTCATGCTAATTTAAAGCGCTCGACTGTAGAGGCGATTAAGTGGGAAGCGGCAGCGATGAATGGTTTATTTACGGAAATTTTGGGGCATGGTCCAAGTTTAACGCGGCCGCCTTATGGCAATATTAGTAATGATACGAGAACATATATTAACCAACCGTTGATCTTGTGGACTGTTGATCCGGAAGATTGGAAATATAAAGATGCCAATATTGTGCATAAGAACATAGTTAATAGCGCTTTTGATGGGGCGATTATATTAATGCATGATATTCATGCGACTACAGTAGATGCGGTGGCGCGAGTAATAGATGATCTTCGGGCTGCGGGCTATGAGTTTATGACTGTGTCGGAACTCGCAGCGGCGCGTGGGGTGGTGTTGCAAAATGGGGTGTCATACGGTAGTTTTCGCCCTTGATTTTTGTGAGCGGATAGGTTAAAATGGAAGAATAGCATGCCTTGCTGAGGGGATATAGCTCAGCTGGTTAGAGCGCGTCACTGATAATGACGAGGTCTGTGGTTCAAGTCCACATATCCCCACCAAGCATGTTAAGATGGGGTAGTAGCTCAGTTGTTTAGAGCACCGCCTTTGCAAGGCGGGGGTCCAGGGTTAGAGTCCCTGCTACTCCACCACGAAAAGGTCCTGTTGCCGAGTGGTACAGGATTTTTTCGTGGGAATTACTTAAAGTTAATAAAAATACCCTGGCAATAACTATAGGAGTATAGCCTTGCCGGGGTAGATGTGATGGATGTGTAAGTTACTGTATCCGCTCGCGGATTTGTTTCAACGCTTTTTCTAATTTTTTAACGTTGGCGGCAGGCGGATTTTCAAATAGCGTGTCTGTAGGTGTTACGGTGTCAGCCAAAGTAGTTTCGTCCTGTCCGAATTCGGCAACAAGCAAATCGTGTTGGCAACGCGTCATATAAGGCAGGGTTGCGTCTATTGCTGCTTTGGTTTTTGTGACATCTTCAGTTTTCGGGGAGTAATTGAACAGTGACCGAAAGACGGCAGCGGGGTCGATTACTCCGCATCGGATTGTTGTTCGTTTTTGGTCTTCTTCCGTCATCTGACGAAAATCACCAGTAATGTGCTGGAATTGCATAATGATTCCTCCAATCTAAGGTTTTGCGTGTTTCCATCAAGAACACTTACATATTATACTATATTTTTGTAATAAATTAAAGAGAAAAAATCACCCCAGAAGGGGGATTTTTGAAAAATAGGTGACTTTGAGCAACCTCGCAGTGGTCTTTGCTCAAAGTTATTATTATTTTATATCACCAGATGCATATTGTCAAGCCGACTTTTCCACTGTTAGTGGAAAAGATGAGAGGGACTTTGTTCGGCTGAATTTGTAGTAAAAACCGAACAATAAAATAGTAAAAACAGGTTTTTTCGTAAAAACAAGAAGGGAAATTTACAAAAAATAACAGAGGTGACTGCAAGATTATAACACATTTTTAGCAAAAACGTATTGACAAAACTGAAGCGGTATGCTACAATGGTAGCAACATCCGGAAATCGTGATGTCAGATTTGACGATTTCCATGGGTGGGATAGAAATAATTGGTGGGCAGAAAAAGGAGACTATAAGATGTCAGGAACAAAAGCTGGTGGTCTGAAGGCTGCCGCAACAAACCGTGAGAAATACGGTAAAGAGTTTTACTCTCAAATTGGTCGTAAAGGTGGGCAGAACGGTCACACTGGTGGCTTTGCTGCTAACCCAGCCTTAGCTCGCATTGCAGGTGCTAAGGGCGGTCGTATTTCTCGCCGTGGTCCGGCCAAAAAGGCTGCTTAATTTAAGCATATATAAAAATTGGTTTACTCGTAATGAGTGAGCCAATTTTTTTATTGCGGTGTATAATGAAAGTATGCAGAAACTACTAGGGAGGTTGCGCGAAGATTATCCAGATTTACGCTTTCGGGAAGGAAAGAGATTTTGTTTTCGCCCGGTGAGAACAATTATTTTTGATGCAGCAGGACTAGATAAATTTAAGGATTTGGGAGTTGATGAACAAAAATATTGGTGTTTGCAATTATTGCACGAAGTAGGGCACGCGCTACTTGAACACAAAAATTTTGTGACCGACACTGAGCGTTTGAAGATGGAGCGAGCGGCTTGGGAGCGAGCACATAAATTATGCGTTACTTATAGCATAGAATATGATGAGGATTTCGTGGAGGCGGAGTTGGATACTTATCGAAATTGGTTACATCGTAAGTCGTGTTGCTCAAAATGCGGATTGACGCGATGTCAACTGCGTAGCGGAAAATACTATTGTCCTAATTGCGATATGTTATAATGTGATTAATATGAGGCGATACAGAAAGTTCAAGATATCTTTACGGGTAATTTTAGGAATACTGGTGCTTTGTGGTGCGATGGTGGCTTCGTCTGCTGTATTCCAGGTTCGAGCAACAGACTTGAGCCATATGGAAGTGAGTTTCGAGCCAAAAGATAACACTGGGAAGTTTGTATATTTATCAGATTTAGCACTAGATACTACACATAGTTCGCAGACAGCATGGGGAGATATACTTTTTAATCAGACCGATGCGAATGGTAGGAAGTTCACTGTGCGCTATGATGGTGGCATAATAACTTTGGATAAAGGTATTTGGGCGCACGCCACTTCAAATGTTTATTATAATTTGGAAGAACTGGGGATTGAGGGGGAATATGATTATTTGACTGCATTCGTTGGTCTTAATACGACAGCAGCATCTAGCAGTAATGGTGTTATTTTCTGGATTTATGGTTCGGAAAATGGTACAGATTGGGATGTAATTTATAATGAAGATCGTAATGTTTCGCGTCCAGGTCAGAATGCAGATTTTGTAAAAGTTGATATTAAAAAATATAAGTTTTTGCGTTTACAGGCGTATGATAATGGGTCGAACGGTAACGACCATGCAGTGTGGGCTGATGCTAAACTGATTAAGTCTGATTATGACCCTGATGTTGTTCCAGCTGTGGGAGATTTTAATGATTATTTTGAAAAGGCTGGGGAAGTTGAGATATCTCGAAATCCAGAATATGAGTTGACGTTGCTCCGGCGTAGTTTAATTAGATACGCTGGTCAGTATGCTTTGTCGCAGTTTGTGAGTACTACTCCAGATAATCGTGAGATGCTGGAATGGTTATATAATGACCTAGATGCGCTGCGCTATTATTTGACTGGTGGTAAGCCAATGGGGAACAATTATCAAAATTCTCTGAATGTACTCTCGCGTCTATATCAGGAGCATAAGGACGACTTAGCCGATAATACTGTGACGGAAAATGGCGTAAGGTTGGGGGATTTATATACCCGGATGATGATTTCTGAGGCTTTAGTTTATTCGGCTAGTGTTAGTTCTTGGATAGGTGGCGGCCAGTATTCTGATGCTGTAGCACGTTATGAAGTTTTTAAGAAATTATATGAAGAAGATCGGCTGGATAAGAAAGTTTTTGAATCTCTAGAAATAGAGGAAATGCGTTGGGTTTTAGATACGATGATTACTGATGATGAGGTGGATTGGCTGAATTATTATAGTAAAAAAGTCGGTAGTAGTGACCCATATAGATATATTACGTATCGGTTTGGTTATCAATATGGGGCTCCTCAGTATTATTCTGAAGAAAACCGCGAGAAGTGGAACGAAAAATATGATTTGGCGGTGTATGATGTTGAGTATGGTGTGGCTGGAAAGCCGAAGCTTTGGATGGTATTTGAGGAAGGCTCGGTTTGTGGTGGTTTGTCGAAGACTGGAACGAATATCTGGAATACGTGGGGCTATCCAGCGTCAGTAATTGGTCAGCCAGGACATGCGGCGTACTTGTTTTATCGTCAAGATGCGAATGGCAATGGTTACTGGGGTCTGGGCAATAATATTTCTGGTTGGACTCGTTCGGAGAAGGGTGAGCGTCTATTGCTTGGTTGGGGTTCAAATAGCTGGGATAGTTATTACCAAGTCAGTTATACGCCATATGCCCAAGCGGCTTTAAATGATATGGATAATTATGTTAAGGCGCACGAAACGTTGTTGTTGGCAGATTTGTATGGTGATGATTACGACAAACTAGAAGAGATTTATCGTAAAGCGTTAAGTTACCAGGATATTAATATGGATGCTTGGTATGCTCTGATTCAGTTGTATAATGCTGATGGGCGTAAGACGGAGGCTGATTTTGTGCGATTAGCTAAAGAGATAGCAGAGGCTTTGACCTATTATCCTTTGCCGATGTGGGATTTGACTAATTTGCTCAAACCACATATGACTACTGCTGTTGGTGAGGCGAATTTTGAAAAAGCACGTCGTGATTCTTTGAACACTGCGCTAACCGCTACAACGGATAACACGCAGCAACCAGATGTTTCCATTACAATGGCGAACTTTTTGCTAAACAATAATGACTTATCGGTTGCAAGTTTTTCCTTTGATGGTGAAAACGCAGGTAAGGTAGTAATGGCGGACCAGTATTTTACAGATTCAATTACTACTACTTGGGAGTACAGTATTGATGGTAAACAGACTTGGTCGGCGCCGATTTCGGAGCAAAGCCGGCAATTGTCTCCAGATGAGATTGCAAAGATTAATGTTGATGATGATGTAGTGGTGCATATTATTGGCACAGATCGGAATGATAGTTATGCGATTGACATTGTGACGCAGAATGCACCAACGAATTTGTATGCAAATGATTTGGAAAATCGTGTGGTTGGAGCAACGGATGTTATGGAGTGGAGATATAACGCTTCTGAGCCTTGGGTGTCATATACCAAGGCTGTACCAGATTTATCAGGTGATAAATCTGTGCAAGTGAGGATTGGCGCTACTGGTACCAGGTTGGCTAGTGATTTGGCTGATTTCGAGTTTACTGAAGATAACCAGCCGGAAACGCGTAAATATATTCCAGTGTCACATTTGTCGATTGCGGATGTCTCTACGGAAGCTACTGGTCAAGGTCGTCATGCGACCAATGCTATTGATGGAAATTATCATACAAACTGGCATACGGATTGGAGTGGGCGAGATACGGAGCGTTATATTACAATAAAGTTGGACCATGCAGTGTGGTTGTCGGCAGTGGAATATGTTCCAGGTGGCGGTGGCAATGGTAAGTTATTGGATGGCGAGTTATATGGTAGTATGGACGGCGAGCATTGGGAAGTATTAGCTACCGCCAAAAATTGGGCTAATAATGAAACCATAAAATCCTTTGAGCTGGATGAACCAAAAGAGGTGATGTATGTTAAAATTCATGCCGCGCGGGCGTCAAATGGCAATTGGTTTATGGCGCGGATGTTTAACCTATTTCAGGATACAACACGTAATCCCAGTTTGTCTGCACGGGTGGAATACAGCACTACAGAACTAACAAATGGTGACGTTGTAGCTAGGTTAGTGGATTTTAGTTTGCCAGAGGATGAGATCGAGATTATAAGCCAAGGTGGTAAAGAGCATGTGTTTACGCAGAATGGCAATTTCACTTTTGAGTTTAAAGAGAAATCTACTGGCAGGATTGGGCAGGCTATCGCCACAGTTGATTGGATTGATAAAGAGGCGCCAGTAGCGAGGATTGAATATGATATTAAAGATGTAACACCTGGAAAGGTGACCGCAACTTTGGTTGATCCGAGTGAACCTATTGAGGTCTTGAGTGATGGTGGCTGGAGTCATGTTTTCTTGGAAAATGGTAGCTTTGTGTTCAGGTATCGTGATCGAGCTGGAAATATTAGTGAGACTAAGGCAGAGGTAAGTTGGATTCATCCAGATCAAGGCAAGCCAGAAGTTCCTATTACTCCAGAAAAACCTGTTGCTCCGAGCACGCCAGGCAACTCAGGAATAGGGAATGTTAGTAGCTCAAATTCTTCGGCGGATAGTGATGTATCTGGAAGCCAGTCCGAAGTAAGGCCTGGTAGCGTAAACAATAATACGCTTGGTAATATTGTATTTGAGATTGTGGGTGGCGAAAGCAGTGATAGCACCGTGGCTGATGGGGTGCGCGTGCAAGGCAGAACACTGATTCTGACTGATAGCCTAAAACAAAAGTTTGGCTCAGGCAGTGAGTTCTTTGAGTTCTACCTAGTAGATACTGATGGTAATCGGGTTGCTGATGGCACACCAACTAAACTGACGATTACTTTGGCAAAAGGTAAACGGTTTAATGGCGTTTATATGTTGAAAGACGATAACACAGGTGAGCGTGTAGAATATAAGCGGGTAGGTGACGATAAGATTGAGCTGACACTTTCGACTACGGGTCGATACATTATCTCTTATGAAGACGAAGAGTCAAATAATGCTGATGGTAATAAACAGGATGATCAATCGGATGAATTAAAAGAAGATAATTGGTTTAGTTCTAGTGTATTTTGGTGGTCTGTTGGTGGCGTAGCAATGATTGGTTTAGTCGTGGGCGGTATGATGGCTAGCAACCGTCGGCGTTAGTCTGATACATCTAGACAGGGATAGAAAAGTTTGTTATAATTAAGGACAGATTTCGGGTTCGTTCAAGAGTTTCGAGGGGAGTCGGGGTTTTTGAACGAACCTGGAGAAAGGATAATTATAATAACTATGGCAAAAGCCAAATTAACAATGGATGAGTTGCTGGCGAGCGCTGACGATAGTGTGAAGCGGGCGGCAACTGGCGAAACTGTGACTGGTAAGGTCCTGTCAATGCGTAAACACGAGATCTTGATTGATCTAGGGGCTCGTGGTGTGGGCGTGGTTCCACGACGTGAAGTTTCGTTTGCTCGCAATTTGAATATCGGTGACGAGGTATCGGCTTCGGTAATCGAGTCGGAGATGGGTGATGGTAGCATTTTGCTGTCACTGCGTAAAGCTGCGAAGGAAAAGGGCTGGGATGAAATCCAAAGTCGGATTGATGCGGCTGAGGTGATTGAAGTTACTCCATTTGATGCAAATCGTGGTGGACTTTTGGCAGAATACGAAGGAATTCGTGGTTTCTTGCCAGTGAGCCAGTTATCGGCTGAGCATTATCCACGCGTAGGGAGTGCAGATAAGGATGAGATTTTGCAAAGGTTGAATTCGCTAGTTGGTCAGCCAATGAAAGTGCGAATTTTGGACGCTAATCGCAAAGATAATAAGTTGATTTTCTCTGAGAAGGAAGCCGTGAAAGACGGTTTGGCGGAGCGCTTTGCTGAACTGCACGTGGGCGATATCGTTAAAGGCGTGGTTACTGGCGTAGTAGACTTCGGTGCCTTTGTGAACGTTGACGGGGTGGAAGGCTTGATTCACATTTCTGAGATTTCTTGGGAACGAGTGAACAACCCAGCCGACTATGTTAAGGTAGGCGAAACGGTCGAGGCTAAGATTATTGCTATTGATAAGGAGCGTTTGTCGCTATCAATGAAGCAGCTGACTGAAGATCCTTGGCTGTCTGAGGTAGAGAACTTGAAGAAGGGCGATGAAGTTGAGGGAACAATTACTCGGATTACTCCATTTGGCGCGTTTGTACAAATTTCTTCAGCCGTAGAGGCTTTGGTACATGTATCTGAGCTTGGTAATGGGTCTGATGCTGATCCAGAGAAAGTCTTTACCTTGAATGAACGCAAGAAGTTCCGCGTGCTCGATATCGATCGAGAAGGACGCAAGATTAGCCTAACTATCGCTTAGGGAAGAGGCTTGCTATTCTGGACTATTACATTGTCAAAAGATCCGATTTAAAGGGGACGTACGATAAGTACGTCCCCTTTGCAATGAACTGACTTTGCTTTAAAAACCTTTTGACGAGACGAGGTTAATTATTTTTTCTTGCGCTTATTATCGAGTTTGCTGGTTTCGTAGATGACGCGTGAAAATTCTTCAATAATGGCTTGGCGATCGAGCTTATCGAGTTTGGTGACACGAACAAAGGGAAGGTGGGCACTTTGGAAAAACTTCTCCATATCTTTCGGATCGCTACCTGGACTACGGTTGGTAGTTTTATTATCATCTAATTTTACAGCGCAAACAGGGCGTAAGGTTTGTTTGTTACAAAAAACAAAATCTACGGTTTTGTTTTCGATGAAACTATAGGCTTCGTAACGGTTTTGGTTGCCAACTTTATGATTAAGTAGGGCGGAAACGTCTACTTGGGGAATGATGTAGAACCTTTGTCCAAAAATATCATTCAAAAGTTGAAAACAGCGACGTTCAGTACCAATCATAAGGCTTTTTTTGGGACGATAACGGCAATGAGCCATAGCATCTTGCCTATGTCGGCGAGCTACGATGCTAGCTAAGATTGAGACAATCAAAAAAGAGACAGTGGCAATTCCAGCGATAATGATTAAAATTATATCCATACAAAAACAGTCCCTAAATAGGTATGTTTACATTTTAGCACAGATTGTGCTTTTTGTCAATTCTATAAGAGGTCAAGTATAATAAATCCGCCTGCATAAATATTTTATGCAGGCGGATGATAGTTTATCTAAGTTTGGCTCCCCGGACTGGACTCGAACCAGTAACCTCGAAGTTAACAGCTTCTTGCTCCACCATTGAGCTACCGGGGAATAAGGGTGTTAACTTAAATAAACTATTGAAGTACTCCTATAAGGGATTACCCTATGATTATATCACATTTTCTACAAAATCAAGGTAAAATGTGATAAAATAAAAGGAATTGCTATAAATTTAACAAACATTACAGAAAGGAGCGGCAATGAGTGCTGAAACTGCAGATATGGCGGCAGATAAAACTGAAAAAGTGATCCGGATTGCTGGCTCGATTACGGTAGACGAACTGGCTACGGCTTTGGGTTTGTCGGTGACGGCGTTGATTGGTGAGCTTTTTAAGAATGGGATTGTAGCCACGATTAATCAACGTTTGGATTTTGAGACGGCAGAGATCATGATCGGTGAGTTGGGGATTGAGGGCGTAAGGCTGGAACGTAAGAACACGGCAACCCAGACTTCCGAGCAGCGTCGAGAGTTGAGTGATCACGCAGTGTCGCGTCCACCAGTGGTAGCAGTGATGGGGCATGTCGATCACGGTAAAACTAGTCTGTTAGATAATCTTTTGCATAAGAAGACGGTGGAGACTGAGGCGGGCGGTATTACGCAGCATATTTCTGCATATCAGTTGGAACATGATGGGCGTAAAATTACGTTTTTGGACACGCCTGGGCATGAGGCATTTGCGGCGATTCGGCAGCATGGTGCAATGCTTACCGATATCGTGGTGATTGTGGTGGCGGCTGATGATGGCGTGAAACCGCAAACTGTAGAAGCGATTAAGTTTGCGCAGGGTGCGAATGCTAAAATTATTGTGGCGATAAATAAGATTGACCGTGAGGGAGCGGATGTTCCACGGACAATGGCAGATTTGTCGGCGCATGGTTTGCAGCCTGAAGAATGGGGCGGTGATATTATGATGATTCCAGTGTCAGCCAAGACTGGTGAAAACTTGGAGAAGTTGCTGGATAGTATTTTGCTGATTGCAGACGTAGAAGAACTAAAAGCAGATGTGGATATTCCGGCTGAAGGTCTGGTGATTGAATCGCATATGGAAGTTGGTAAAGGTTCGGTGGTAAACTTGCTAGTGACAGGTGGAGAATTAAAGGTTGGCGAGTTTATTACGGCGGGTGGTAGTTACGGTAAAGTCCGTACGATGGTTGATTTTAGAGGGAAGCCAAAAGGAAAAGCTGGTCCATCTACGCCGGTGACGATTACTGGGTTTAAGGAGTTACCAAATTTTGGTGATCGGTTCTTGGAACAAAAAGATGAGAAGACTGCACGTAAGGCAGCATTGCTTAATGCACAGGGCGCAGCGGACGAGGCGGCTAGTGCTAATGTCACTAGTACGGATTTGTTACGAATGATGAATGCGGAAGATAATTCAAAAGTTTTTAATGTGATTATCAAGGGTGATGTGTTGGGCTCAGTGACCTCAGTGGTGGATAGTTTAAAGATGATTGATACTAAGGGTGAAGTAACTCTTAATATTGTGGCGACTGGCGTGGGCGATATTACTGAAAACGATGTTTATATGGCAGCTGGTGACGGCAATACTGTGATTTATGGTTTTAATGTGGGTGTGCCCACTAATATTGCTAAGTTAGCAGCGCGTGATGGTGTGGCAATTCGGAATTATCGAGTGATTTATGAGTTGTTGGATGATGCGCGTAATAGCATGGAGAAGCTGTTAGGTGAAGAAATTGTTGAGACCGACACTGGAGAGATGAAGGTGATGGGTGTGTTTCGTGTGACTAAGACCGAGCTGATTGCTGGTGGGCAAATGCTGAGTGGTCGGTTGACACCAGGAGTTTTGGCGCGAGTGAAACATGGTAAAGAAGTGCTTGGGGAAGCTGAAGTGGAGAGTGTACAGAAAGAGCGTATTGACGCAAAGGAATTGATTGAGAACGAAATTGGCGGTTTGGCGATGAGAACTGAAAAGAAAATTAATCTTACCGTCGGCGATAGATTAGAATTCTTTACACGTGAGAAGCGACAACGGAAACTTGGTGAATAAAACAAACAAAAATCTCGAAGCTTTAGCTTCGAGATTTTTAAGTGCTGGGTTGGCCTTTTGCTCTTCCGTCAAAAGGTCGCCCAGCACTTATGTATATTGTAATCAATTTATTTGCGTAAGTCAATAATTTTACCAGACGTGAGTATAATTTTTAATTTTTTGATTGAGCGAAAAAGCTGAAATTGTCGTTTTACATAAGTTTGCATTTTGGCGTCGGGAATTTTCATACGTCGTAAATCCAGTATGATATGGCGTGATTGGCGTGCGCCGCGATGCAATGCGCGCTCGATGGTGATTATTGATTTTCCTTGTGGGCTTTTCATTTCCCAGGCTACGCCATCCATAATAAAATCGGGAGTTTTTGATTTGGGAGTTAGTGAAGGAGGAATTAGCTCAATATTTTTGCCGTGTTCTAGAAAAAATGTAATAGTCGTAAGTTCATGTTGTTCCAAAATGACATTATGTGCTGTGAGTCGACCACGCTCATTTTTGGACTTTGGCATAATTATCCTATCAAAATAAAATTAATATTTTTTGGATGTTTATTTTATTTTCTCCTCTAAAATCACTTTAACATAGTTAAATCCAGAAGTACAACTTAAGCGTTTCTATGGGAGAGATTTTAACCATAAAAGTCTTGACAACAGGGTTATGCTTTGAGATAATAAAAAGTAATAAGGTCATGTTTTATAAAATAAGGTCGTAGAAGGAACAAAACTACATGAAACTAAATAAAATTACCAAACGGAAGCCTTTGGGGTTGGTATCATGTTTCGGCGTACTGGGACTGCTAACAGTTGCTTTACTGTGTCCAGTGACCGGAAATGAAGCTGCTGCTGAGGGCGAAGTTACAGAAACTGGAACTACGCAGGCGCGCGTGTTGCTGAAACCAGTGATTTCGGTGGCGCTAGATGCGCGTGTGGATGTTGAGGTGGTACCAAAGTCGACAGGGTCTTTCGGCACGAGTTCGATGGATTTGACGGTGTCGACGAATAACAGCTCTGGGTTTGCTGTGCTGTTGAATGGTGTCGGTGGCACGAGTCTGGAAGCTACTAGTTCAACTAATACTAACGTGATTAATTCAATTACCTCAGAGGCTAACTCTGCTGGGTTCGGTCAGAATACTTGGGGTGCTTATGTTGGAGAGACTGCTCCGAGTACATCGAGTACGTACAAGCCAGTGGCGGCGACTGCGACTGAGATGGCAAAAGTAAATACCGCTAACGCGAGTACGACTTATAAACTGGCTTTTGGTACTTTGGTGAATACTGATTTGCCGGCTGGTACTTATAAGCGTCAAGTTTTGGTGTCAGTTGTGGCTAATCCGCTTGAGGTTGATAGCTTGTCGAACATGGTCTATATGCAAGATATGATGCCAGAGATTTGTGAGCACAGTAGTGTTGGTGAAACAGCACAGCTGATTGATAATCGTGACGGCAATAAGTATTGGGTATCTAAGTTAAAGGATAATCGTTGCTGGATGGTTCAGAATTTGGCTTTAACCTTTGGCGATCCTAACGTGAACCCGACTTATGTAAATAAGCTGACTCCAGCTGATTCAGATGTAGCTGCTAACTGGCAAATGGGCTCTGGTACTTATCCAATGAAAGCTACTGAGTTTAATGTGCCAGGTGCGATAAGCAATCCTCCACAGACTGATACAAGGTCTTGGAACTTGGGTAAATGGGTGCTTGCAACTCCATTGCTTACGACCTCTTGTGGTGACGTAACTAATATTTCAACTTGTACTAAGGTTGGCTTCGTTGATGTGTCTGATAGTTCGAAGTTTAAACCTGGATACCAGGCTAAAACTGGCAACTGGGCTGGTGCGAATGCCACTAATAATACCCTAGTAGCAGTG